>Ga0123354_10011457_pt1 | contig 13705 bp, 5 predicted proteins | sample TergutLab28metaG_2_FD_97872 | JGI IMG/M metagenome (GOLD analysis project Ga0123354, IMG submission 97872) | Labiotermes labralis P4 segment gut microbial communities from Petit-Saut dam, French Guiana - Lab288 P4 | ecosystem: Host-associated > Arthropoda: Insects > Digestive system > Gut ... | reverse complement strand
TGACCACGTGACACCCCTCTATCCGCAAAAGTTGGCACTAACTTCGCCGACCGGCGGCGGCCGCTCTGTCGGTATAGTTCGCGTGCGGACTAAGGCCACGGAGTTTAGTTTAGTTTTTATTTGATTTATCGTAATGACTTAAAAAAATAAACAAACTATTCATATTAGAAAGGAAGATCATAAAATTGCTTGGTTAGTTGCTCCAGCGAACATTCGAATTGTTATTTAAACCCAATGGTTTCGAAGTTATAGTTAATAGGTGGCTTAAATAAATCATAACGCTTGATATGTTTTGACGAAAATCAGTAGTACTCTGCGTTTACGTTGGATGAATATTACCAGGGCTGTATTTCTTTCACTTTAATTAGTTTGAACTCTCTTATTTCTCGCGTGACTATTGTAACGTTGTGCCGAGAACAGCTGAGAATGTCCGTATTGCTAAGGGCTTTCCTATCGACCGATTTTAGTTTCTGTGTCGGCTTGTTTTCGAGTTGGTTGGGTGCTACCATATACAGTATTACGCAGTTCCCTTACGGAAGAATTAAAGAAGCTTTTGGACTCGTCTGATAGTCATAAAACTTTATTTTACAAAGGCCATGGAGAGGGTAGATAAAACCCACAAGGTACTGGGCTACGATGCAAATAACGTAGCAATTACGGAGTTAAGGTTTACAGTATTTAAGGACGTGCATAAATTATAGGCTTATCTTAATATTCACATGAGTAGAATAAAAGTTACAGGGATTCATAGAATGCAGTGTTATGTCCTATGCATTTGCATAGAGCACGGTGTTGGTTCTGTCTGCCTAGCCCTGTATGAAGGTTCTGCCTGTGGACGGGACGGCTGTTTCAGTAACTGCAGTACATGAAATTCAGTACCTGTGAGGTGCTGAAGACAGCTCAAATCGCGTTTGTAGAGTACGTATGCGAGTTCATAACACTGGAGTTTGCTTGTCCAGTTTGTCCAGCATATTGTTTAATTAATTCTTTCGTGTCATCTCTCGTTCTTTCTTTCATTAATTAATTCCTTTATTCGTTCATTCATTCATTCATTCATTCTTAAGTATTCTCTCTTTAAAATATTGCCAGCAGGAATTTCTGGCGTTAAGGTCTGATCTTTCACATTTTTCTCTCTCGTTTGAAGAACCAACTCCATGCGAAGGTCTTCTTGAGGCGCCTTGTCTGTCGTCTGTTACCATGCACTATGTATTCACCGCGTTGTGTAAATCCTGTATGTCACGCCAGTGTTCACATTAGCTGTCCACAGTGGGTTATTCTGAACCAATTTCATGTTATCCAAACGCCTCACGTACACTTCTGTCTGTGATGAAAGGTGAAGTTGTCCCTTTCCACGTCCTGAAGGCATACAGGAGGAGTAGAGGTATAGATCCACTCATTCTTAACCTCGGGAATAGATGGAGGTCTCTGTTCTGAGTGAGATGTAATCCGCAGTCATTCTCACAGTCTGTTGTTGTATCATGCACTGTAATAGTATCGGCCTCTTTGATTTGATCGCCGTTATAGTGTTTGCTGAGGAGCACAAACTGTGAGTGTCTTAATTACGCAGTTTTATCCCAAATTCTCCTAGTCCCTTCCCACAGGTCTAGGTACACGTGTTCTTCTCTGCACTCCCTTCTCCTACATTCTCCGTCTGTCTTGTTCCCTCATGGTGAGGCGCGAAGTTTCACACAGAAACAGTGGAATGTGTCAGGTGTTAGCTTTACGTTTTAATATGTATATTTTAGATGATAGACGATAATAAAGTAGATTCTGAAAGCGAGCATTTTTCTATTTTCACATGGCTCATCCCCAATTGTGTTTTCATTTGCAGATATGTTTCCTCAAAATCCGTCATCTACAACATGTAAGGCAGGATAAAACAGGCAACATGTTTCGGTTGATGAATCCATCCTCAGGCCATTTTGAGAACAGTAAATGATATTATTACTGAAATAGACCCCTTCCGTTACTAGTGTCATTTTATTGTTATCAAAAAAGGCCTGATGATGGCTTCATTAGCCGAAACATGTTGCCTGTTTTATCCTGTGTTGTATGTCGTGTATGATTTTGAGACAGTGTTTCAGCAAACATTCTTGTGTTCGTCGTTTTCTGCCAAACAGCAACATGTATTTTCTGTCCGCTGACTTAGCCTTAGGTGTAACTGAGCTCCAAAACGCGTTTAGTATTTTGTCACCCCTTGGTCATAACGCAAGGGAGTTCGTTTATATCTTAGTCTGTTTGTGGAGGTGGGAGTGAAGGTCCAAAACGATGATGTCGGAGTTCACACGTGACGTGAGCAAAGGTGAAGAGCATTCCCTTATATTTTGTAGTGTGACTGAGATGCGGCTCCGACGTAGGAACACGTATCATGTAGCATAAAATATGTTCCCCCAAGGTACAGCTTACTCTGTGATGCGTTATTTATCTACATCCCTCTACAGCCCCCTATTCCTCCCGCCTGTTGGTGGCCATATTGCAGGACATAGTTGCTTTCTGTGAGTGCAGAATCGTGTAAAGCAGCGTTTCATTATATCGCTTCTCCAATGAATTGGATCTACCGGGAGATTATTTGCACATTCCTGCATTAGGCCTAGTTTGTTCTGAGCTGGTGTTAAGATGTATTGTAATGTAATGTAATGCAATGTAACAACTTTAGCTGTTTGTAACAAATCTGCAGAACCACCACCATCCCTTCATAATGTATTCTTATTGTCATGTATGCTCTATTCTGTATATTCTGTTTTCATCGTGCCAACTGGCATTCATCGGCTACCCTGACTGAGGGTTTTCCGTGCTTTTTCCTCAGTTTAAGGCAAATGCCAGGGTGTAACTCGCAAAGACGGGGTACGGTCCGCACTCTTCCCAATTAGTTAATTGTGTTGTTCTATGTATTGTTTGTGTCGATTGCGTTGTTCTGTGTATTGTTTGTGTGTAAATGTGTACTGTACTACTGCCACTGGGTGTCAACCCAATTGCAGTTAAAAAAATATACATCATAATCCATTATACATCTAGTAGGCTGCTTAACGACGGATTTTGAACTTCGAGAGTAATGTAGAGTGAATGTAAGGATCGTAATGAGTGATTATTGGGAAGGAAAAGAAGGAAGTGGTCTTGAACAGGGTGTACCTACAGGGGACCCACGAGAGACCTATTTTAACTGTCCTTTAATCTGTCATTTTATATTGTCGCTGTCTGGTAAAGTTAATGAAATTTACGTTTTCTGCAGTTTTAATTGAACTACGTACGAGCATTACGCTGATGTAGATATGACATCTCTAATATAAAACATCCTTTCTGGGACATTTAGTAGAATTTCCTTTTTTGACATTCATAGGACCGTGCGTCGTGAGATATTCTTATAATAAAAGCCAACGGGATGCACTATTTCTCAGCTTTACTTTGGTAAAGAACTCTACATGTTTCGGACAGATCTACTGTCCATCATCAGGAGTCTTAGTACTGTATTCACAGCAATTGGTATTTGTCATGCTAGTTATGTTGACTGTCTGCTAGCAAACACCCAACGTAAATAAGCAGACAGTCAATATATCTAGCATGACAAATACCTGTTACTGTGTATACAGTGTTGAGACTCCTGATGATGGACAGTAGATCTGTCCGAAACATGTAGAGTTCTTTACCAAAGTAAATTTGAGAAATAGTGCATATTGTTGGCTTTATTGCAAGAATAGAATTTCCTTATTAGTCTCATTTTACTCTAGAATTTAGATATGTTAATTACTTGATCGATTAAGTATTAAATATCTTTAGTAGTTAAATAATTTGTTAATTAGTTTAATTAATTGTGTGATTATTAGTTACTGATTGGGCTACTGAGAAATATAGGAATTTATTTAAGTAATTAGCTGTGCAGTTGTGTGGTTCGGTGCCCAGTTGTTTGATAAGATGGCAAGTTTATTATTAGCTTGTTAGTGAGTTGGTTATTTCAGTTATTTAACTGTTTAGCTAATTACGCGTTAGGTTGTTAGTTCCTTGATGAATCTCATAGGTAGATGTCGGTAGATGTTTCTTTAGATGGCTGAGTTGGCTGGTTTGTCATTGCGTGTAGCTGGAGGTGTGTGTTGTATTTACCGCGCGCGTGCTGGATGCAGAAAACTAGCTCTGTATCAGTCGAGTGTGACGCACCTCTACAGCTGGCTCAGCCTAAGGCAGGGACCTTCTTCCGTGTGTTTCAGTGCCAGATACACTTTTAGTTTGCCTTCCTGGGCATGCTTTTTGTAACAGATTTCATTTCTGACGGCCCGGATAAATTATAAATCGAATTAACTTACTGGTTTGCTTACAATATCGACTCGATATCTAATTGGCATTGCTTAATAGACTCTTTAAAGCCTACTGGTTACGTGATGCACCAACAAGTTTAACATTCAAGAATCGTACGCTCTGCCCACACCGTATTTGTGTATTTTGTAGTTATCTGAGAACAAACAGCGACGTGTGCCACTTACATCATAAACTGACCGGTTTTTATAACCGAGTTGAAATGTATTTACTGCGCAGTACGAACTGGGCCTTTTAATAAAACAGTCTGCGCTTCGTCTGTAAAGGGTTAAACATTTTAAATATGAAGTCCATGGCAGTAAGATTCAGAAATTCTAGTTACTCCCTTGCACGAAACCATAAAGACCATTGGGTTGATGCGGTTCAGCAAAATAATGACCGCTTGCTGTGACAGTCGTACGAAAGTAGTCGTACTCTGTGTTAGATATTAAGGCAGTTGGTACATACCGTAAGCACCCAGCTTTAAACCAAGAACATGAAGACTTCCGTGTAATCTGGTATGTGACACCAAGTAAGGTAGTGGAAACTGGAATTGGTCTACCCAGACTGGGGTAGCATGATCTACTGAAATGTTGATGCACATCTGTCAGAACGCGCCATTCTTATTCATTCAAAACTGACGGTGTATAATCTCAGAGACTGACTGCGTCATTAAACAATAAACTTAGAAAAGTAAACAAGGTAACAAACCAGGGCTATGTCGCGGACGTTCAACTACTGGTTCGTTTGTTCAATTGGCATTTACTATTTTGCATTAGCTTCTCAGGACTGTGAAGGATCTGTTGTTTCTTATTTGCGCTGTACGTGTCCTGTCGGACTTGCTTCCATGTTTTGAACTTAGAAGTAACAGTTCGGTTGAACTGGTGCGAACTTCCTCGTGCGCTCTCCTTGGTACAGCCTTTGAAATTATAAATCTTTGAAACCAAGTATCTGGCTTCGCCTTTCGACATTTTTTTATGTCCCCGAATATGCATTTAACTACTATCAACGCTACCAATTTTTTGTGTTTCAGGTAAGCTTGTATGGCTTCTGGCTTCATGACGGTGCACCACGTTCACTGCATTGAGGTACGTGGTGTTGGGGACTTGGACAAGGAGATTGTGTTTTGTTATAGGTGAACACTGCATACAGTAATGGCGTTAAGCAACAAGTACTCTTATTGAAGCGCATCTTGATTGTCAAGTAATTTCTCGTAGTTAATGTCTATGTACTTTAAGATGTGCCAGGGAGAGGGCTGGCAGTTCGAGACTAGCTCGTGTAATTTTTGCTGTTGCTCTATGCTGTGCTAATTTATTGTAAAATATATTAGAAATGGGTAGTCAGTTCAAGGTTACATTACCTGTTTGACTTGGAGTTTTCGCTGAAGTGAATATCTATATGTCTTTGACGTTCAGGTGACCGTGAATCGTGATAAAGTCTTATAATAAAACCAACTAGACGCACTAATTTCTCATTTATTTTTGGAATAAAACTCTACATGTTTCGGACAGTTCCTTTGTCAACCATCAGGAGTTTTTCACTGTACACACATCAATGGTATGACATATGAACTGTATGACATATACCATTGCTGTGTGTACAGTGAAAAACTCCTGATGATGGACAGAGAAACTGTCCGAAACATGTAGAATTTTATTTTAAAAATGAATTTGAGAAATTAGTGCATCTAGTTGGTTTTATTATAAGAATGTATATGTCTGTATTTATTGCCAGTGGGAGCACAACTTTTAGAACATTCAATTTTTGTATACTACGTATTTCATCTGTTTTTGGTCATCTTCAGATAGATTTTACAACGACATGCGTGGAAAAGAATGCCGACGAATATGGACGTTGATTAACAAACGTAACGGGTAGACGATAAAAAAAATGAATATTACAATGTTCTGAGTTCTAATGCCGTGTAGTCTGGTGGGAGGTCTACCGTGAAGATGGGGGCAGTACGTTCCCCCGCAGCGTTCGATGATCTCTTGACCTAACTATACGGCATCATGTTAAATAATATTCATGTCATTACCCGTTTTCATGTAACAGAAATGCCTCCCCTCTCTCCCTGCCCAAACGATTCGACGGTTCAAATTCTCCCTTACGTAGTGATTACTTGTTAAGCTGGTCAAGAAATTCTCTGCTTTAAAGGTATGAGAGGAACTTGTGTTGTTGTCACCGACGTCCCCCATTCGACCTAATGCTGACCTATTTAATTAGTCTGTGTCTTTACACCCTTCATCTCTAAATATGTTTACTAAATTATCTTAATATTTATGCCTATTTCTCTCCTTTTCGTCTTTATTCTTGGGGGGTTCGTACTGAAATGCACCTCTCACGCCTGTCTTTTGAAATAGCTAATAATGTACCTTCATTCTGCCTGACTCATTTCCAAGACTTCATTCCACACACTTTGGTGTTGAAAAATCAGAATAAGGGAACTGGTGGTTCATGCTGCAGAGCTGCACTTTAGAAGCACATAATGGCTGAACCGATCAAGAAATCGTATGACGTTACGTCAAAGATTCGTCACCTTGTTAACAGAACCTCACCATTGCACACCAATTTGAGTCACTTTTAGTCCACTCCTCCTGGTCAGATTATTTGTGTAACAGCAGTTATTTGACCCTCATATATAAACACAGGTTTCTCAAGTGGATTCTAGTCCAGAAGTCTACCTGCCAAAATGTGATATGCATTTCTAATTCAGAATCGAGAACCCATCTAAAGTAATATTTCTTTACGAGAATTTATGTCTTCCACACCCCTTTCTCTCCTTCCAGTAATCCACATCACTTTGTCCATGACCACAAATTTAAAACAATATTCAGTATGTTGCCAGTTTTTGTTCCTACTAAGAGGAAAGGAAGGTAATATAACGATGAAGCACTGTATGTCTGGCCTACGTACGAGTGAATGGAACAGCATGCCACATCAAAACTTCTCAGAAAAGCTTGTAAGAATTTCCACGTAAGTAAACTATAAATTATTGCTATGCACTTCAATGGAAGTTTACTGTGCAGATGAACTTGGTGTGCTTAGAAAAACTTGACAGTGGAGGTAATGTTTTCTCTTTTACTAAAACTGTCCAACTTGGAGGCAGCTTTCAGCTCCTGAAAACACGTTACAACGGCACTTGAGTCAAAGGGAAAGGTAACGTTCCTCTGAAGGCGTGTGGGGGAATGGAATTATAGCTCCATGCTTTCTTGATCTTCGAATTATTTGGGGGCCTTACGTCGGATTCGGGTTCCGTCGCTCTACCGTCGGGGTAAGAGCCCCCTTGTACCAATTCAGTGTTTAATATAAAGAATGCCTCAGTAAATTTTGAACAACCGGTGTTAGAAACGATATAATTTTGATTTTCGAAATAGGGTTTCGCATTATATTAGAAGGAGCACAAAATTCGGGCAAATACAGTACATGTAGCACTTAACTCGAATGCAGTTGCCATAAAGGGGCTAAAGTCCGTGCCTGCGATAACATCAGCTGTTATCCCGGGTCACAGACCTCGTCTTTCAAACTCTGGCAAGGTCGCATCGTGACCAAAATGCAGTACTGTTCGGCTTTTTATGAAGCCCAGGTTTCATGGTTGAACTCGGTTTGGCTTATCTCCGTAGCATTGTCCGAGTTGACAGTACATGTAGATGAGAACCACAAGCGTCTGTAGGGTGAGGAAGCGCTGCAGTCAAGCGAGGCTTGAATGGAATTGTATACTTAAATGGGCTCCGTACAGTATCATTCGGCTACGTTCCTGGCCTTCATGTTAATTACACTAATTTTTTGGGAAGTCAATCACATTACTGTTATCACTCGGTACGTATTGTTTTCTTTGTTTTTAAGGATTGACTTTGATCATATTTGGATATTCGTATTTCTTATCACGCTTCGGTTTCTAACAAGAAGAGGATATTTAAAACTATCGATGAAATGAGCACAGTGTAAAGTACCAGTAGTACAGGAACTATGAACCAGCAGTCAATGTTAAAGCAGTTCGTTCAGTGGCTTTGTTGATGAAACTTCCCATTTTGCGTTCATGTTCAGTTTATGACCTTCATGCAAAAAGCTCGCAATAACTAATGTAATGAGTTTGTAGGCTGTTATATAGAAGGCAAGGCAGAAGAGCGTCCGTTCCTGAACCTAGGTGCCTTTGACGATCTGTTCTCCTGGTACCTAATTGCTGTATTGACGTCAAATTTAATGCTAGGATTTCAATTCCGTTGACGTCTAGGGTATAAAACTAACACACGCGCACGCACTCACGCACGCACGCACGAACGCAGGTCGGTCCTTCCATGTTGGTTTCCTGTTCTGTCCGTTGATATATCCACAGTGGTGCGAGTTGGGGGTTCAGACAGCGGCTTTGCTGAAGGCTTAAGGCTGCTGAGATTTGACGCTGGTTCCTTATGCGAGTAGTTCCCCACATACCGAAGGATCAGGCCTTCGAAACGTCGGGAAGTACGACACATCACATCCCAGAATACGTGAATCTTACAGTGACGTAAAAAATCCTGTTGCTTGTGGTTAATGTCTGAAGTTGCTAACAGCGATACGTCGGCGAGGGATCCCTGCGCGGGCTGTAGGGCATGCGGAACACTGCTGGAGCGTGCACGTGACATTATTCATATTGCGATACTTTCCGTGTCTCCCCCTCCCACCTGCAAGAAAGTGGAAAAATAACTTGAAAGTCCTTATCATCAGGGATGAAATTTGATGACACAGCGAAGTAGTTTGTATGTATAACGTGGTCTTGAAAAAGGTAATGTGTATAGTATTGTGTAAGTGGTGTGAAATGTACAACTCATTCCTTCGCAATGACCATTTCTGCCTTAGACGCCATGTAACGTGTATAGTTGACAAAGTTCCGTCGAATAAACTACGACACATCGGCAGAAAACCAGTCTGAGACTAAATAGGGATAGTTTTTCCATAGAAACTGAGAACCGCTTGGAAAATGAAATTGTGTTTTTATCATGTCCCACATAAAGGCGATGTGAGGGCGTGAAGGTGATGAGAGTTCGTCTTAACCGAGTTCTCAATTTCCTGCTTGAGATGACGCCATCGCATGTAACGAGCTGATGATGCGGTATGGAGTAGGTCAGAGATGGGAGTTCCGTTCTAACCGATGCCCGCCTCAGGAAACAGTATTCCCACAGCGGCTGGAAATGTGGCCACCATTTTGAAACAGTATGTCAGATCCGTTCTTAGGAATGAGTGTGTGTGTGTGGTTTTGATGCGCATTTCTTAGAAGTTAAGATGGTTTGTCTAATGAGCTGATATTTATCTGACTACCTGTCTGACTAACTGACTGACTGACTGACTAACTAACTAACTGACTGACTGGCTTACTGACTAACTGACTGACTGGCTAACTGACTGACTGGCTAACTGACTGACTGGCTAACTGACTGACTGGCTAACTGACTGACTGGCTAACTGACTAACTGACTGACTGACTATCTGACTGACTGACTAACTGACTGACTGACTAACTGACTGACTGACTAACTGACTGACTGACTGGTTGGTTGGTTGTCTATTACACTGTCTACATGCAGCAGTCTTCTCCCCCCCCAAAAAATCTGGTATATATGCAGCTAGTCAGCATCTTACGCAATTCGAATGTTAATTAGCGTTCTGACGAGAGCCAGCTGGATCCAACATACACCTTCCCGTCTCATTTCTTTCAGATCTAGTTTAAGATTATCCTGTCATTCTCTTCCATACGACCTTCCAGATATTCCAACCAAAACTGTGTATGCCTTTCTCCTTTCTCCCATGCTAGAAACATTCCCCACGCATCTCATCCTCCGTCGTTTGATCGCCCTGATTATATCTGACGAAGAATACCGGTCACGAACTCCGTGTCATGCATTTATCCTTGCCTTTGTTAAACATACAAAAATAAAGGAAGAACTCGGAAAAAGGGCGAAGTAGTGAAGGAAGGAAAATAGAAACAGAAAGATGATGAAGGATCAAAGAATTGCAGGGAGAAAGAACAGACCGAAGGTAAGATCGACAGACAGTGTAAAAACGAAGATTCATGACCGTGTAGTGCCGTGGGAGCTGAGGCTGTGGGACGGTGCTGTAATTATGAACTGAAGAATGAGAGGAGATAACACGGGGCTGAGCCTGCTGCATTATGAATGTCGGCGAGGGAAACAGCACGAGAGCGCTGCGCTGTCTTACCCGCATCTTCTCAGACATAGCTGATGTACCGTGCAACGTTAACCAAATGGCACTTGCTTCATTTTAATACTGTACTTGTTGCTGCATGTCTGTGTGTCCGCACTTGCTTCATACCCGCATCCCTCATTCTTCCACGCATCATTTATCGTACCTCATTACGAGCTACATTACTTCAGTAGTAGATGCGGCTGTCGGAAGTAACCGAGAGAGCAATTCAGTCTGTGGGCAACTAACTAAATAACACAGCGACCGCTGACTGACGAATTAGCCGCATAGTTAGTAGCCTGCCAACAGATTAAGTAACATGCATGTCAATTACATTGTGATTAAACGACTATATTGGGCTAAAGTAATTAAATAATGTTAACACCAAAATCTGAAGTTTCACCATTGCTACTAGTAAAACTTACCTCTGGAAATGATCCTGAGCCAGACTCAGTGCTTGCTTCCTTCACATTTTAAGCGCCTAAGGTCCAGTTTAATATTATTTTCTCATTGCATTCTGGGGCGTTCAGTGAGTCTGATTTCGCGAAGATTTCTTCAACTAAATGATATGCATGTCGATTCTAGTGGCCGCGTACTCTAAGGCGTGAGTCTGCGACCGCTCCCGTGCTGGGATTGCGGGTTCGAATACCTCTGGGGGCATGGATATGTGTCTTTTGTAATTATCGTATGTTGTCAAGTAGAGGTCTCTGTTCCTGGCTGATCACTCGTCCAGATGAGTCCTACCGAGTGTGGTGTGCCTGAATGTGATTGTGAAACCTCGATAATGAGGCGGCCCTGGCCCACTAGCGGCTGTTGCGTCGTGGGGAAATATATATATATATATATATATATATATATAATAATAATATAAATCTATATAATATATGTTATGACTGCTATCACAGCCAGCAGTGACTTAGCTGGGGCTTAACGTCCGACAAATTGTAATGCGGTTCCGGACAAGGTCAGGGGTTATTTTGTACTTCAAAGCGTCCAAACCGCCCTGTGCCCACCCGGCCTTCTATTCAGGGGACATAGCGGGCTGTGTCCTGGAGATAATGTCTTTGTGGCCTGCACAGAGCAACTTTGCCCTGCTTTACCATCCGACCTTCTTGTGTAGCCTGCCGTGACTTGCAGAAATCACGAAGTTTGTTCAAACACGGCTATTATTTTGGGCTTCGGTCATCCGTCTTGGGTTCTTCCAAACGTAAAGTTACGGAAGGTAGATCGGTTTTCATTATCAGATATAAAGGTTGCTACCCAGTTGAGACCACAGGGTTGAGACCCTCAGAAAGAGCTAGTCTCAAGCACCGGGCATTGTGTGTCTGGGGAAAATCCTGAGACCTTATATTCACTTATCGTGTTTGTTATAACTAAGCATCGTCAAATATGTTTAGACGTAACCAAGTGTAGTAAATGCTTACGATTTGACAACGATTGTTATTTTAATAATAGTCAGTGAAAGGGGTTCATAAATTTCCCCCAAATCTAGGAACCACCTCAAACTCAAGGGTGACATTAAGCGAGTTTCATAATGCGAACCCACCATTATTAGGCCCCACCATACAAAATTTTGTTCCCGTGGTGACCATCGCTCGAAATTTGTGCACCCGTGGGTAATAATGAAGTGTAACGATGGCAGCAGCAAAGGTAAACTTGTCTGCAGCGTATCTGAGCATGCCGTGCTGCTATAGGTGATATCTATATATGTGGAACATCCTCAACTTCCTGTTACTTTCTTCTTCCTGAATCCCTTTCTTTCCTTCACTGTTTCTCAAATGGAAGGAAAATTTGACGTTCAGATGACCGCGCACCGTGATAAATTCTTATAATAAAACCAACTAGATTCACTGATTTCTCAAATTTATTTTTGGAATAAAACTCTACATGTTTCGGACAGTTCCTCTGTCCATCATCGGGAGTTTTTCACTGTACACACAGCAATGGTATGTGTCATACAGCTTGCGAACAGGATCTGGACGGAACTCAGTTCCGTACAGATCCCGCTCGCAAGCTGTCAGCAAACCTGTATGACATGTACCATTGCTGTGTGTACAGCGAAAAACTCCTGATGATGGACAGAGGAACTGTCCGAAACATGTAGAGTTTTATTCCAAAAATAAATTTGAGAAATTAGTGCATCTAGTTGGTTTTATTGTAAGAATTTATTGTAAGAATGGAAGGAAAATATTCAGGATACAACAGGATGAATTAAAGTGACATTTTAACTGTATCTTTAGCTGGCTATAAACTGCAACCAATATTGAGGGGTAGGAATTCCATTCACATTACTTGGTGTCTAAATAAACAATGTTGGGAGTAACAGGAGGTTGCGTTACTGTGTTTTTACGTCTCTGTTTTCGAAATTCGACACGAGGAAAGCAATGGAACGTTTGGGAAACCATTTATTTCTCGGCTTCTAAAACTGTTTTATGTGCATCCGATTTCAAAGTAGTTGATCTAGGGCTTGATGTCGGCATTAACGTTAATTAATCTTTAAGTTCCTTTACGTATGAAGGCATTCTTTCTGTAAATGGTTCGCAAACAGATTCGCATAAGTAGTTTAGATGTGGTAATTGAAATATGTTAAAAACTATGGAGCCTTAAGCCATTGTACAATGGAAGTGTAGATAAGATAATGATTATAGCCAGTAGCGTGTACGATTAATTTTGAAAAATTCTCTCCGGTATGAAATTGTTTCCACGGATGAGAGAGACGACTTTTAGATTATTACACTGGAAACGGGGAATGTAACTGCCACATTAGCTTGTGCCTCGTTTTGGGATATTTGCTCTTCCGAGAACAGAATAATTTTGCTCTCTGCGCATCCTCTTTATCTGTTATGTTACGCGTGTATGTTTGTTTGTATGTGTGTGTGTATGTATGTACGCATGTATGTATGTATGTATATATGTATGCATATATGTATGCATGCATGTATGTATGCATGTATGTATGTATATATGTATTTATGTATGTATGTATATATGCATGTATGTATGTATGTATGCATGTATGTATGTGTATGCATGTATGTATGTATGCATGTGTGTATGTATGCATGCATGTATGTATGTATTTATGTATGTACGCATGCATGTATGTATGTATGCATGTATGTATGTATGTATGTATGTATACATGTATGTATGTATGCATGCATGTATGTATGTATGTATGTATGTACGCATGTATGTATGTATGTATGTATGCATGTATGTATGTGTATATGTATGTACTACT
>Ga0123354_10011456_pt1 | contig 13705 bp, 10 predicted proteins | sample TergutLab28metaG_2_FD_97872 | JGI IMG/M metagenome (GOLD analysis project Ga0123354, IMG submission 97872) | Labiotermes labralis P4 segment gut microbial communities from Petit-Saut dam, French Guiana - Lab288 P4 | ecosystem: Host-associated > Arthropoda: Insects > Digestive system > Gut ... | reverse complement strand
GCAAATATGGGTATAAAATTGTACAACAAATTACCTTATGCAATAAAGAAATTGGATAAGATGCAGGAATTTAAAAGAAGACTGAAGTATTTCTTAATGCAACATACCTTCTACTCAGTGAATGAATATATACGAGTATCCTCATAGGCACCACCGTCACTCAATTGTTGTAATCGTGTACACTTTACTCCTAGTATTTGTAATTTCACCTGACAGGTCATTGAGAAGTTACAGCAATGTATGATTTTAATAACACTTCATATTACTTTGTTCTACCAATGATATACAAATATTGCTAGCGTCCTATGCTATGTGTAGTGTAAATGACAGCTTGTTAAATGTAGTGTAGAAATTGTAAACTAAACTTGACATGTCCAATGTCATATTGATGACTAGATGGACTGAATGTAAGAATAAAGAATAAAGAATAAAGTCTACAAGTAGTGAAACCACAAATCCACTGTCATGCTTCATCACCTTAAATTTTACATTTAAAAACACATTATTCTACCTGTGTTTTGACAAATACTATTCCATGTCGGTCACAGTCATCATCAATATTTTCCAGTTCCTCTAGGATAGCTTGGCACTGATCACAGTCTTCAAGAGAATCTGGAATAAACAAAACTGATTTACAGGTAACTTAATTGCAATTAAAATATCAAGCAAAAACTGTTATTTTAAAAACAGTTAAAGCCCATTACAGTAAAACCCAAAATTTTAAAATTCCTAAAGTTAAAAAATTAGTAATACATGTCACTATTATTTACTTTCACTGATATAGTCCAGAAGCCTCTTTCTCTTTAAAAATGTAACACAAATGCACTTTTAAAATCACCCATTCATTTAAACTTACAATCACAACAATTAAGCGCTTCACAATGTGACAATTACCTACAAAGACAAATCCAAATCTCACTATTCAAATGGTAATCTGTTTGATTACAGAAAAGCATATGTTCACAAATTATAAACAACACAGACATTAAATATATACACAAGTATTTTTAAAAAATTGTCTCTGACTGTAACACTCCAAGCATAATCTACCTAAAATATGACATCTAAAATCAAGTAAAATCTAGACAAAAATTATGATTCATGACAATTATATGGGAAACAGACTACAGTTCAATAAGTATTATATTTTTTACTTAAGGGAGTGTACTAACTACAACCAACACTTTCAGACATGACAGGAAAAATCTACCAACAAATTTACTGACATTCAACAAATGGAAATTCTGGTTGGATGGCATCGTGCGTTGTATTCGTGCAATTCTTCTCAAAAGGTTCATGGAACAAGGATAATGTAGAGCATATTCTAACCACAATTCTCCTAACAGGCATGCAAGGAAACCTAGATCACCTTGAGAGAGGAGAATCAAGGCTATGCCTAATAATTTGCCCATGCTAGGTCCAAAACAGAGTGGAGACTGAGGCAAGGCCATAATGAAATAGCCCTTGTATAGCAGTTAGTATGTAAACTACATGGTATATATGATGCATATATATATATAGGTATTACAATGTTTCCCATAACTGGAAAATGGTCATGTGAATTACAATTAATAATTACAATCTGCAAACGATTTTGATCAGCATTTCTCACTTAAATATGACACTCATAACGGTCTGTCACAGTAACTTCTATTTTGGGATTACTCAAGCAATCCTCCTCAGTCATTTTGTTTTATTTCTAGTGTTTTAACTGCTATAAATTTGCATAGGGCTATCATTTTATGGCTCCAAAAAATATACAACAATTCTGGCAGTGCAGGGAAAATGGTAGGTTCATGAGGTACCATCTACATTCCCTTCGATGCCAGTAGTGTAGTTGCCTTCCTCCCCCTCAGCACCCCCGTGAAGTTCATGTTGGAGTTCTCCCTCTTTCTCTTTCTTTTTCTGCAGTTGTTTGCGAAACTGCTTGGAATTGCAAAGATCACAGAAAGTCTTGTTCCCTACGGCAATCCATAACAGGAACGGATTATGTGCACTGGATGCCATACATTATCCTAATCATTAATGGCAGTGTTATTGGTTACGATAAAGTATGCAGACTGGATGTCATAATTTATCCTAACCATTGACAGCAGTGTTATTAGTTAGGATAAAGTATGCAGAATAGATGTCATACTTTATCCTAACCACTGACAGCAGTGTTATTTGTTACGATAAAGTATGTGTACTGGATGTCATACTTTATCCTAACCATTGACAGCAGTGTTATTAGTCAGGATAAAGTATGTGGATTGGATGTCATACTTTATCCTAAAATTTAACAGCAGAGTTAATGGACAGGATAAAGTATGTGGATGTCATACTTTGTCTTAACCATTAACAGAAGCATTAAAATTAGTATGTACCTGACAATTCTGCATTTGCAAGGTAATTAAATGGATATTTTAACACAGTCACTATCTCTCTGAACTATGTAAGAAATTGTACAGTGTACATATCAGAGTTCAGAAGAGTCCAAAATCACTTACTGTCACACAATTCTGATATCATGTACTGAATCCACTTTATGAAGACTGCCATAATATGCAATTATGGTGTAGGAAAAGTATGTATATAATATATTTCTTAAATATTGCTCTCATAAGGATATAATTTGATATCAAAGTATGAGAATTGCTATTATTCAAATGTGAGATCCCTTATGCCTGCAATATGTATCTAGTATTCAAACATTTTAAAGTGACAATATACACAATATGACAGTCCCAGTGGCCGCGCAGTCTAAGGCTTAGGTCTGCGGCCGCTCGCCTGCTGAGATTGTGGGTTCGAATCCCACCAGGGGCATGGATGTCTGTCTGTTGTGAGTGTTGTGTGTAGTCAGGTAGAGGTCTCTGCGACGAGCTGATCACTCGTCCAGAAGAGTCTTACCGACTGTGGTGCGTCATTGTGTGTGATCTAGAAACCTCATGAATGAGGAGGCCAAGGCCCGCGTTGGGCCGCAGCGCCACAAAAAAAAAAAATATGTACACAATATAAGTATAAAAAAATATAATTTCCAACAAACACTTTATACATATTTAAGACAATCATTTAATAATTTGTGAGGAATTCTACCACCGTTGCATTAGAACAGCAAAACACATTTCATCAGTATTGAGTGTTCAGTCACCAACTTTCACCCAGTCAGCAACACCAGTTTAAGTATTTTGTTTACCCAACGGTGTTATTGCCAAATCAGTCAACAACAGATGTATTCTAAATGTGACACAGAATAGTCCATATTCACAAAACTCACAGTGTAAAATGAAAATCTTCCCACGATTTGGATCAGATGTAATGACAACTGCAGCAATATAAAAGATTAAAACGGTGTGTGTGATGCAGGCCCAAAGATCATGAAATTTCTGTGACCCTTTCTGAACACTCATTGCACACATATATATGTTAAAGGACTTAATAATTAAAATTCTTTGACATTAAGAGCTTGTACATATTACAGAAGCTTTAAAATGGGAATATCTGCTAACCCTTACCAGTAACATAATTAAATGCTCCATTAATGATAAAACTGGTTTTATTATTTCTTACTTAATACGTAATACAAATGTTGCTGTGTCTGTTGTGTCTTGTTTCAGATATTAAAAGCAACATTTGTATTGCATATTATGTCTTGTTTCAAATATTATGTTCCTTTTTGCACATCATAATAATGTTTTATCTTTACTTCAATCGTATTAGGTGAAATTTTACAGAAAGAAAACTGCAGGAATAAAGTGTGGAAGAGAGAAGCACAAATACCAAGGCACAGAATTACCATACACAGGCCTGTGATTACATCTTTAATGATAGAGAATTAGTAACACTCTTCACAGAAATACATTCCAAACCACTTGAATTGTATTTCCTTTTGCCCAGTACTTCCACAGTTAACATTTTTAACATCTTCACTGCTAATATATATAATTCGTTAAAATATGCATTAAGAGCTGTTCTACTTGTTCAGTATTCCATAATTCCCCATTATCATTTCACATATTACATTTGATAATGAACATATTATGAATTAGAAGACTCGGTGCCAAACCTGCACCAATAGTATCCCTGAATTACAAACACGGAGTGCATAAAATAAGAAGTAAAAGGAGATAGAAAGTAACAAACATCAACGGTAAAAAGATAAATGTCATAAATGAGCAGTTCACAACATAATTCAATAAAAAAGAAATCAAACCTGTGTGACTGAAAAGTTTTATTTCTCAACTTTCAAAATAAATTCAAAACAAGGCTTATTTAATTTTCCAGTTCATCTGAATCACATGCCTAAGAAGGATTAACAGAATAAAATGTACCAAATAAAAAACAGTTATTGAAAAGTGGTCACAGCAGAAATCTTGAAGTTGACATTGTCAGTTGCATGAATGCCCTTGATATGAAGTGTTGCACTTACTACTTATCTTCATTACTATATGAACAACTCAAGGTCTACAGAAACAATATTATTTAACTCACAGAAATAAACAGCCACTGACTCATCACTGGCAATAAGCCTTCGGAGTTCATCACCCTGTAGAGCTTCAATGACTTCTCCTGAGGGGTCCTTCTGTGTCAGAAGCCAGTTCAAGAGTTGCTCTTCATTGTATAAATCTCCTGCAATTAGTTTTGTGAATAACAGCAGGTTAAACTGACATATTACACTGTATATTGTAAGTTTCATCTATAAATATTCTCCTGTGATATAAGCTGATTATATGCAATTGGTACTGCATATAATCAAATATAAGATAGTATATGCTTAAAATCATAAGAAAAATAATTCGTATAATAGTTTCAAAGCAATACAACAGTCACAACACTTAATCTAATGGAAAAAAATATGTATTATATATGTTAAGTTGATATTAATTTCCTGCACATCACAAATTAGTGAATGCACATATTTGCATTTCTGTACTGCCTGGGAAAATGTTAAAAATTTTCTGAGATATACCTGCTAAAATCTGGTGAGTTAGACAATGAAGTCATTAAATATTCCAATTTGCACTGCTGTATAGCTGTGACAACAGCCTTAGCTCATAATACACTCTACTGATTCCACTATCCAGGCATATATCAATGCTTCAAAGTAAACAATTCCCATTCCTAGCCAGTTTCCACAAATAACTTCTTGACTGAACTAATATTTAATCAATGACTTCACTGAATAGCACACTAACAACAACGAAAAACTGATTAGCAAAGGTCCCACTGCAATACAAACTGACACTTTTGTACTTCTCACAACCAATAATTTCTGTTGTATTCATGTCCTACTTGTAATCACTAACATACATAATAACATAAGAGCAAGCATTAGCCTCCTTGAAATATGAATTATAGCTTGATACTTGAAAAACTCAAATTGTGTTTTCTATAAATGATTAATTTTTGCATGGTTGTTTGACTGTCCTGCAAAACACTATGGTTCAGTACATTAGATATATAGCAATAAAAAACCTGTTTCATTCTTATAGTGTCCCACCTGCATATATTACTGGTTCTTTAGAACCCATTTTGAAAAACAGTACAGCAGGCAGGGCAAACACCCCAAAATCTTTAGCCATCTGCTTGTCGTCAATTTTAACAAAGTCTATTCCAGCTCCATCTGCTTCATCATCAATGTGTTCTATCTCAGCCAGCACTCGGCCACACTGCTTGCAGTCGTCACTGTCTGGAGACAAGTTACATGTCAACAAACATGTTCATGGAAAAGAAAAACTTTACATTCCACTCTATAGATATCACATGAACAGGGAAAAGCCTGGATAAAACTAGCATTTGTAATGTAGCTGAGCACATATATTCTCAACAGGGCCATACTGTGAAAAGTTATTTGTTTTCTTAGCTGTTGAAGATTCAATATGAATACAAGTTTGTGCTCTTTTTTTCCTCTTTTTTGACGAGACAGCAAAGAGAAATCTTTGACACACAAAAGAAATAATGTTTATCACATTCTTGTTAAAATCAGCAGATATACTCACAGAGGAATACAGCTATGTAATCAGATGTTTGTCGGATCTTTTGGAACATTTTCCTGTTGACTCGTTCAATATGATCTGTTAGTTCCATGTTCGCGGGATCTGTCAACCAGTCCAATATCTCCTCTTCATCATCAATGTCACCTGCATGTACACAAATCATTCTTGCAGTCTTTCAATTACTTCACCTGTAAACACGTTACTGGTACTACGACTATTCCTAATGGTCCCATCTGTCATATGCCTTTAATAAAAAGAGCAATTTCATAAGTCTGAGGCACTAACACATGTAATCATATTGGCACTGTCTCCAAAAGTAATGTCTTCATAAAATTAACATAATCTCAGACAGTTAACAAAATTTAGTGTCTATGTTGTCTACAGACAATGTATCATGCAAAAACTAAAGTAATTATGGAGAACTGCAGCATATTAAACACACAACAATTACAACAAAGATTTCCCGAGACCACTGTTTAAAAACAACAACATTTGTAATTTGAATAATTATGTATCACCATAATCTGTCATATTTTATAGGGAATGATGTCACTGACCACTTACAACTAACAGTATATCCCAATACCAACAAAAAAGCATGTTAAATTAAATCCACAATCAGGGGTATGGTAAAATAATGACATCTATGAATTTTACTGACATGATATCACCTATGGTACACGAGGCAATGGCATCACTGACCTACACTAAAATGTCACTGTTAGAATAACACACAAACTGCAAGACCATTTCTTGTTTACATTTACAACCTGCAATTTGGATTCCAAATTTGCGTACTGTTCACAACACAATAAATTGTCAAATATATTTACATGACATATGACCAACATTCATCCACGCAAAATGTGTGCTACAAAATCCCATAACATGCTCTTCGAAGAAAAGTCACTTTTAATATTTAATCATTCAGAAAATGTCATTCTCACGTGAATGTTAATATTAGATATAGATCTACAATTCTGTGTGAATAATGATGGAAAATCACAATGCATTATAATAACAATATTAATGGTTCAATTGTTATTATAAAGACAGGAAGAGATGCTAAATACACTAAGATGCAAACCATCATAATTGATGGATTTTCCTTTGCGGAAGTATGTGATGCCAGGGGGCTTACGATAACCATACTTCTTTGCCATGAGCCGGTCACTTGTCTTTACAATCTTGATGCCATATTCAGCAGCTTCATCATCAATTAGTTCTATGTGGCGCAGAATTTTAGGGGAATCAAGGCCCTCTTCACAATCTGGACACACCAAAAAATTGCACAATTAGTGTGTGTGTGTGTGTGTGTGTGTGTGTGTATATATACATATATATATGTGTGTGTGTGTGTGTGTGTGTGTACATATACAGCTGGTCAGTTATGCAGGGATGTACAAATTTTCCAAAACTCTAGCAATCATGTCAAAATTCTAGGCATCAGAAGGGTGACACACAGCAAGTACCACATTTAGAACCCACAAATATTAGGTGATTGTAAAAAATTTAGTAACTTAGGCAACCTGATGCACAGTATTTGTTCAACCCAGCACTATATTATGTATACACATATGTACATATCCATGTATGTGTATGTATACACACACACACACACACACACATACATACACATATGCAGGTATGTACATATGAATGTATGTATGTAAATATGTAGGTACATATGTATGTACATACACACATATTTCAGAATTTCATCAGATGGCTATACAAAATTTTTTATTTTCACAACAGTGAGAATTTAGTTTGGGGGCTTCTTGATTATGAAACTTTGCAGTCTTGTTTCAATTCCAAATTCATAAATGTTCACACTTAGCTGCAGAATTTATTAAGTGTTTAACTTCTGTCTGGAAAAGCAGGAAGTTCTGGTAACAAGAGCTGCACTGATTTGCAAGATTAGGTCCTCAAATTCTTCTCACCACTTAGAAAATATTTCAAGCTTCAGGGTGATTAAAATTTTGTTTCAGAATATCCATAATTTTTAAATTTATGATTTTTAAATACTTTTTGGATTTTATACCACTGTGCACTAAAAAATCAAATACTGTGAAAACCAATGTGTTTGATGTCACTGAAATATGAAATGCTTATAATGCAGCCAAAACATGACAAGAACTATTAGGTTATGATACACATCCTGCTTAGCGTGTACCAACCTTTCAGAAAAACATGTTGCTTCTCTTCTAGGAGGAAATGAGCCAGTCTACACAATGTTGCAACATAGAAACCAAAATAAGGCACTCTAATATTAAGAAAGTTTTCAACTATAATAAAGACACTAGTCCTCTGGGCCTAACAGCTACTGAAATATATATGCAGTCAAATCCTGCTGCAGCACCACTGTTCATTCAGAGTATCAAGGGTTGTGGTAAAGTGAAATAGTGTATAATAGGGAATTTCTGATCACACAATTTCATGGTGCTAAATGGGTTAGTTTTATCAGGGTTTGACTTGTGTTTGTGTGTCTGTCTGTCTGTCTGTCCTGTTCGGTTGTGTGTGTCTTTTTTCAGTTCTTTTGATTTTCTTCCCCCTTTTTGTTACAAGTGAGGCTTTGCATACAGTAACATAATAAATATAAACTTACAAAATACAACAGCAAGGAACTCCTTAGTTTCGATGTACTTGAAGAGCATCTCTCTGTTGACTTCTTCAATACTCATGTCTGTCTTCTGTTTCAACATCCAGTCTAACACATCACTTTCATCAAGTAAGTTGCCTGAGAAATATCAGCAAAGGTTGTGCAGTCACAAGAAACACACAGAGAACCATAATGCCCATTATATGCATTCAATTCAAGTACAATATCAAAATAAAAACTACTACAAAATTACACATAAATTTATTACACATCACAAAGTAATTCATAATGTAGGAACTTAGAACAATTAAACAGTCATAAGTTAAATCTACATAAGCATATCCACCTATGAAAACATAAAAGTATACACAAGTTACCTGATGAAAGGATCAGTCCTGGAATGGCTCTGTTGAAAGTGTATTAATACAATAACATGTTACGTTTAGTTGTTAAGCCAAGGCAATATTCTAGACCCTCTCCTTATTGCGCCCTGTTAATGTAAACTATAAAAAAACAGATCAAAATAGGGTGTTACACTAAACAAACTACAAATCATACATTTTTATTTTACCTCTGGAATATTTAATTGACAAACTCTTTTTCTTGTAACAATATGCTGACTGCATCTTTGAAATTAGAAGCACTACTTCATGCATGAAAGCTATGGAAGAATGTTTAGCAAAAGATTTTCCCTCAGTTATAAATACTCATGTTTGGTAGCATTCAAAGCTCTTCTTGCCTGATGAAGCATAGCAGCCACGATGGGCTGCCAGTAGGAAACAAATAAGAACAGAACACCTCATTTAATTTCTCCATTTCACTTTTCTTTATCTCAAAAGGAGGATCTGTGATTTTCCATCATTATTGTACATTCTGGTTTGTCTTATAAGGTTACATTTTACCAAATAAATAAAGTAATTAATGTACTTTTAGTTATATTTTTTACACAAAGAAGATACATCTTAAAGCACTGTCGCTTTCAATAACCCATAACTTTTTTCAAATTTCACAGTGAAATTGTGTAAAAAATAACACATTCTTCAAAGGATGATGATGATATAATAATGACAATGATGGGAACTTTTGTAACATGTATTTGTATTGTTGTTTGAATATCTATCATACGCATTACAAGAGGAAGACATAATTCAAACACTTTAGTCTGAATACAAATAAAGAAAGTACCAAAGCTGCAGTAGCAAAGCACTTATAAAGGACAACTAATAATATTTGGATCTGAATTCAAATCGTGTGACATTCTAGAATTTACAAAGGCCTAAACACAATCATACAAAACAGCAATTGAAGCAGGTGAACAAGGAAGACCTCCTTAATTTACGTTAAAAAAAATGAATTTTTGGGGCTACTGAGACACAAACATATTAAAAATATTGATATTGATATTACATGAAGGAGCATATGAAGAATAGATAAAGGCTTCTTTTCATGCTGAGTCTTGAAATCTACTGTGAACAATATAACAAGGTGAAAAGGCCTTCTCAGTTGAATTAACACAGCAGATTATGTGAGAAATAAAATCAACTGGTCCAAATGTATGGTAGCACCTGACCAGTAGGAACAGAGCCCCAAAATGAACACATGATACTCTTACTCTACATTCTATTTACAAACTGTAGAGATCGTCTGACAAAGAACTCTAACCCAGACTAAAATAAATGTAAGTTCATCAAATGTAGGATGTCTCAGTGCACTTTATATACAGTGAATGAAGTAACCAATAATATACAGAGCAGTAAGATGCACTTTCATAGACTAGAATCTCCATCAAATAGTGAGATATGAATTATTCACCTTTTATCACAACTTCATGAAATGGAACCTCCCTTCCCATGACAGACGTTCAATGAACCACAGTTCAAGATCATAATTTGCCAGGATCCTATTATATGTAAAATGACAAAGTTGCAGAATCTTTCTCTTATTTCACTTAATAAGGCTACCACCACCAAGTATATTTACCACTCCCAAAAAAACTTTTCTTTCCTTTCTTGGACTTCTCAGGTTTTTCTTTGGCAGAAGTTGCACCCTTGTCTTTGTCTTTGGAAGTGACAAGCGGTTTGTTGTCTCGTGGGCTTGACTCTTTGTCTGTCGTTTTAAGTGAGGGTTTCTCTAGTCTGTTGGTAGAGGTAGAAACTTTTCTGGCAGCAACAGTAGTGGGGCTGGCCTTGGCTACCTTGGAGCCTTGTGTAACCTTGCTTGGGCAGCACTGATAGGGCTCATAGGAAGGATGGGGAAGTGCACTTTTTCCTCCAAGTCCAATGTAGAAACAGCCTTTGCCTGCAGCAGAATTAAGGAAACACTGAGTCAGTCTTTCACTTTTGACTCAAGGAAACCTGTCACTTTCATTTTACATATGGACAGCCTCTCAATATAAAAGACTTATGCTACATCACTTAATATTTGCAGTCCATGGAAATAGTACTTTGAACATTTATTTTAATGTTTCAATATATATAAATAACTAAACAATATCCTCATATTATAAAAATAAGAATAAAAGTTTATGATATATATACTGGTTAGTGAGTGGTGAATTAATAATAATGTAGATTATATGTACAAATTCAGAATTCACACAGTGTGCAGAGGACAAAAGTGTGACTGCAAACATAACAAAGGTATTATGTACAAACTTTAAGAAGCCCTGTTACACATTTTATTTCTTGCTTACCCCTGCTGCAGACAACAACCGTTAAGCCTATAGTGCGCCATGCATTCAAGATATTAGGAATAAGGTACATGCAGGAAGGATGACACTGGCTCATCTTCATAAACTGAGATAATGAAACAACTTTTAAATTTCCCAAGTATGGGATGATAGAATGGCCATATTTCGGACACTGTCTGGGTGGCCAGGTATGTATATAACAAATGTAAAATTTAAAATCAATAGACTGTCACCCCTAAGCTTACATTGCTGTTCAAGTATGGCAAATTAAAAACTCAAAGTAAATGCTCAGAGGTATAATGATAAAGCTGTGTAGCTCAGAAGATAATCTGCACAGTTCATTCAATTATTCTTCCTGATAAAAATTGATTCTGAAATATTCAAAGCTTGACAACTTGTTCTGATTCCATTCAGCAAGTATAAGGAACTATGACACTGTTAGCAGTAGTATTCAATTAACTGTCACGAAACTGTAGAAATTTTAGTCTATTCAGCTATAATACAGGAAGTGTGACATCATGCCTTCCCAAAAAATAATGTCACAGTATTAAGTCCCTCAGAATTATAATATGGCTGAAATTTTGAAATGCACTATGCAGTAGTCAGAAAAAATGCCTCCATACTTGACAAAGATTTTATGAAACATTCCTGACATCAGGAACAACTGACAATGCCAACAGAATTCATTTGAACTAAGCAATATAGTGCCTAAACATACTCCGCAAAATTTTGGGTTATATGATAAACTGAAAATTCATAATTACAGTTAACTGTGCAAGATATATCACCCTTTTATATTCATAATTTATTTATTATTTACTTTACTGATGTGAGGATGCAATGAATTTAAGTGCCATCATGTATTACCTGGAATAATAATACCACTGTCATGTTCATCATCCTCATCATCATCCTCATCATCGTCATCATCCTCATTAAAGTAATCATTCTCGTCGTCATCCCCCTCATCATCGTCATCATCATCATCATCATCATCATCATCATTATCATAATCATCGTCTTCATTATTATCTTCACCTGTATAAAATTAGTAATAAGCATTCACGTGTTATAAGAAAATGCAAAAGGATCCAAATACAAAGTCTTTCACTTTAATTAGCATAAAATCTCAACATTTTTTTTAAATTTTATTTTATTTTTATGGATTAGTAGGTTTTGAAGTCAGTTGTATACAAATAAGTAAAACGAGAGTTTTGAGTTTCATTATAGTAGAGTTCACAGACTAGAAAAGCAAACGTGTCACACAGCGTAAGTTGCTGATTGCAAACAATGAAATAAATTAATGTAGTAGTAACAAAAATACAGTCAGTCATAGAAGTTATATTATGTGTTAATACAGCATAAGAATTTCAAATTACAGCATTTTATGCTCTGTTACATCCAGTTCATTGAGTTTAAGAGTCTAGAACAGATAATCAGATATTGAAGGAAATTATAAATGACCATAATGTATAAAATCAGAACAGATAATCTTACTTTGCTCAATTAGCCAGTCCAGAACTTTTCCTTCATTCTTAAGATTACCTACAAACAGGAAAAACACAAATGTAATATTTACATTGCAGTACACAGTTATCATTGCAGATGCACAAATCAACAGTAGAATTATAAGAAGTTCATTCTTAATTTATGGCTTTTATTAAAGATGCCTAGAAAAGAGATCCTATCCAAAAACATGGCCATTACAGAAATCTGTACAGAAAAGTAGCTGTTCAAAAAATTATGAAGTATGCACACAGTAACTCATTAAAAAATGTGAGAGTTCATAACTCAATACCCACAGAAACATGGATTTCTCATTCTTGTATAAGTCTTAATGAGGTACTATTTTGACACTTCAATACATGTCATGCAAACTGCAGTGAGTGTCATGATTGTCTACCTGCTAACAGTATATAGGTTACAGATAATTAATTTTTATGCAGATGCACAGAACATTTTTGGAATATTATGTTGAAATTAATGTAGATAAATATTTTGTCATAAGCCACGAAGTACATGTACAGAATACACAATTACAACACAGATAATACATATCCAAAAACAAAATTAGAGGCTCATACTACCAAGATTGGCAATAGATAGTGGCATACACCCCTCTCCCCCCCCCCACACACACACACAAAACAGTGTGGAAGGGGGGCCCCAAAACCCACAGAATAAAAAAATTTTCTGCGGTTTATTTTAGACTGTATTCCATTATTCAGACAAAAGGCAGCATCTTGTCATGGGTCATTCCAAATTAGCTCCCAGCACAGAAATGGCACAAAAATTTGGCATGTGATATTTAAAAGCTTTACATTCATTGTTCCGTGCATCATTATAATTGTTTCAAAAAATAACCAACACGATGACACTTGTGGACTATCCTTTATTTTCAGGGGTAGTCGTCATTCATTCTCTACATGTTTCGAGCTT
>Ga0123354_10011453_pt1 | contig 13707 bp, 11 predicted proteins | sample TergutLab28metaG_2_FD_97872 | JGI IMG/M metagenome (GOLD analysis project Ga0123354, IMG submission 97872) | Labiotermes labralis P4 segment gut microbial communities from Petit-Saut dam, French Guiana - Lab288 P4 | ecosystem: Host-associated > Arthropoda: Insects > Digestive system > Gut ... | reverse complement strand
TGATTTCTCCCTCAATGCAGATGCAAATACAGGGTCAATACTTTCAAAAATCATAGCGCCTAACGTAAAAGCGGAAGCAAATTTGGCTGCGCTTGAAGAAACGCCTTCCGTGCGGTTTTTATGCTGTTTTAATCCTTGCGGTTTTCCGGTAATAAAATATACCGGTCTGCCCATTCCCGGTCCCCAACCGTAGTCAACGGAATCGTGCGCAGGGTTACGCATGCTTGCATGATCGCGGTCGTCGGCTATCTGATTAAACATAACGTTGGGTTCGGGATTCATTTTCAGCATCCATTCCAATCCCCATCGTATTTCGTCAAGGATATCGGGAATACCGTTCGCTCCTTTCCTGCCCATCGCATCATGTTCATCTTTGAATATAGTCTTGTCGGGCGTTTGTTGCCAAGCAAACAACATCTGAAAAACGGCATTAGCCGATGTAGGCAAATACTGCAAATAATCTGAAGCGTCGTGCCAGCCGCCGCGCACATCTATCTTTTCACCGCTTCGGGTAGGATGATCCACGATGTAGCCGTCGTGTTGGTGGCACAAAGTATCGAGGTAAGGATTATAACCGCAACGTTGCTGCCGCATGAAATTCAGAATAAAATCGGCAGAACCTTCATACACTTTTGTATTGATCGGGAAGGGAAGTGATTTTGCGCCGTTACATTCAACGTAATATTCGCCGGGCGCTTTCAAACCTGAAAAATTCAGTCGGAAAGCGGTTTTCATTCCCCACCGTTCGGCATTAGCGGCGGCGCCTTTTCCTGTTAAGAGTATACTGCCGGTTTTTTTGTCTTTCACTTGGAAATCACCGTTTTTTATCTCTTCTGACGAAATAAATACCGCTACTTTTACGCTGTTGGGTAAATAGCCTAACTGATTGATTCTCACCCAAGCCGATTGCCCGTAGGCAGTAGTAAAACTTAGAAGAGATAAAAACAGAATAAAAGATTTTTGCATAAGTTGAAATCAAATATATTCTTCTCCATATTTCATTGCAACGTCGGCGACGAATTGTTTGATTCGCTGTTCGTCCGATTTTTTACAGATTAGCAGAATGTCATCGGATTCCGCAATAATATAATCGTTGAGACCTTGAATGACCGCTAATTTTTTTTCTGGAATTGTCAGTAAATTGCCTTTGCTCTCAATATGTAAGGATTTACCTGTTAACATTGTATTTTGATTTTCATCTTTTTCCGATATGTCATACAGCGATCCCCAGGTTCCTAAATCCGACCAACCGAAATCAGCCATCAGCATATAGGTATTATCGGCTTTCTCCATGATTCCGTAATCGATGGAAATATTCTGGAACATAGGGTAGTGTTCCTCTATGAATGCCGTTTCGCCGGGCGTATTATAAATTGCCAAGCCTTGATCCAAACGATTTGCCATATCGGGGAGATATTTCCGGAAAGCGTCTATGATGGATTTTAAATTCCAGATGAAAATACCTGAATTCCAGAAAAATTCGCCACTTTCAAAAAACACTTTAGCTAATTCGTAATTGGGTTTTTCCGTAAATGCTTTCACTTTCTGAATATTATCCATACCGCCTTCCTGGGTTTGAATATAGCCGTAACCTGTTTCCGGGCGATTGGGTTTTACGCCTAAGGTCAGCAAAGAAGGAAATTGTGCTACAAAGTTCAATCCTTTCTGAATATTCTTCAAAAAATTGTCCTCGTTCAGAATCAAGTGATCGGCAGGCGTAACAACAATATTTGCTTCCGGATTGATTGACTGTATCCGGTAAGCTGAGTATGCAATGCAAGGCGCTGTATTCCTGCGTGTCGGCTCCAGTAAAATCTGGTGGTCTTTTAACTCAGGCAATTGTTCTTTCACCAAAGCAGCGTAACTCTTGTTCGTTGCAATGTAGATATTTTCAGTCGGAATAATCTGGTTGAAACGGTCGAAAGTTTGTTGAATCAACGATCTTCCTACTCCGAAAAAATCAAGGAACTGTTTGGGGCGGTCTTCTCTGCTGAAGGGCCAGAAACGGCTTCCGATTCCGCCGCCCATGATGATGCAATAATTATCTTTCATATCATTTTATTTGAAATTATTTTCGGTTTATATTTACCGATTAATATTGGTAAATATCTATTACAAATCTCAATGCATATTTTAGAGAATAAAATTATTAAACCTGTGTATAGTAAATTTGTAAATATGTTATTTACAGGGTAAATCATAGTCATTGCATTAATCAATGCATGATGAAATCCTATAATAAATATTGTCCCTATTGATATTATTTTTACAAAATGGTTCTCTTTGTTGAAATAGTTTTTAGCAATTGACAGAAATAATAATGAAAATACGGTAGCAACAATATAAAACAATATCAAATTCTTACCATATTCAGCCTTGAAAACAATTGTCCATCCGTTGAGAAGAGCAATCACTACACAAATTATGCCTGTTATTCCCCAAAACCGTATATTTTTGCGATTTAATAATGCATTGTCTTTGTTAAGATATATTCCCAATGTGAAAAATGGCACTAACAAATCCGTAGTTGCTAACTGAAAATAGTCAGTTCGAGAAACATTTATTGATAATAAATTTATCAAGCTAATTACGGCTATTGATGTTATGTTTACAATTAATAAAATATATTTTTCGTTGTATTTATTTAAGTATGTATGTATGAGTGCAAATAGACATCTCATTAAAAAGATTGAAATTATAAACCACATTACATAATAGCTATTAGGCAATAATTCTTGTCGTCCTAATAAAATGTATTTATAGTAGGATATGGGTATGTGTGAAAAATTGACAAATAAACCCAAAATAACAAGTAAAGCATTGTATATTAAATAGGGAACGATAAGACTGAAAAATGAACGAATTATTTCCTGTTTTAAACGAATAGGTTTATACAAGAACCCTGATATTATTACAAATAAAGGCATGTGAAATGAATAAATCAGTATTCCAATATAGTATTCAGAATTAGGCATAATATTTGTAGGCATGTGCGCTATAATAACTAAAATAATACCAAAAAACTTAGCCCAATCTATCCAATTTAATCTTGCTTTTTCTTCCATTCACATAATTTCAATAATCTACTACAAAGTTAATATATTTTTATTGAGATAATAGGAAATCCTCAAAATTATCACGATGAATAACCGTAAATGTTGAATTTTGATAAATTTCAAAAAATTGTTTCGGAAATTTTACTTTTGCGTTGACATTCCATTTAAATTCGTAAGTAGAAAGTTGCCCATCAAATTCTTCCAAATAGTCGATCTCTTTTTGATCTATTGTGCGCCAAAACCAGCTATTTACCCACAAACCATTGTAATTCAAATATTTTATTCTCTCTGAAATCATAAAATTTTCCCAGAGAGCGCCTGTATCAGTGCGCATTTCCACTTGACGGAAATCGGCAATCAAAGCGTTGCGTAAACCGTTATCATAAAAATATATTTTTCTTGTATTTTTTAACTCCTTACGTAAATTTCGACTGTAGGGTTTCAAACGGAAAATAATATATGCCTGTTCAAGTATCATTATGTATTTTTCCACAGTTTTACCGTCAATGCCGCAGAGTTGCGCAAGTTCGTTGTAGGATACCTGACTGCCGACCTGATATGCTAATGCTTGCAATAGTTTAATAAGCTTGTCGGTTTTTTGAATATTATCAAATTTCAAAATATCTTTATACAAAACGCTGTCCGAAAGCTGCTGTAAAAGTTCCTTCTCTTCACCTGGATTATTAACAATATCAGGATAATAACCATACAACAGGCGATGATTGAGCAACATTTTTTCTTGTAGCAAACCATGATGATTCACCATTTCAGCAAATGAAAGCGGAAACATTTGATATTGCCACTTTCGTCCGGTAAGCGGTTCATTGATTTTATTTGCCAGCTCAAACGATGAACTGCCTGTCGCCACAAGTTGAATTTCAGGTAAATTATCAGTTATCAATTTTAGCTTCAATCCAATATCTTCAATACGCTGTGCCTCGTCGATAACAATTGTATTGTGTTTTCCGATTAATGCCTTGATGCGTATTGCCGATATGTTGGCAAACAAATTTCGCACTTCGATTTCGTCGCCGTCAAGCCACAAAGTATCTTCCGAAAAAATTCGCTTGAGTGATGTCGTTTTGCCGATTTGGCGAGCGCCCATTACAATAATTGCCTTTCCTGAACCGATTTTTCTTCTTATCTGGTTTTCGATTTGTCGTTCTATCATATCATAAACTTTTCAGCAAAGATAATGCTTTTTTCTAAATTCCGAAAATATTGCCATTTTTAAGGAATGAAATCCTGAAAAATCTGTATTTTTATGGAATATATTAATTAGATGTTTACTTCCTCAATCCTTCAGTTATTCAATTATTCAGTTACTCAAAACAGCCCATAATCCGTTCGCAAAACCTTAAATTCGGTTCTCCGGTTGATTTGGTCGGCAATTTCCTGCTCATTTTTGGGAAACGTTTCTATAAATGCAGGATCCAATTTTTGCCCTTCCTGAAGAAATTCATATTTCTTAGCCATATTTTTCGTAACTTCTTTAGGCTGCGATTTACCATAACCGGCTGCCGTTAACCGTCCTTTTTCAATTCCTCCCTTAATCAGGTAATCGACAACCGACTGCGCCCTCCGTTGCGATAAATCTATATTATACGCATCCGAACCTATTCTATCGGTATGCGCCGATAATTCTATGGTTACGTTCGGATTATCATCCAACATGGCAATAAGTTCATCTAAAGCTTTCTTCGACTCAGGACGCAAGGTCGCTTTATTAAAATCGTAAAAAATATTATCAATCAAAACCGGTTTGGAGATAGACGGTAAATAGAAATCGACATAGATTATTTCACTTTTATCCGAATCAGGAACCGACAAAATCTGCTTCTGATTCAGATAACCCGGAGCGCTTCCCAGCATGACATACTCCATACCCCGCACGAGATCAGCCGTATAAGTCCCGTCTTTACGGACAAAAATCCTTTGATCCGTTCCGTCTTTCCCTACCATCCTGACAATGGCGCTATCGATAATTTCTTCGTCCTTATCCAAAACCCAGCCTTCAACAATAAACTGAAATGTAGGACGTTCAAATGAATAAATATGGTCAGCCCCACGTGAATCGTTGCGGTTGCTGCTGAAAAATCCTTTTTCTTTCAGTCCTTCAAACGTAATTCCCAAATCGTCTGCCATACTGTTTATGGGCGATTTCATATTTTCTATTTCCCATTTTCCCGCTTTGTTTTGCTTGGCTTTGAAAATATCAAGTCCGCCCATTCCCGGATGACCATTGGAAGAAAAATACAAGGTAGTGTCATCCCTCATGTATGGAAACATTTCATCGCCGGGCGTATTGATTTCCGGTCCCAGATTTTCCGGAAACGCTGTTCCTATTTCAGCAATGAAAATGCGCCAGATATCTTTGCCTCCGTATCCGCCTTTGACGTCGGAAACAAAATAAAGATAACCGTCTTTTCCAACGGCGGGATGGGCAGCCATGTTTAATGAATCCTTAAAAATATCTACACGCTCGCCTGCGCTCCAGGCAGCTCCCGAACGCGTCGATTTCCGGATTTCTGCTGTTTTGGGAATTCCTTCTTCTTCAGCGCAGTAAGTATAATACATTGTTGATCCGTCAGCGGAAAACGTACAGCATCCTTCGTCAAACTCGGTATTTAAAGTACTGTCCATTTTTGCCGGCTTAATCCATTGTCCTTTTTCATCCTGCTTTACCAAAAAGAAATCGTTGTTTTTAAAACCGGTAATCGCGCTTTTGGTATCGCCTGTCGCCTCTTTCCTCGAAGACGTAAAAATGAGCTGATCATATTTTTCTCCGCTTAGCATTGGCGAAAACTCCCCCTCCCTTGAATTGAACTTATCCATTTTCTTTACGCTATACAAGGTAGGATTCGCCTTCCAAACGAGCGCAGAATCGCAGCCGGCAATTCCATTTTTTGCCATGACATTATTCGGAACTGAATCTAAGAAGTCTTGATATTTTTTTTTTGCTTCGCTGTATCTCCCCAATTTTTGCAACATTTGCGCCGACCGTAAAACTGCGGAACTGTCGGAATAGCGGTATCGAATTGAATTAGCATAAGCGCTTAAAGCCTTTTGTGTATTTCCGGTTATACGGTAACATTCAGCCATTTGAAAAGCAATGCTTCCCCGCAAAAATGGCTTTTTCGGCGAAGTTTTTGAATATACTTTCTTGTAAATCTGAGCGGCATCATAATATTCCCCTCTTTCTTCTTTCGCTACGGCATCGCTCAATTTAGCGGATTTGCAGGAAAAAAGAAATAAAAGCAATACACTCAAGAAAAAAGTTGCCGGCTTATTCATTTGTAATTATTTGTATTTTTAAACTGAAATTTACGTTAAATATTGTACTTTTGCAGTACAAGCTTAAAATAGCGTAATTGAAAAACGATGGATATTGCAGAAAAACTTTTCCAATTGGAAAGCGAATTACCGGAAAACGTCCGCTTGCTCGCTGTCAGTAAGTTTCATTCAGAATCCGTAATTATGGAAGCCTACAATGCAGGGCAACGGATTTTCGGGGAAAACCGTGTTCAGGAATTGCTTCCTAAACACGAACATTTACCTGAAGATATTGAATGGCATTTTATCGGACACTTACAGGCAAATAAAGTCAAATACATTGCGCCGTTTATTCATACAATACAAAGCATCGACAGTCTGAAATTAGCCGAAACAGTGAATAGAGAAGCAAGCAAACTTAATCGGAAAATCAGGGTATTGCTTCAAATTCATATTGCACAGGAAGAACAGAAATTCGGATTTTCTTATGAAGAAGCAGAAGATTTGATAAAAAACGGCGCATTAAATCTGATGACCAATCTTGATGTTTCAGGCTTAATGGGCATGGCGACTTTGACAGATGACCAAACCCAAATCCGCGATGAGTTTAACCGTCTCCACCGCTTTTTTCAACAGATAAAAGCAGATTATTTTGCAAACAGCAGTTCATTCAAGGAATTGTCTATCGGTATGAGCGACGACTATCAAATTGCTGTGAAAGAAGGAAGTACGATGATTAGGTTAGGGAGCAAACTATTCGGCTCCCGAAGTGTCCTCTAATCCAATAGCGTAAGAGCATTCAGGCATTGGTTGTATTCTTCAACCAATGATTTCATAATTACTTCTACCGGTTCAACAACTTGAATAAGCGAGGCTATCTGACCAATTTCAAGTTCTCCGTTTTTCAAATCTCCTTCAAAAATTCCCAAACGGGAACGCCCGCGACCTAACAGGTTCAGCAACTCGCCGGCGTCAGCGCCTCTGTCTTCCGCTTCTTTTATTAAGCTGAAAAAATTGTTCTTCACTAAGCGGGTAGGGGAGAGCTTTTTTAGGGAAAGCACGGTATCTCCTTCATTCAACGTAGTACATAATTGTTTGAAATCGGCATGAGCGGAACTTTCTTCGGACAAAGCAAAGCGGGTTCCTATTTGTACTCCGCTGGCGCCCAGACTCATGGCAGCCAACATTCCTGCTCCCGTTGCGATGCCTCCGGCTGCAATCAGTGGTAAACTAACCGCTTTTCTCACTTGCGGAATGAGCGTCATGGTCGTAGTTTCCTCCCGCCCGTTATGCCCGCCGGCTTCAAAACCTTCTGCGACAATGGCGTCGACGCCGGCTTCTTCAGCTTTTTGAGCGAACTTGGAACTCGATACGACATGGACTACCGTTATTCCGTTTTCTTTCAATTGTTTCGTCCATGTTTTCGGATTTCCGGCGGAACTGAAAACGACTTTTACTCCTTCTTCAATAATGACTTTCATTATTCCTTCAATTTCCTGGTAAATCAAAGGAACATTCACGCCGAAAGGCATTTGGGTAGCGTCTTTGCATTTCCGGATATGTTCGCGCAATAAATCCGGAGTCATCGAGCCTGCGCCGAGCAAACCCAATCCGCCATTGTTACTCACTGATGCCGCTAACCGCCAACCGCAACACCATACCATTCCGCCTTGAATGATTGGATACTTAATTTTTAAAAGTTCAGTTACTTTTTTTTCCATTTTTAATTTTATTTTAACTGCTTAATCTGCGTCATCAGCGTTCTATTCAATCGAATTGAATGCAAGCGGAAGCAAGTCCTTTATTCCATCTATAATATATATTTCTTTTTTCCCGTAAAGAAAAATCTTAACGGGGTTTTTAAAACGAATCTCCGTTTCAAGAATGACCTGCCGACATGAGCCGCAGGGCGAAATCGGTCGGTCGATAAAATCTCCATGCGTATAAGCCGCTACTGCTAAAGATTTAACTGCCTGTTCCGGATATTGGGAATTGGCATAGAACAGAGCCGTTCGCTCGGCGCACAGTCCGGAAGGAAACGCTACATTTTCCTGATTGCTTCCGGCGACAATTTCCCCGTTAGCCAATAAAACGGCAGCTCCTACCTGAAACTGCGAATAAGGTGCGTAGGAACGGGAACAAGCATCTTTTGCATAATCAATTAAAATTTTTTCCTCAATTTGTAGTTCATTATAATTACAAATTTGTATCTTTGCAGCAATATTGAAATTTTTCATTTAAATATTAACATTTTAGTTTGTTTTACTTTACAAATTTAGTTTAAAGTTTTATAAATGAAAATATGTTTGCGTTTATTTTTTGTTTTTTGTTTTTTATTAGGATTTAGCCTCGCTTACCCTGCTACCAAAAAGAAGGCTCAAATCTTTGTTGATTACATTAATAAATATAGTGATTTAGCGATAAAGCACAAAGACAAATACAAAATTCCCGCCAGTATTACTTTGGCGCAAGGCATTCTTGAGTCCAACGCGGGTGTAAGTGAATTAGCGACTATGTCAAATAATCATTTTGGTATTAAATGCCATTCGGATTGGACAGGAGAAAGAGTTTACTATCAGGATGATTCCCCTAAAGATTGTTTTCGAAAATATAAGACTGTAGAAGATTCGTATGAGGATCATTCAAAGTTTTTATCGCAATATTCGCGTTATGCGGTATTATTTACTTATGATATCAAAGATTATACGGCATGGGCTAAAGGGTTGCAATCTTGCGGATATGCTACCGCTAAAGGATATGCCAACAAATTGATTCAAATAATTGAAGATTATGAGTTGTATAAATACGATGAAAAAAAGGCGCCGGTTAAGATAAGTACCAAAAATAAGAAAAATAAAACTCCGATACTGCTTCGGGATGTATATCGAACTTTCAACTTAATTTATGTCCTTGCCGAAACAGGCGACAGTTTTGAAAAAATTGCCGATGAAACCGGATTTAAAGTAAAAGATTTACTTAAATACAATGAAGTTCCCGATAATTTCCCACTTAATAAAGGTGATATTGTCTATTTGGAAAAAAAGAAAAAGAAAGCCGATAAGTCTTATACAAGATATACTGTAAAAGTCGGAGACTCAATGCATAGCATTTCTCAATTATATGGAATACAGCTGAAAAATCTGTATAATATGAATAATAAAGACCCGGCTTATACTCCTACTGAAGGAGATATTTTACGTTTGAGATAGTCCATCAATTGCCATTACGAATTTGATGCGCATTTCCTTTGTATCTATGGGATTGCGCATCAGAGTCGTGGTGTCAATTCTATCAATTCCATGTCCTTAATTTCACTCCCATCAATTAAAAAACGCAAAATTGTACGCACTTGATGAATTCCTGAAATTCCGGCAGCACCGGGGTTAATACAAAGCATTTTTACGGTTTCATCGAACATTATTTTGACGATGTGCGAGTGACCGCATACAAAACAAGTGGGTGGCGAGTCGTAAATTTCTTTGCGAATTCGTGAAGCATAACTTCCGGGGTAACCGCCAATATGCGTTAGTAAAACGTCTACCTTCTCAACCGTGAATCGCAGATTTTCCGAACAACGCCTCCGAACATAATAATCATCTGTGTTTCCATAAACGGCACGAACAGGCTTTACCATTTCCAAACGATCCAGAACTTCCTCACTACCAATATCACCCGCATGCCAAATTTCATCGCAACTTGAAAAGTATTCGGCATATTTATCATCCCACCAACCGTGCGTATCTGATATTACTCCAATTTTTCTCATAAATTTTATTGAATTTTCCCGTAAAATTAATAATTTTGCGCATGAAATGAAAATTTACGCGTATGAGTGATAAATTTATAGAACAGCCCTATTCATATTTTGATCGCGACATAAGTTGGCTGTCGTTTAACTATCGGGTTCTTCTTGAATCAGAGGATAAAAGTTTACCCATTTATGAGAGAATCAAATTTCTTTCTATTCACGCATCTAATCTCGAAGAATTTTATGAAATCAGAGTAGCGGAACATAGAAGCATTATTTTGCACAAAATCCGCGCAAAAGAAGATCCTTCCGAAGATGAACGTATCCTTGAAGAAATTAATATCGAAGTTACAAGGCAGCAGCAAGAGTTTTTTAGAATTTTCCAAACTCAGATACTTCCGGAGTTAGAGCGGCAAAATATCATTATCTACATGACTGACAGCCCGAAACCCGAACATCGAAAATTTATTAAAACTTACTTTGCTGAAGAAATTTTTCCCTTCCTGCAACCGGTTATGCTGCTAAAGAATGACATTCGTTTTTTTATCAGAGATAAGCGGCTGTATCAATTTGTTCAGTTGAAGAAGAACAAAACCGGCGAGAGATTTTATTCCATAATCAAGACTCCGTATGAAAAAATTCCCCGTTTCATCGAACTTTTTCCTATTGAGGATAAATATTATTATATGTTTGCCGAAGATGTAATTTCTGCGAATCTACCGGATATTTTTACCGGTTATAAGGTTGAAGGCTGCTATAATGTTAAGGTATCACGCGACGGGGATATTTTCATTGACGACGATGAATCACAAAACAATTTTCTCGAATCCATCAAGAAAAAAATCAGAAAAAGGAAAATCGGAGACTTAAGTCGTTTTGTTTATGACCGGCGAATGACAAGCGAATGTTTACATTTCATACGGGATATGTTCCATATTCAAAAAGAAGATTTAATTCCTGATAACCGTTATCTGAATTTGGAGGACTTAATCAAATTGCCCAATCCTTTAGGAAAGGAATTAAAAGCCCAGTCGTTTGTTCCAATACGGATTCCGGAATTGGAACAAAGTTATTGGTTATTCCCGATCATCAGGAAGAAAGATATATTTTTACATTATCCTTACCATACATTCGATTATTTCATCCGCTTTTTGACGGAATCTTCAGCGAATCCCAATGTAGAAGAAATAATGATTACACAATACCGAGTCGCTCAAGATTCGGAAATCATAAATAACTTGCTCAATGCAGCGAAAAATGGGAAGAAAGTGACCGTTTTCGTCGAATTAAAAGCACGTTTCGATGAAGCAAACAATCTGATTACTTCACAAATGATGAAAGATGCCGGGATTAATATTATTTACAGTATGCCCGGATTGAAAGTACATGCTAAGGTTGCTTTGGTGATAGAAAAATCATTAACTAAAAATAATGTCAGCCAGTCTTATGCCTACTTAAGTACGGGAAATTTCAATGAAAAGACTGCCAAAATTTATTCCGACATAGGAATTTTTACTTCAAACAAAAAAATTACTTCCGAGATACGAAAACTTTTCAGAGTGTTGGAAACCCGGAATACCAATGTAAAATTTAACAATATATGGGTAGCACAATTTAATATGCTTCCCAATTTAAAAGAGAAAATTCATCAGGAAATCAAAAATGCAGGAAAAGGGAAAAAGTCGTACATTATACTAAAAATGAACGGTTTGCAAGATGAAATCATGATTGATGAACTATACAGGGCGAGTGAAGCAGGAGTGAAAATCGACCTGCTTGTGCGAGGCATATCGTGTATTGTTCCCGGTCAACCCTATAGCAAAAATATACAAGTTACACGGATTGTGGATATGTTTTTGGAACATTCGAGGATATGGTATTTTTACAACGGCGGAAAAGAAGACGTCTATATTACGTCAGCCGACTGGATGAAACGGAATTTGTATCGCCGCATTGAATCCGCTTTCCCTGTGATAGACAAGAAAATCAAGCAAACAATAATTAAAATACTGAAAATTCAATTGGAAGACAATGTGAAAGCTTGTTTTATTGATGAACGTATGCAAAATGTATTTAAGAATAAGTTAAGTACGCGGAAGAAAAAAGTACATGCGCAGCGTGATATTTATAAACTGTTAAGCGTATGAGTGGGTTTTTTATCCTTTTGTTGATTCTGTCTTATTTTGGTATTTTATATCTGATATCCTACTTTATAGGAAAAAAACATTCGGGAAATGCGGCTTTTTTTCTGGGAAACCGAAAATCGCCGTGGTTCATAGTTGCCATTGGGATGATTGGCTCGTCGATGTCGGGAATCACTTTTGTTTCGGTTCCGGGGATGGTAGGGAAATTTGATATGACCTATATGCAAATGGTCTTTGGTTTTTTGCTTGGATATGCAGTTATCGCTTTTGTTTTACTTCCCATTTATTATCGGTGGAATGTTGTCAGTATTTATTCTTATTTAGATTCGCGGATTGGGAAAAATGCTTACAAAACCGGAGCGGGTTTTTTCATTGTTTCCCGGATAGCCGGCGCTGCTGTCAGGCTTTACATTGCCGTCCTCATACTTCAAACCTATATCTTTGATGCGTGGAAAGTTCCGTTTGCCGTGACCGCTGCCGGTTTTCTTTTGATGATGTGGTTATATACCCACAAAAGCGGCGTGCGTACAATTGTTTGGACTGACCTTCTGCAAACTTTTATTTTGCTGACTGCTTTGATTATTATTATCTGGCAGGTAGCCAAAGGACTGAATTTTGATTTATCAAACATTGCGGCAACAGTGAGGGCAAGCGCTCATTCTAAAATCTTTGTCTTTAATGACTGGTTTTCACGGCAGAATTTTTTCAAACAATTCATCAGCGGAGCATTTATCACCATTGCAATGACCGGCGTAGATCAAGAAATGATGCAGAAAAATCTTTCCTGCAAAAACTTACGGGAAGCGCAAAAAAACGTTTGCACTTCAGGTTTGTTTTTTATTCCGGTGAATTTTCTTTTCCTTTGTTTGGGGATCTTGTTGCTTAATTACGCTTCTGTTCATCAAATTATTTTACCGGCATCAGGGGATGATGTTTTGCCGACGCTGGTTTCTCAAGGATATTTGGGAATGACTGCCGTTGTCTTTTTTGTTATAGGAATTATAGCGGTAACATTTGCCAGCGCCGATTCGGCTTTGACCGGTTTGACCACTTCCGTTTGCGTAGATTTTATGAATATTTCTATATACGATGAAAAGAAAGCCCGGAAGGTACGATTAAGCGTTCACTTTCTGATTTCTCTCCTTTTCATCGGAATAATTATGCTGTTCAAAGCGATTAACAATACAAGTGTGATTGATGCTTTGTATACCATTGTGTCCTATACTTATGGTCCTTTGTTAGGATTATTTGCCTTCGGAATTTTATTTAAGCGCCGGACAAACGACCGGATAGTTCCTTACATTTGCATTTTGTCGCCGCTTCTTTGTTTTATCATCAGCCTCATTCTTAAAAGACTGTTTATTTATCAAATGGGATATGAGTTGCTGATAATTAACGCGTTGTTTGTTGTTGTCGGATTGGCAGTCTTTAAAAAATGACGGGTATTCTTACCTGTCATCTTTCAATTTCCAAATCTCAAGATCTT
>Ga0123354_10011452_pt1 | contig 13707 bp, 16 predicted proteins | sample TergutLab28metaG_2_FD_97872 | JGI IMG/M metagenome (GOLD analysis project Ga0123354, IMG submission 97872) | Labiotermes labralis P4 segment gut microbial communities from Petit-Saut dam, French Guiana - Lab288 P4 | ecosystem: Host-associated > Arthropoda: Insects > Digestive system > Gut ... | reverse complement strand
TGTGGTATAAGAGTGCAGGTCGGTAGTGGTTCAGCCTGCACTCGGATACCACATCACCCACCGCCAATCCCGCTACATAACACCAACACGCCTCAAGTCAGCACAATACAGCCTACACAATAATGCGCGAAGTAGTTGCAAGCTCCTGGAGGTGGTTGTATTAACATCCGAAACATGTTGAGCAGTAAATTGACATAATAAAGCAAGTGTCATCAAGTTGGCCGACCTGTATTAAAAAAAAACTTAACAAAATAGTTTAGGTTCTGCAACTGATTTGTGCGTATGTGTTAGAACAAGCAACAGGCACACTTGCTGGCAGAATGGAGACCTTTAATAAAAACACATTTCACTGGTCAACATATACAAGAGCACAACATTGCCAACAGTGGCAGAATCATTCAACCAACCATGAATGCTGAACTGGTCCAACGGCAGTAGGTTTTGGAGGTAATACACAAGCATCTTGTTTAGAGCAGTTCAAGAATCCTAACTGTGTCATAAAGGTTATTGTAAGTATAAGCAAAGGAATGAAGTATTCACCATTTTATACACACTGTTACATAATTATACAAAATTAACAGGTATTCAGTGCTGATGTCAGTGAAGTCTGTACTGACAAGTCTGTAGTTACAGCTGACATACAGCCTGGCTGTAGTTACAGCTGACATTATACAACCTGATATGATTCAAGTTAATGCTGTAAGTTTCATTCAAGATGCCTGTTTTACTGACAGATCGTAGTAGGCCAAGACATGTGGGTCATTCAGTGTATGAAATATTGTACAGAATGTTGTAAGTAAATGAGCTGTGTTAAAAAAGGATACTGCATTTTATTTATTTTTTTGCATATAACCAATACAATGGAATGCAGCAAGTTAAAGTGTTACAGTCTGCTGCTGTTGTAAAGTGCTTATGGTGAAACAGCTGGATGTAGTCTTGAACTCTTGATGATGGACGGAAAGACCGTCCGAAACATGTAGAGTGTCATTCCAAAATAAAATAAATATGATACATTGGTGCATCTTGTTGGTTTTACTGTAGAAATGCTTATTGTTTGTTATGTTTTGTGTGTGTGCTGCATAGGTATTCGTGTGATTGTGTTCCTGGGTTCACTGGACAGCACTGTGAAACAAATATCAATGAATGTGCTAGCAATCCGTGTGCCAATGGCGGTGTTTGTATGGACCTTGTGGATGGATTCAAGTGTGAGTGTCCACGTGGTTACTATGATGCGCGTTGCCTCAGTGATGTGGATGAGTGTGCCAGTAATCCCTGCAAGAATGGAGGAACGTGCGAGGATGGGGTGAACCAGTTTATCTGCCGTTGTCTTCCAGGCTATGGTGGTGAGTCTGCTTGCCTGACGAGCTGTTCAGCGTCAGTGTTACTGTCCGGGTGATTGACATAATGAAACTTTGTTTTGTTTTCAGGCAAACAGTGTGAACAGGACATTGATGAATGTGGGTCCAACCCCTGTCAGCACGGCGGCATGTGCAAGGACCATTTGAATGCATACTCTTGTGAGTGCCTTCCTGGCTATACAGGAGCAAACTGTGAGACAAATGTGGATGATTGTGCCATAAACCCTTGTAAAAATGGGGGTTCCTGTATTGACCTTGTAAATGCTTACAAATGTGTGTGTGAATTGCCACACACAGGTCGGGATTGTCTGGAGAAATTGGACCCATGTACTCCAAACAGGTGAGAAACCGAATGTACTGTCTGCATGCCTTACAGGAGGATGAGAAAACGAAGATCCGAGACTAGTGAGAAATTGTAAATGCGCCTTCAAAACAGGTGGTAAACTGGACAGAGTGGGCTCATGGTTGCCCAAATGGGTGAGAAAGTGAAATTGTATCCATGCTTCCCAAACAGATTAGGAAGTGGGAAAATGGGGCGCATACACCCCCAGAAATTGGGAGATCGGTTGATAGCTTTTGCCCGTCTCAAGCATGTATCAGTCACTGTAGGTCACAGGATATCTCAAGACCGATGTGGTACATTGCAGTAAATTTACATGTAATGAGCTTGTGTGTGTTACCTGCTTCTGTTGTGTGTCAGGTGTCATCATGGGGCCCGCTGTTCTCCATCGGGCAACTTTCTTGATTTTGTTTGCACTTGTGGTCTGGGCTACGCAGGCCGCCTTTGTGATGAGGATGTAGATGAATGTGTCGCGTCGTCGCCGTGTCGCAATGGTGCAACGTGTCGCAATACAAATGGCTCCTATCACTGTGTCTGCGCAAAGGGCTATGAGGGCCGTGACTGTGTTATCAACACAGATGACTGCGCTTCATGTGAGTACATTCTTTGTCCATTGTTACATTGTAAGTTAACAAGAGCAAGCACCATCACAGATAAAGTAACGCAATCTTGATTTCAGTTCCGTGTCAGAATGGTGGAACATGTCTTGATGGGATTGGTGACTACACATGCCTTTGTGTGGATGGATTTGGTGGCAAACACTGTGAGATAGATGTGGATGAATGTGTTTCTGGTCCATGCCACAATGGTGCTACCTGTAACCAGTATGTCAACTCTTACACATGCACGTGCCCCCTTGGTTTCTCTGGTATCAACTGTCAGACCAATGATGAAGACTGCACTGAGAGTAGCTGTATGAATGGTGGGAAGTGCATTGATGGCATCAATAATTACACCTGCATCTGTCAACCAGGGTAAGTGTTGTGCAGGTAGCAGATGTACAGTAGAATAATGGTGCGGATTGTGGAGGTGGGACAAGGTGGACATGTGTGAAGCTGTTATGGGGGGCAGGTAGGAAATTTGAAATGGCGAGGTTGGGCATGAAAATAACGAGAGTTTGGAAAACTGGATTGGGATACATGTGGCAAAACATGCAGGGGAGGGAGATGTAAAGACATCATGTGAAATTATTAAAACTAGAAACAACACCTTACTGAGGCAGTTGAATGGAGCAAAAATGAGCGTAAAGTATTTTAATATTGGGGAATAAAAAATGGGCATAGAAAAGAAGAGTATGTATTTGATTGATTCATTCAATCCATTGGCATGTGCAGAATGTGACGATTCCTTGCCGTTCTCAGGAACTTCTTCCATTCATCTCTTTTATATACCTTTTCCTTCCACCCTTTTCCACCAACTAGTCTTCCACTATCCGTCACTTCATCTTGCCATCTAATTCTTGGTCTTCTCTCAGCCTTGTTTCCAAGTTCATATGTAATACTTGTTTGGGCATCCTGTTTTCTTCCATTGTCTGTGTGCATTTGATTGTAGTATGACAGGTAGTAGTGTGGTTCAGTTTAAGGAAATTGGAAATGGGCGGGGGGGATAAAGAAAGTGACATTTACCCTTGAGGTGCATAACAATTTTTGAACATCAGAGCAGGACAGTGTACAAGAAATGCAGTGTACGAAGATTGTGGAACTGCAAAAGTTCTGATACAGCATTCAGCGTGAGTGGTGAAACCAAACTAAATGGCACAGAGGTTGGAGGCATGCATGGAGAAATTGTGTAGTGAGTGGGTGCTGATGGAGATTAGTTAAAGAGTTAAACTTTCTTAAGACATGTGTGGATCATCTTAACAAATTAGGCTTACAGAGTGGGAATGTCTTAAAGAGGAAGGCTGAAAACATAATGTGTAATTCTGTAAGGACATAGACAGACAGACACATTCACTGTGTTAGACTATTATTGTGTATTCATTCTGCATGAAGTGATCAATTGTCACCATGAGACCACATTTAAGTCTCACATTGACACATTCTTGAACACAAGACAGCATATACTAGTGGCTGTCCAAAAGTAACACATACTGCTCTTTGTTTACTGCTGTTTACAAGGTAGTTATATGAAAATTTCACAGTACTTCACTATGACATTGCTGAAGGCACAGTTGTTTTTCTGTATAGTCTCTATCTTTGTTGACATTTTTCTTCCACCTCTGGACACGGGCATGTATTCTGTCCCAGGAAAAGTCTCCACTCATCCTGCACATAACTAGCACACGGCATTCTGCATTGTCTTATCATTGGTGTAATTGGTGCCCTTACAGATTTTTTTTAAAGGGCCAGACAAGTTATAGTCTGATGGTGTGAAGTCTGGACTGCAGGGTGGCTATGGCAGCGGTGTCCATCCGCATTTTGTGATGGTTTGTGGTGTGCATGCTGGTGTGTGGCCATAGGTTGTCATGGAGGAGCATCACTTCAGACATAAAACTAAGCAGTCTGAATGTTCCACTTGTGGTGTTCATCCTGCAAGTAAAACGTCTGAAGTGTTGCTGCTGCATGATGCTGGCCACAGTGCATGGTGCGCAACACAGAGGTCATCAACCTACAGTCCTGACCTCACACTGGTGGATCATCATCATCATCATCATCATCAGTAGTAATAAGGCTGTACACCAGTGGCTGTATTGTGAACATTTTATCTTTCTTAGGCAGGAAGAGTAATAAAAGGGCAGCATATGTCACAGTTGTGGGATCATTTTAGTTCTAAATTTTTCTAAAATCTTAAGCAGGCAATTTTCTTACAGGGCTTTCAGTGTCATAAGATTTGCTTTAAGGAATATTGCTGTAGACAACATGGGTAATACATAGTTGAGTGTCAGCCAGTAAATACATTGTTATGTTATACATAGAGTTCATGATGCTTGTTGCTGCCAAGGTTTTGAACATTGTGAATTGCAGGTACACCGGCTCCAACTGTCAGTACCGCATCAATGAGTGTGACAGTCATCCGTGCCTGAACGGTGCTACATGTCATGACCAGATCACGCACTACACATGTCACTGTCCATATGGCTACACAGGCAAGCAGTGTGACTCGTATGTGGACTGGTGCAGCACTGAGCCATGCATGAACCAGGCACTGTGCAAGCAGACGGATAACATGTACACGTGTGTGTGTGGACCAGGCTGGACAGGCAAGGTGTGTGACGTGGAGATGGTGTCTTGCAGTGATGCAGCAATACGCAAAGGTGAGGAACTACTCTGCAGTATTTTTGGTACTGTTGTCTGCGTCCAGAATGGTACTTAATGTTTTGGTTTGTGCAGGTGTGACCAGGAATGATCTGTGCAACAATGGAACATGCGAGGACATAGGCAACAGTCACCGCTGCCACTGTCAGGATGGCTACACTGGCAGTTACTGCCAGGATGAGATCAATGAGTGTGAGTCAGCACCATGTCAGAATGGTGCTACATGCAAGGATCTGATTGGCTCATATTCTTGCCACTGCACCAAGGGCTTCCAGGGACAGAACTGTGAGCTGAATGTGGATGACTGCCATCCAAATCCATGCCAGAATGGGGCCACGTGTCATGACCTTGTCAACAACTTCAGCTGCTCCTGCCCACCAGGTGATTTGTTTAGAGGTTACTGTGATGTGGTGCTGTCTGTGCAGTAAAGGCTGCAAAGTGTTTGCTGTGCTGCGTGTCTTGATAAATACGTAAATTGCTTCTGGTTTGAAGCATACAGCAGGTGTTGTGCTCTGTTGTGATCCGATGTGTTCAGTTGTTCATGTGCCTATACTTGCCGTCAGCGCTGTTAGACAGGTTGCATGCCGTCTGCAGTGACAAGATGGACTCGCTAAGCATGAAAGCTTTTTAAGTGTCTTCTGTAGAAGAGGATTTAAAAGTAAAGTAGCTGGTGTAATTTAGATTTGTTGTACCAGTTTGGAAATGTGTGCATTTCTTACTTCAGTCTGTGGCGAGAACAGTTGATATTTATCTGTTCTGTGATCCCACTGCTTTCCCATACATTGTTTGCCATAGCTGGGGCTTTTATCATATCTTGGGATAAGTTTCCTATTCTCATTCTAAAGCAGTCTGTGTGCTGTGTCACCAGCTGTTGTGTCACAACTGTTGCAAGCTCACCATCATCAAGTATTTGACCGCTAACATTTCAGTTCATTGCTGGAACCAGACAGCGAATTTACGTGATTGTAACGAACAGCCAGTGCGCATTCTTTAATTACAAAATAATATGCCATGTAAACTTATTATCTGGTCTGCACTTTATACAGTCATCGTGATTGCACTGTATTGGTGGGTATAGCATGCAAATCAAGCAAATCACTGTAATGCACAATTACATTGCACAGTCTTTAAGTGTAGCAGCTGCCCAAATGCAGGGATTATCCAGCATTTCATTGCCTGGTTTAACGTGCAGTACAGTATTTGTTTGGCATGTGTATGTGGGGCTCACATGACGAATAAAAATTCACATATATAAATCTTCTATGTGCGTGTGTGCATGCACGTGCACACGCTCATCACTGTAGAGCAGTTGTATCACTCCCACACATGTTCTCTGTAATGTTGAGAGCCCATTTCTCTAATCCAAAACTTCATCAAGTCCAGTACACGGTAGTATTGGTGCTCTTGAAGTACAGTGTTCAGGTTTCCAGCTTTTAGTGATCACCCATTTCAATAGCGATATTTTGCCTTTTTATGGCTGTAGGTCGTGTGGCTGGAGAATCGGCCACCCTCACTGTCCTGATGTAGCATTGATCACCCTCAGTCCATTCCAGCTCTGATGGGTTGACTGCTGTCATGCTTCATGGAATGAGACTTCCAGTCGATCTTTTAATGTACTGTATGCTTCCAAAGCGTGTTTGGGTTGTACTGCATTCTTCTGTGCTTCATTTAGGTTATTTTGTATTTACATTTGTGGTATTTTGCAAGTTCTTCGAACCCATCACTCTATAACATGTCATGAAAGCAGTGGGGGTGTGGAGATACAGCTCTACCCATTCATGACCTTGATGAGGTGGATGGTCATTGCCAGGCCCTGACCCCATAACCCCCCCCCCCACCCATTGTACAGGAGGCTGGGTGGGTCCCAAGGCTGGTCTAGGTGGGTGCAGAAGATCTTGCTCCTGTGGGTTGGAACTGTGTACCACCCATATGGAACTACGTGGATGTTTTTATCAGCCCCAGTTACTTATGAACAGTGAGACTGTACTGTACTGTGGGTACAGAGCTGCCAGTTCAGTGTACTGTTGTTAAAATAAATTGGTGTTGTAAGACACTGAAATCTGGTAGTGCATCATGTGGGTGATGTACACTGAGAGTTGTTGGTGTGCTGACTGCTGCATGGAGGTTAATTACTGTAGTGAATATTGCTTATTTATGCTTAAAGTGGATTATAAGGTAATGAAAAGAAAGCTAATACTGACAAAGGTACTGCTAAAATGAGCATATTTGCTAGCATGAATAAGTTCAGATAAGAATAGGAAGCTTTATGTGACACTGCAACAAGTGCAGCTTCAGAAGCTGAATGCACGTTTTTATAGCCAGAGTGGCTACATTATTAGTCCTGTGGCATTTGTTGTGTGCTTTGTGGGTGGGGTTTTTATTGGAACAGGAAAATGTTGGGATTGCGAACCTCATTATTTGTGTTGTCATTGTTACTCTTGTTTGCTTGTGTTCTCTGTGCAGTGTCTTGACAGCTGATGGAGTTTGTTTCTGTTGCATAGGAACGTTGGGCATACTGTGTGAAATCAACGTGGATGATTGTGTGCCCGGAGCGTGTCACAACAATGGGACCTGCATTGACCGTGTCGGGGGGTTTGAGTGCCACTGCCCACCAGGTTTTGTGGGTCCACGGTGTGAGGGGGACATCAACGAGTGCTTGTCAAACCCATGCTCATCACAGGGGACGCTGGACTGTGTCCAGCTTGTAAACAACTATGTGTGTAACTGTAAACGTGGGTTCATGGGGCACCACTGTGAGATGAAGGTCAATTTCTGTGACAGCTCTCCGTGCCAGAATGGAGGAATGTGCAATGCTCATGAGGCAGGACACTCGTGCGTGTGTCGTAAAGGCTACTATGGCAAGAACTGTGAGTTCTCTGGTTCAGATTGTGACTCAAATCCTTGCCAATACGGTGGTGCATGTGTCCTCGTGGATGGGGGTGGTTATCGTTGTGACTGTCCGGCAGGCACGGCAGGGAAGTTCTGTGAACTGGATGCCAGGAATGAGTGTGCAAGTAATCCATGCAAGAGTGGAGCGTTGTGTCAGGACCGGTTGGGAGACTATGGATGTCACTGCCCTGACTCATGGGGAGGAAAAAATTGTGACATCTATAACCCTAGCTTCCGTGCAGGGTGGGGCCAACCTGTTGTGCCTAAACCCAATCGAATCCCCACCAACACTATTTCCGCAATTGATTCAGACTTGGAGGAGCAACGGGCAAAGTGTGCTGTCAATGGATGTAGAGAGAAATCAGGCAACTTGCAGTGTGATGAAGAATGCAACTCATATGCATGCAATTTTGATGGCAATGACTGTTCACTGGGTATCAATCCGTGGCACAACTGCTCGGCGCCAATTAGCTGCTGGAAGGTGTTTATGGATGGGAAGTGTGACATGGAGTGCAACAACCCACAGTGCTTGTTTGACGGGCGCGACTGTGAGAAGCGGCTGAGTGAGTGCAAGTAAGTTTGAGTGTTGGTAGCATTGCACCTACCTACATGGCATTTCCTTTTTGTTGGCCCTGTGTCATGAGCAGCGTGTTGTGTGAACAGAACATGAATTGCATAAGGTCTTTGTTTAATGTTGTAGGTGCAATCATGAAAATTGCCAGGCAGAGTAAAAAAAATGTCGATTGAAGCATTTGTGCCCATAAATATTAAAATATTGAAGAGCCTTGTCATTGACGACCTGGCCAGCTGCCAGTGAAACTGTGTTGATCTGAGCCCAGGCCTACCTAGGATGAATTAGAAATGTCTCTTTGTAAATGGCGTTCAATGTATGGGCAGTAACAGGTGCGGAGACTTTCCATTTGATGGCCAGTGGGCATTACTCTGATAGCAGTTGTGAACAAACAGAACATATTAATGTAGACACAGTTGTGTGAGTATACAAGAATTGAATTGTTATAATAAATCCAACTAGATGCACTAATTTTCTCAAATTTATTTTTGTAATAAAACTCTACATGTTTTGGACAGTTCCTATGTCCATCATCAGGAGTTTTTCACTCTACATGCAGCAGTGGCATATGTCCTACAGGTTTGCTGTGTGTATAGTTCTAAACTCCTGATGATGGACAGAGGAACTGTCTGAAACATACTTTCATTCCAAAAATAAATTTGAGAAATTAGTACGTCAAGTTGGTTTTGTTATAATAATTTATCACGATGCATGGTCACCTGACCGTTAAACAAGAATTTAAGTGAGACAGTTACCAGGCAGTTTATAGTGTCTTACTCGTGCTGAAGACCCTACGTCAGTTGCTGGTGGGCATACAAAGGTACAAAATGTGGTGCAGAGTCAGTTGACTGAACATTGTCTTTTCAGCATCACTATTGTTATGCCACAAGCTACAGTAATGTCTCCTGCCCAGTAGAACTGGCAGATACAATCCCTATCGCCACACTATGTAGGTTGTTCAGTACGTAGGTTTCACAAGGTCATAAAAATCGAATGAAAAATCTTTAAATTCAGCACATCTGATTTAGTTTACTGAAGAAGTAGGTTTCTTGAACATAATCCTTGAGGAGCATATGGATGCATTTATCATTGCTTGGCTTGTGAGCTTAGAATTTCCATTGAGGTACAAATTGAGGTCTTGAATCTGCAGGCATTTACAAACAGCTGTTTCCATTTATTGTTCTGGAATCAATGGCCTTCTGAGTGTTGGGTAATCGGCCTGCATCAGTTGGTCCGTCTGTGCAGCATTTACGCCTGGTGCAATTAGCATTGCCAGTGCTGTGTCTGACCATTTCAGATTCTGTGCACCCATCAAAATTTCAGGCTTCTGCCGCAGTGTAGATGATGTTATGCGGTGCAGGGTGGTGAGCAACTACCAGCATATGCCGCATAACAGCCATGAAGAGCCAAGACCTCTGCGCACCATTTTTTGACACTTATTGTCCATCAGCATACATCCGTATTAATTAGAGTGGGTTTTGATTGGGATGGGGTGGAGGGGCTGTGTGTTCACCGTTACAAACTGAATCACACTGTGAACCTGTGTGAGACCAGGTTACTGATGACATTGTCTGTGCAAATCACCTGACCAACTGATTGGCTCATGTGCCTCTGTTGCGTTTTACTTTTGCTAACAAGTATGATCTTTTATCACACCTAACACATGGAATGTGCCTCATGTGAGTGTGCTCTGCGCTTTAATTTTCATTCACAGTGCTAAAACATAGAAGTATTTTTAAGTGTAGAGAAGGAATGTTACAGTAGGCACAAGATATTTACTGTTTGGTGCAGGACATAGCTTATGGGGTGCACAGTCTTGTGGTGATGCAAGCTCAGGTATATGGGATGCTAATTTTACTGCTTGTTCTCCTCATGGCAAACTGGTATTGTAAAAGATTAATGCAGGTAGATTCATCTGGATCATGATAGACACAGGTTTGAGGCCCCTGTTTGCACAATAATGAAACTTTAGTTTCTAAAAATTTTGGGTGAGTTCTTGACAAGGTGTGAAAATCCTTGGTTCTCAAGAAGGATTTTGCCTTATGGAGTTAGTTAACCTTGAAGGCAACTCTAGAGGCACTGTGCTGACAGTCAGTGCCTCACATGCTCCTCGCTTCTTCTTACCTTGTGGTCTTGAATGCATTTTAGGGCACTTTTATTTTACTGTGTGTGAATTTGATCATGAAGTGGCTGTGCACAATGTTCTGCTACGTACTCTTGTGTTGTTACAGTCCCATCTACGATGCCTACTGCCAGAAGCACTATGCCAATGGCCACTGTGACTATGGCTGCAACAATGAGGAGTGCAATTGGGACGGTCTGGACTGTGAACAGCAACAGCCGAAGGTGGCGGAGGGCATGCTGTATTTTGTGGTGCTGATGAGCATGCAGACGTTTCGCGAGAACCTCGTCACCTTCCTGCGAGAGGTGAGTGTGCCACTGTGGTAGTTTATTTGTGCACTCCTTATGCAGATTGCAGTAGTTGGGGTTTTGTGGCTGTAGCTAGGTACAGCAGTGGCCAGATTATTTTGCTAGCTGAACTTCCTTACACTGTACAGAACTGTACTCAGCTTAATATGGTTGCTCTTGAGCTCAGCTCAGAATGGCCAGGCAGCATTTTTCCTTTTACAGAGACATGTACTCTGGTAGGAGTACACTCATACCTTGAGTTACAGCGGACATTCTGAAACCTATATAAAACGTTTTGGTGCTTTATGTGCAGTATTTCCGCTTATACTAACAACACTTCCCCCTGCACCAATAACTAGTATGTCATCTGGTCACTCCTGTAAGTGAGATTGGGTCAGGATTAGACCATATGGAGGAATGAAGCTTTTATGACACTTTGGCCGAAGTTAGTGCCATATTTACGTTGAAATGTCAGGAACTTCCTGTTCTTCCATGAAGCCTAATTTCTGAAGCCAGTCCGTGGAATGGAAAATGCATATAATCCATGGCAACTGTCATCTGGTGAGTGAGTGGTATGTTGTTTGATCTGTGACAATCACTGCAGCATGTTATTTGAATAAAGGTAGTCCAACTTGATGACACTTGCTTTATTATGTCAATTTTCTGCTCAACATGTTTCGGATGTTAATACATCCATCTTCAGGAGCTTGCGACTACTTCATGCGTTATTGTGTAGGCTGTATTGTGCTGACTTGAGGCGTGTTGGTGTTATGTAGCGGGATTGGCTGTTGATGATGTGGTATCTGAGTGCAGGCTGAACCACTACTGACCTGCACTCGGATACCATATCACCAACAGCCAATCCCACTACATAACACCAACACGCCTCAAGTCAGCACAATACAGCCTACACAATAACTCACGAAGTAGTCGCAAGCTCCTGAAGATGGATGTATTAACATCCGAAACATGTTGAGCAGTAAATTGACATAAAAAAGCAAGTGTCAAGTTGGTCTACCTTTATTCAAATGTCAAGTTGATGCACGGTTCACTGCAGCATGTTGTTTGATGTGCAAAGTTACAGTCACACAGAACCAGTTCCACCTGAAATGCAAATAATTCTCATTAATTCTCATAGCTTGTACACTTGGCTACTGCCATACAAAACCCAAAATGATGAGGCTCAGTATGGATAGTTGAAGACTTACCATACATTATCTTATTCCCCAGCCATTGAACCCCTTCTTTCTGGACCCTGAAATATTTTGTGTAAGCCACAGGATGTGTTGTTTAAGCACAACAAAAGTAAATAACGTAATATAATTAGAGTTGTGATGAAAGTGAAATTGGAAGATGCATACATAACAGAAAACTAACAGAGATATGACCTGACCGTGCTTATGTAATTTGCAGCATAACCAGCATATGACCATATCACAATTCATAGCAACATAATACCTGTCTGGTGTCATGGGAGTAAACCAAAATACAATCCGCTGACCCCCAACACACGGTCAAGGGCACTCACCTGTGGAGCCCAACCAAGAGGGAATTTCGATGTAGAAAATAAAAAAGGAATTTAAATCGAAAGTCTTGGACATAGCCCAGAATGGGCATGATGGCTGGGACTCTGTAATGAGGTCACTGGTCAATAATAATCAGTACCACCTTAGGACAGTTTCTGGACTTGCTTCCCTGTTGTTCCTTCTGACAGTGCCAACTGGATTTGTCAAATAGATGACAGAATGTATTTCTGATCCGTATAGTTCAGACATTAAGATCACAGGCTGCCTAGGAAGGGGTGTTTGTGTGAGCCTAGGCTAGGACTCTTCCATTATTTGAAATTGGGAGGTTGCAGGATGAGTTTCCCTCTCAGGTGAAGGTTAGGTTGCTTCCACAACAAGTTGAGTTCTGTACAGGGGTGGTAACTTCACCACTACTGTTCATTGTTTCTGTTGGTAAGTTTACTAACTGTGCTGACACAGTTCCGTCTCCTGGATGGCACCGGTCTGGACAAGCATCTCATAATTAATCTTGCACTTCCCTTTGCACAGCTGCTGTGTGAGATACTGTATTATATACTGCTACAGTGATGTAGGTTTGCTACATTACATGCCTTGCATTGACTAATGGTAGCTACAGAAAATGACTACACAAAGCATGTGATTCTTACAGGTTGGCCATGAACTGCGAACCACTGTGCGTGTGAAGAAGGATGAACTGGGCAATGACATGATCTATCCCTGGAAAGCAGGTTCATATGTTGGTGTGATTGTGTATCTAGAACTGGACAACCGCAAATGTACGGTTCTTGAGGGAGCATTGTGCTTTCCAACAGCGAATGAGGTGTGTTGGCAACAATTATACATGTGTATATAGTATGCTTGTAGGTACATAAGTTGGTGAAATTAAGGGTGCAGTGGGGGGGGGGGGCAGATGTGATGCATAGATAATGCCAGGGTTATTTGAAGATAGATTTCAGTAAGGAACCACTGTGGAGACAGCTGAGGGAAGGTAATGTAGGATGGAGCGGAGAGAGGGGGATGGGTGGAGGAGTGAGGGGGCTGTTGAAGAGTTTATGACACAGGCTGGTGATACATCAGTATGACGGGGTAACATCACATTGTTTTGGCTATAATTTTGTGCTTTATAATCACTTCTGCCCAGAAGTTCAGGGCTGTATGCCCCTGTTTAACAACCGTCCACACTGTATGTCCCACTGTACCAACCATCCGCACTCACTGTATGTCCCTCTGTACTGACTGTCCACACTGTATGTCACTCTGTACCGACCGTCCACACTGTATGTCCCTCTGTACCGACCGTCCACACTGTATGTCCCTCTGTACCGACCGTCCACACTGTATGTCCCTCTGTACCGACCGT
>Ga0123354_10011451_pt1 | contig 13707 bp, 8 predicted proteins | sample TergutLab28metaG_2_FD_97872 | JGI IMG/M metagenome (GOLD analysis project Ga0123354, IMG submission 97872) | Labiotermes labralis P4 segment gut microbial communities from Petit-Saut dam, French Guiana - Lab288 P4 | ecosystem: Host-associated > Arthropoda: Insects > Digestive system > Gut ... | reverse complement strand
TCAGGAGCTAGCGAGTACTTGTTGTGTTGTGTAGGCTGACTTGAGGCGTGCTGATGTTATGTACCGGGATTGTCTGTTGGTGATGTGGTATCCGAGTGTAGGCTGAACCACTAGTGGTTCAGCAATATATAATAAAGCAAGTGTCATCTAGTTGGTCAACCTTTATTCAAAAAGTTACTGGGTAAATCGAAATTTTCGTAGCAAAATATGTCCCATTGCCACTTTGTCCACTAAAAATCCTACGCGGAATGGCTTTGGCTCGAACCCAGCCCTCATGGTATTTAGTGGGAATTTAACCGCATGAGGCATACTTAGATAAGCTGGTTTTATAGCGACAGGTATGTAACGGTGAGCTTGTCCGATGATAATTTCTTTGTCTGCGGATAAACTGCATATATGCAGAACGGTTCAGCCTGTATATGTGTTTGTACCCTGGTGTGCCGCAGATATTTTCTTGCCTTTTGTGTCCAGACACTTACGCGGTCCAGTTAACATCCTACCTAATGTGAAAGAGACTGTACTGCCCCTTGCAGTTCAACATAACACAGCGCCCCGCTCAACACGATACACTTCACACGCTCCAGACACCTTTTGATCACACAGATCCAGACAGATTTCTGTACACTTGCTGCAGAGAGAATACAAACAGTAGCCAGCTTTTACTGGAAGCGGTCACTGTTGCACAGTTTTAATATTACTGTATTGTGACTTTATAATTTTGTTTGTCAAATTTATATAATTTAGTGTTTTAATACATTACTTTTTGAATGAGGGTGAAGCAATAAGTAGTTTAGTGTGTTGTATTATATACTTTGTTTTATCAGAATGACTGCAGGTAACATCCCGGTGCCGAAACATGTAGCAGTATGATACTTGTCATGAACTGTGATTTAAAAGTTCTGTTTGTTTTTTAAGAATTGATTAATATCTGCAGTTCGAATATCGTACAATTTACTCTATAAGTTTCTAAAATAAATTTTACCTTACAAAGCTTTATTTATATTTTTCATCAAGTATGTGTGATAATAAAATGCAATATATGCTTACGTACAGTGTACACCAAGATACTAATGCTATGAAAATTAATACGTTATTTTACAGTGGAAACGACACAAATATACTATCCGATATTATATAAAAATATTACTCTCTATTGTTCAGGTTACACCCTACTCTTGTATCTATATCCTTCACTCCTGAATTTAATCACATTTCTTGCCATTTGGTATTATAAAGAAATTGTGAATAAGCCATCAGTTATCAAAGCAGTGTTTACAAACATACGCTAATTCCTTAACTAACTCGACGGAGCACAGTCCTTTTGAAGTGTCAATATATTCATAGCTAGTCTAAATAATCCCCGTACAATTTTAATCACGAACTTTCATCATCATATACGCAAAGGCACGCCACGTGTCAGTAGCCTAACCCAGATCAGTCTATTGCATGCAGGCCAACAGCATAATTTGAAGATCCATTTTTTTTCATCCTTGCACCTACGCCTAAGACTTCCAATTGATCTCTTTACCTCAGATCTCCACACCAATTCCTATATTGTCTCTCCCCTCTACAATAACTTCCACACGCCCCGCCCCCTCATTCTTCTTGACTTGATCAGCCGAATAAAATTTCGTGATCAATACGGATCACGATTCTCCTCATTATGCAAATCCAACAGTCACCCACTGCCTCGAACACTTACACAAATTTCCTCAGCACTCTAATATTCTCCCTCATTCTACACTTATATTACTCCGTCAAATTGAAAGACGAAGTTCCATAATCACACAAACCAGTAGGTAAGATTGTTTTCTCTCCATTCTAAACCTTGTAATTTTGAACAACCAGCTGGAAGACAAAATATTCCGGACCGAAAGGAAGCAGGCAGTCCTTAATCCTAATTTCATTATAACGTGTATGTAATATGAAAATATAACATAGTTCAGGTTTCGAAGCTGCAATATTGATGCAGACAGTTCGCAAGTACTTAGTGTATGAATATATTCCTATTATGGAAAGGACATTCAGAAGTGGCAGCAGAGAGCAGCTGTGTTGCTCAGCGGTCAATATACGTCTTACTGAGAGGGAATGAAGAGACAAGAAGCTATAAAAATCAGGTTAGAAGTGTACTGAGACATTTTTTGTTCTTTTAGCTCGTCTGATTCTATTGTAATACACGGTAACCAATTTTAGCTTTTCTTCCTTTTTTATCATTTATATGCTCCCACAGATGAACTTAATTCTCTCAAAGTTTCTACTTTTCTTTGAGTTATTTATCAGTTCCTAATAAGAGGTCACAGAAAATAAAGCTAGGTTAAACATAACCCTCTAAATGCACAGACAGAGAGGCCTTTGATTTCGACTAGTTTCAAGGTCCCAACATTTTTCACTTATCGGCACGTTAATTGGGCCTTTTTGTCAGCAGCAGATGTCTGCCGCTTGTACTGTCCAGGCACCCCTGATACACATAAATGTTAGAGGGGTGATTTGACAGGAATATCAAGTGTGCCCGGAACAACAAAGGCTATGAAAGCAGGGAAAATAAATATTAATAATTACGCGATTACATTTCTTTGCCTGTTAAGTTGTTCAACGTGCAGTCGAAACCGTTATAGTAACCAAGATGCCGAGGTACAAATGTCTTAAAATTTGGCATGACTATGACCTATTTATTCCTATACACAAAACACTAGTAAATACCTTAGAGTCTTTTGCAGGTACAGATTCATCTAGAGCCATCTGGTTGCTGTTTCTGGACAGCAACACGTCCCTGGAACAGTTCTTCACCGACATCAACATTCCTTTCGACTGCCAGTTCCTGGTGGCTCAGCCACAAACTGACCACGTCGTCGTGCTGACCGAAGTGTACCGTGTTAGCTCCACACTTGCCCTGCAGACATACAGTTTCGGTAACTGGACTGCTGGTGGCAGCCTCACCTGGATCTCTCAAGGCCTCTAAAGGAGAAGGAACATCTTACAGGGATATACCATTCGGGTCACTCACGTAAATATAAGGGGGATTCTGTTCTACATGAGAGATATCTAAGTCGTCTCTGTGAAACAGACCAAAATATTCAGGTCAATAAGGGGGTCTGGCTATAAAGCTGCATGTTCTATATTATAGGATTGGCAGGAAAATTTAAGATAAAAAATGTTGGACACACTGCGCTGGAAATTCCAGCAGATTTTTTTTTTGGCTTCATTCTCAACAATTTTACTGATTTAGTTTTGCACTCACAGTAAATTCGAATTATAATCATTTCAGATTAATTTTCTGCAACTTCAAGTAAACATACACTATAAAAAATGGCTTAAGTAACCGATTTATTTCTACATAGAAACCAGCAAATTTGAAGAATATTCTGTCTGTGTCTCTGGAGTTGCGTGACTTAGCAACTCTCCATTCTTGCAAAATAAGTCCTCCAGCTTGGGGGTTGGGCGAGATGTTAACAACAGCCCACCGTAAAACTGGCTTTGTCACGAAACATAAATACTTGTCTCGGACCTGGAATGATACTTTGGTGCAAACTAAACAAAGAAATAGAACATGAGTTTTGGTACGTGGAATGTTAGTAGCGTGTATAGGGCAAGTGCATTTACAGCATAAAACGTTGTAAAATAGAATGGGGCAGAATAATATAATGTTAATGTTCCACTGTACGCTTTGCTGTGCCTTGCCTTGTCTTGCCTTTTCTTGTTTCGTCATATTGTGTCACTTCCTGGAACTTCTTACACATCGACACAGACCTACATAAACTCTAAGTCAAGTCATTATGAACGGCCCATATACTGGAAGTGAGTTCAGTACATAATGCTATGAACTATTTCCGATTATTTTATCCAGATTTATAAGTAGTCCCTCATAAATATCATTACTTACGATTCTAAATTCAATACTTAATTATTCTTCTTAAATTGTGTTACTTAAAACTTTTAACCTCATTACCTTTGTTATTTTATATTTGAAATTACATTCATTTTGAATTTACAATATATATTAATAACACGTCAAAGAGATCTCATACTCTATAAAGCATTGCTAATTGTATATAAAACTCTTTAAGGCTCAGCTTTAAGATGGTTCTAAAAGAGCAGTCGAAACATTGATGTTAAAAAGATTTCATTGTCTTTTAATTGTAATTACTTAATAAAAAGTTGTTTTAGTCTGTGCTGTTATATATATTATATTATATTGATTGTTGAACACAACGAGGATCGAGGATGCCTCACCTGAAGATTATACGTACGTACTGCCGTTTTTTGATACGTACGTTCTGCCGTTGGTCCGAAAGACAAATTCGTAATCAATATCGTTCTGATGTTGATAGCGGAACGTGACAGCAGTGCAGTGGAGGGACACAACATCAGCAGCTACCGAAAAGCATTAAACCAACATCGAATTTTTTCATGGACAAAATGTGTACATTATTAACATTTGTAAGGTGTGACAGCAGCACGGCCTTCCACATTCATATCTAATGACTGTCCTGTCTTTTGTCTCTATATCCATCCATCACCATCTTAATGAGCAGCAAAACGGTAATATTATACCGGTGTTGGTCCGTCTTCAAATCTGTCTTGTTCTATACAATTACAATTATCTACAATTATGTCTCTGAAATTATATATATTCAGTTCTTCTATTGTCTTCTAAGGCTTTTTACTAAAATAATATTGTATCCTGCTGATTAAGAAAATTTCGTCTTTCCAATTTCACTTCATTTAGTTCTACTTTCTTAAGTACAAATTGTCACAGCCATATATAAAATTTGTATTCCCATTGCTTTAAGAAATTCTGAAAAAAATTCCTTTACTACGTGCTCTAAATTTACTTCAATATTTTGACATGCGGACGGAACATTTAGAGCATTTTCTGTATACACTTTCGAATGTATATGTTTATATAGATAGACACACAAACAGCCTTAAAGGCAACAGAAAGAGAAACCGATAGACAGATAGACAGAGAGAAAGAAAGAAAGAAAGGCGAATGGATAGACGGAAGGAAATAAGGGTTTATAGAGGAACGGATGGAGAGACAGATGGAGAGAAAGAGTAAAAGAGAGTGTCGTAATAAAATTTAGGAAAAATTTAATAAGACCCCTCCTATTATAGCCTATAACAAATGTTAATTTGCCCTAGAGGTTAGCTCAGCCACATCAGAACGAAGTTCAGTTCAGTATCCACCTTGCAGTACATAACCTTAAGGCAAACCGACACATAGTCATATTCTGTATACATCAGTTTGGTGACATAGCGCCAATTTTTGTCCTGCTTGCTGCTAAGAAAGTAATGAGACTTCTGGTACTTGTGATTGAGTAATTTGTCGATGGAGGCATATTCAGGACCTGGCCAGCTAGGATTATCCGATGATCACACAATAAAGAATACAGAATGATTGGACATGATTATCGGCTTGTGGATTTACATTTCATGTAACAAGCATTTTGATACTATTTGTTTAAGATCATTTTTAACCTTTTGGCGCCGGAATTATTTTTTTAATTTTAGCACACACTGTATATAAAATGTGAATAATACAGGAACCAAATATGTTAGAATTATGAAACAAACTGCATTTTGAATTGAGAAAAAAAGGAGAGTATATACCATGTTTAAAATATTCAGTACCTATATTTGTTGAACAAATATATAAAATGCAACTTTAGAGGTTAGCGGTGCGGTACGACCACTATAGTTGACATTAGGCGTCAAATGGTTAATTGTGTCCTACAACACATTTTTAGGTCATACGTGCTGCCAATTCCTTTCACATCCTTCCACAGGACCCTGGATACTCTTATGTTCACGTGGTCACCGTACCGGAACGTAACATGATTACTTTACGTTATATTTAGTGAGATCAGAAAACCTTCACACAAGTAGCGGCTGTACTCGTATATTTCGATTAACTCGAGAATAATGGAAACACATTTTTTAAGTAATTTATATGGAAATGTGTAAGCTGTATGTTCCTTGTAATTCAAAATGTGCTCCATATAAGGAAAATAAATTTTTGAATTTAATTTTTTAATTTTTTCGGAATGGCTCTTTATCAGTTATGATCTTCTTTTGGAATTCTCCGCTTTGTATTGGGTGAACGCTCCGACGTTTCGGAAGAACGCATCACTCACACGTGAATGAACATTAACCAGAACTGCACCTTGAGATTGCAAGCAATATATTTGCTCGTAATATTGCAACTCGCACTTATTACAAGAAGCGGAAAACCAAAAGTGACAACCAACAAAAAAAAATTGTTTCTGGAAATGAACTCAAGTTTGACGAGCAATTGTCGAAAGAATGAATAAATTAATCTTACCTACTTTATTAAGAACATAACAGTAAGTTGTATTCTTTATATTTTTACACTAGGACATTCAGTCACACGTTAACGTATGCTATATGGGCAGCACAACAGGACTGAATATAGTAAATAATAGATATAACAGCACTAAATCAAAGTAACGGATTCTAGTGAAAAAGCAGTGTGTATAGATCACTACAGGAAATCGTGAACTTCCACAGCCGTAGTGTGACTTCAATGGCAGCGATAAATTTGGCTTAGGGATACATAAAATTATGAATAATCTGCCTAACTGCCACACCCATTCTAGCTTCATTCCTCGCTACAATGTTTACTTCCTTTACATAAAACACTAACATTTTCGAACCAGGAAAGTAGAAATCTCTTCAAATTACCACGGAATATTTCGACCGCCTTATAATTCAGATGCACACTTATGTGGTTATATTCACATTACTCACATTTCATAGTGCTGCTGTGAATGCTGGCTTACAGAAAGCATTAAATATAGCAAAATGTATAGCTGATATACACCAAGAACTAACGAAAAGCTGCGTTTTCTTCGTGAACTCGGAGGGAGAAGAGCAAGGTGAGAATTAATTTGTTTCTTTCCCTGCACATATGGTGTGGCTATGAAAAAATTGTGCTCTAAGTTTTGTATCAGTTGCTGAAAATTTACCAGGAAGTACAGTTTTGGAAATAACAGAATATTGGTAAGTTATGGGAATATTAGTAACCTTGATTTCGACGGAATAATTCAGTTTTTTTAAAGGGTTTCTTCTCTTTTCTTTTAGTTCGTTGTATTTTAAGTACATTATTTATTCTTTTTTTAATTTCCACTTACATATATCATCAGTGATAAGTGGATGTATGTGTGTGGAGCATTATTGGAATGATTCAGAAAGGGAGAAAATTCTTACAGACACAAGACTGTCATTTTGAATTTTACCGCCACAAATTGCACTTGAAATGGCCTGGGATTGAAGTGGAGATTACAAGCTGCGAGGAATGCGACAATTATTCCCGGCGTTGGCGTCATTTTTTAATGTGATTCCTGGAGTAGAAGTCAGAAGATCAATTAACTGAGTGCAGATAAAATTGATGAATGCTAATAGATGTGTCTAGTGACGTAAGGTATGCGTCGCACTGCAGTAGGTCAGGTATTAATATATCAACAAAAATGGACTGAATAAAATAAAATATTTTGAAAAGTGTTAATATTCTACATGTTTCGGCACAAGGTACTATTTTCAGGGATTCTTCGAGATGAAAGAAATAAAAACCCAGCATTCTAAATTAGATTATTTCGTGCTCCTATTTTTTCTTGTAACTGTACTCACAACATTTCATGAACACATATACATTCATCTCTGATGATATAGGATTTAGGGGAACCGACAGTACTATTAAGCAAATTTCATAAAACAACTAGATACGAATTTTGAAAAAAAGCACATAACAGGCTGAAAATTCCTGATCGACAACTACGCTATGTACCTTTCTATTATACATCTACTAACAATCTATTATTTCCAAAAATATATTTCCAATTTTTTGTTTATATTTTCAGTTTTATTAGGTTCATTTGTTGGTTGATGTATTAAGAACAGTATGAATAACATAAAAATTGTGATCCTCTATCTGAATCCTGGCGAATAGCACGTGTTTTAGACGAGTCTGTGTCCGCACTAGAATTTGATCTACTTATCACCCTGTACTTTGTGTAGCTGCCGCTCTTTCTTGGGAGTAAGACAGCCTGTGCTTGCTTCTAAGGAATATTTTTCATCTATTAAAAAACATTCAAATAAAGACAGGAGCAACACCTCCGTTCCCCAATACATCATTTCTTTTTTGTTGCCCAATTAGACACAAGAGAAGCTCTCCAAGTTCAATGGCACACACGAGCCAATTTCCGAGATCATGATATGACCGGCTGTATTAATGATACCTGCACTGCACAAAGTAGTAGACAACTTTTATACATTTTCGAAAAAATGTTCCATCTTCACCGCGTCATTGACACAATACATCAAAATCAGTATTAAGTACATTAATTACAAAATACGGCTAGTAATAATAATAATAAATAAAATCACGTATTTGTACAAAAAAAATTAATTATGCTATCTGCATATTAAAACAAACATAATGATGGGATTTAAAGTAACCTGTTTCTGACTGGAAATTCTTATTTTTGTCGAATCACTTATTATTTTTTTTCAAATTGGCACAAGTTAGCGTAAATTAGGATGATAGTGGCGATTAGTTAATTTGTAAAATAAGTCTACATTATGCTCATTTTTTGTCCATGGAAGAAAGCATGATTAATGTATTTCAGGTTTTGAAGCTACAATGTTGATGCAGACAGTTCGAAAGTACTTAGTGTATGAATATGTTCCTATTAAGGAAAGGACATTCAGAAGTGGCACCAGAGAGAGCTGCGTTGCTCAGGGGTCATTAAACGTCATTCTGAGAGGGAATGAAGAAAAAAGAAGCTATATAAATCAGGTTAGAAATGTATGAAACACTTGTTTTCCTGTCAGTAATTCTGCTTCTATTGTACTACAAGATGCTCAATTTTAACTCTTCTTCCCAACTTATCATTTATATGCTCCCACAGTTGATCTTAATTCTCTCAAAAATCCTACTTTTCTTTGAGCTAGTAATCAAGTCCAAATAAGAGGCAACGCAAAATAAAGAAATGTTAAAGATAAACCTATAAATGAACAGACAGATAGGCCCTTGATTTTCGAATAGTTTGCGGTTCCCGCAATTTATAACCTATCGTCAAAAAAAATGGCAATTTTGTCACCACTTGGCGTTGCCCACTTGTACCGTCCAGGTATTCATAGTACACATATCTCTTAGAAGAAGAGTTGACATGAGGGCCAACGTTTTGTCTGAAAAAAGCAACGAAAACAGGGAAAATAAATATTAGTAATTACATGATTTTTTTGGGTGTTTACTTGTTCCAAGTGCAGTACAAACAGTTATAGTATACAGGTTGCTGAGGTGCAAAATTATAAAGGTTTAGAATGACCAAGACTTATTTATTCCTATAAATACAATAACAATTAACATCTTACAGGCGTTTGTAGATACATCTAGAGCCATCTGGCTGCTGTTCCTGGACACCAACACGTCCCTGGAACAGTTCTTCACCGACATCAACATTCCTTTCGACTGCCAGTTCCTGGTGGCTCAGCCACAAACTGACCACGTCGTCGTACTGACCGAAGTGTACCGTGTTAGCCCAACACTACCTCTACAGACATACCGTTTTGGTAACTGGACTGCTGGTGGCGGCCTCACCTGGCCTTCACAAGGACTCTACAGGAGGAGGAACAACCTAAAGGGACATACCATTCGGGTAGCTCACTTAAATGTAAGGGAAAATTATAAGACATGTAAACTGTCTAAGTGGTCTCTGTTGAACAAAACAATACATTGAGATTTACATGGGGGGTTAGATACAAAGCTGCATATTCCATATTATAAGATTGGTAGGATAAATTACAACTAAAAATTGTGGATGTACTCTGCTGAAATATCCGGCATATTTTTTTGTGGCTTCATTCACTCAATTATTAATGATTTATTTTTTCCCTGACCATATGTACGAAGTAAATTAATTTCCAAATCATTTTTAAAACTTCAAGGGAAACTAATATATATATATATATATATATATATTGCTTCATACAACCGTTTATTTTTACATAGAAACCGCATATTTGATATATATTCTCTTCATGTCTCTGGAGATGCAAATCTTAACAACTCTCCATCCTTGCAAAGTGCGTTGCTCAGAATATCAAATAATTTTTTTTCCTAAAGATTATTGCTAAATATATGTTACATAATGTTTGCGATTTGTGATATTGATCCCTCATGCTTACCCCGTATTGATGTAAATTTACTTAAAATTCATGAAAGAGTAAAGGTCTCAAATAATAGACATAATGATCAGCTCTCGAAACTTTCTTCTAAAGGATATAAATATTCTAGAATCCTTTAATAAATTTTTTAATATATGTAACATCTGCTTCATCAGTAGACGACTCTACACTTTTCCCAATGAGTATAATTGTCGGATTTGCAAGATTTACAGGAAAATATCGGCTTTACATTTACATTGTCTTAACAGAGATGTTTATGTAACTATGATGCAATGCCTTTCCTGTTTATTCGAGATGCTTATTTACATACAATTATGATTAGTGTAACACATCTAATATGCATCAAGAGGAGAAAAATAAAGTATACGTGTAGAATATAAGGAAAGGAAAATGTTTAGTTATTTATTTCGAAATCTTAAATGTAGAAAGCCGCTAACAACACCTGGGGGAAAAAGTTCAAAAGTTCAAAAACAAAAAATTCATTCCAAAATTTTGAAACATATGAATAACTAAATACATAAATTCACAACTTCATGAAACACAGTCGCATGCTCTAACTTGATATTTGTTCAACCAACCAACAAATTATACGAACTTAATTGAAATAGAAAATTCTTTACAATTTTCGTAAAATCCCACCCCTGAACAAAAACGGACCGTGCTAATAAACAGCTATTGTATTACTTAGCCTAAAAACGCTTATTGAAGAAATATGTATCTAACTTGTAACAGGGTATACAGAGTAATGTGTATATGACTGATGATTTTTTTCAGGAAAAACTTTTGATTAGACGAGGCTATTATGACGAAATATGGACCACACTGGCGGACTTAATAAATATAACGTAAGTAAATTTGTTATTTTTAATAAGTACTAAAGTGTAGTTAAAACATCGGGAAATAATAGATTGAACACCAGAAATTCATGTAACAAAACCCAACAGGCGTCACACTTGTAAAACTGAAATGACGTCACCCAGCAAGTGGACAGTTTACCTTTGTGGAATCAGTACATTGTGTATTGAAACTGCAAAGGTAATATTTGGTGTATGAAACAAATTAATTTTCTATGAAATAAAAAATCGTCAGAAAAAACTTCCCGGTACACAATCTTTTGAAATCCCTGGTAATGACAAAATTTATATTCGCTCTTACTTAAATGTAGAATTAATACAGACATGAAAAATTAACTAAAAGCTACAAGGAATCGATATAAGAAGAAAAGCCAAATTTGCGAATTACACTTTGTAGATAATTGAGAGCTATACTAATTCCTCTATATTGTCAGCAGTACTATATTTCACGAGGCAGATTCAACTGGCTCTATGTCTGCTAACGGTTCGTGGAGCGGAATGACGGCGCTGGTAATCAGTGGGATTGTACAGGTTGGTGCCTCATGGTTCATGGTGTCGAAGGAGCGATCTTTAGTTGTGGCGTTCACAGATACAATGGAATTCTATAGGTGAGACAGACTGTTTTATTTACTCTGTTCACTTTAGATTTGAATTTACTTTGTTCAAAGAGAAGCGTGGATGTTCTTCGAACATTTTGTTTTATTCCATAAACATCTGTCCTAGCACCAGAATAAGATAGATGCTTGCAAAACCTCCAAACTACTTTGCTGTTTTTCTGTGTTTGCCAATTCAAACTAAAATTTTAAGACAGTCTCGAACTGCATTACACATTACCGAAAGTTCCCCTCATCATACTTAAAGAGCCTGAACGCCACTTCCATCGGGTTATATCAAAATTTTTAAAAGAGAACGCCATAAAATCCACCATGCTCTCGGAACTCGTTTTCCACTCCATCAAATTACTTCAGCTAACATATATCTAGTTGCATAAGCCTGTAATTATTTTAATTTCTCTCGGTCCCTGCCAACAATTTCCATCTCTGATGCCTGAATTACTGATTCAAATATCGATTACTGCATAGAGCGGGGCTGTTCTTGAGAAGAAAACCGGCTTTCAGTTAGTCAAGAAATTCCACTATTTTTATGGACACCGAAGGTTTATTATCGCTTTTGCAACAGCCCGTCACCTGCCACCATATTGAGCACTGTTGCATGACTGCAGCCCGAAATGGAGAGATTTTCCGTTTTCAAGCGATGAGAACAAACCCTGATGTTATCATTCAAGATACAGAAACACAGGTGGTTACTAATATTTCTGAGTATCGCGCTGTTGCAATGTACAGTGAGCCTGAAGTGCAGGTATTTCCGAAATTAATGAAACAACTGACGACAGTACAATAAGTCATAACACACAAACAGCAATACAATGAACCAATACCCTACGTTTCCATTCACACGAAAAATAAAATTATTATGTGCTAAATAAATTTCTTCCACATCTAGTCGTCACATCCAAGCACAAATGACAGTAGTGCATTCGAACACACAGAATCACAACTACAAATTTGTCTTCCAGCCTCAACGTGTTTATACTTCTACCCAGCAACTCCGAAATGGCATGGGATCGCTACGTCAACCCTTTCAACTACGGCTTGTGGCTGGCCGTAGCCATTACTGCCTGCGTTGTTGGTGTTTGTCTGGCTCTTTCAAAATATGGACATAAGAGGAACCAGAGCCTAAGTGTTTCCGGCATATTCTTTTACATTCACGCGTGCTTCTGTCAGCAAGGTCAGAGCTACAAATTTGCTTTTGCCTTCTTAGATTCTACAATTTTTGTAACCCTGTACATTAATTTCATTTCTCTATCTTCAGCACGTATTATTATTTCTAATGAAGTGAACGTCTCATTCTCTATCTTCATTTCGATTCAAGACGAAGATTGATAGTCTCCAGTGTTATAGGCAGTGACTTTCACGGTTTAGGCTTGCAGCTGCCAAAGTTTGAAAATATCACACTTCTCTTAGGTTTATCTGCTATGTTATGCAATCGACAGTAAAATCAGTGGGTAAAATTTACATTTATAAGTTCTATCAACCCAATTGATACACAGTTTTCAACAGAAGGGTCTTTGCTTATGACGTCGTTCTACTCAACTCGTATAAGGAACCTACAACTCCTCTAACATTCAGAATGAGCATACCCCACTCTGTACACTCAGCATATTAAATACACAATACACGTGAACTATATTGTTCTGGAAAACCATAGAAAATTATTTAACTACAAGCGCATCAGTCACTTAAGGTGTTCATTTGTTTAGCTTTAGGAAAAAAAAATTATAACCTTCCAGTTTACCAAACGTATAAAAAACAAATTGCCTCACCAAGTCGTCATTCTCGAACAGACAGTCCTAAAGAAAAGTGCATAGTGTAAGGGCTCTGTTAAAATTCTTTTCCTTTATCGCTCATATATATTTCACGAACTTAATTCTCATATATACTACTAATATATTTTCATCAATTACATATACAGGGTGTCCCAGGAGGAATGTGCCAGACTTCGGGAGAGTGTTCCTTATGTTAAAGTATACCGATATAACCCAAAACACCTACATCCAAAGTTGAACGGTTACGGAGATAATGGCCAG
>Ga0123354_10011450_pt1 | contig 13708 bp, 5 predicted proteins | sample TergutLab28metaG_2_FD_97872 | JGI IMG/M metagenome (GOLD analysis project Ga0123354, IMG submission 97872) | Labiotermes labralis P4 segment gut microbial communities from Petit-Saut dam, French Guiana - Lab288 P4 | ecosystem: Host-associated > Arthropoda: Insects > Digestive system > Gut ... | reverse complement strand
TGGATTGCTTATATTGATCCGAGTATCCTGTTGTATTTCTGTGGATTGCTTATATTGATCCGAGTATCCTGTTGTATTTCTGTGGATTGCTTATATTGATCCGAGTATCCTGTTGTATTTCTGCAGCCGGCTCATATGTGGATTCTAGGTACCACTAGTTTAATGTTGACTCACATCGAATGAATTGCTTGCAATATTTATCCAAACAGTGTTTTAAACTTGGATTTTCCGTAGAATTCCCGGAATTGTTTGCTGCCTAAGGACATTGCACATATCTGAATAAAAACTGATTTCTTTTTTCCAGTAGTAGGTTTTGTGAGTAAGGTCTGCCTTGGTATTACTGTTTGTTCTGCCTTTGCTTCATGGTTATTTTCTTGTGCATGTTATGTTAGATATTTTATGGGTAAACACGAATATATTTACCTCTAAAATAGCCATATTAAATGTTTCATAAGTAATATGAATGTGTTTCATCATAGTTTCGACAGTCACAAATTCAAATCATCCCTGCCTCCGCCATCCCTCCCACACACTCCAGAAAAACATACCCCTAAATGTAACACGACATGTGCAGTGAGCTAGTACATCATTTTTCTCTTGGAATCCAATTACAATTTTCCTATTTTCGTTTCAATGACTCGAGTCCTAGCTGACCAAGCTTGTGTATTTGGTCATCAAATGGACAGCAGGACAAAAATTAAAACCCCCCAGCGTTTGAGTAATGCAAGATATAAAATCCCACCTTAAATATTTATTTTTGCTGTCTTATTCCTCAGTGAGTACGCAAGGACGACATATTGGCCAAGGCCACTAGCTGCCCAAACCTGTCTAACAACTCTCCTGTCTGCCCACGGGAAAGCATCCTCGGGGTTCCTGCCCTAAATTGATTCATCACAATTTTTCTCAGTTTCTCCAGTTTATTGAACAAGCAGTTACTGTCATGTCTTACTAGATCCCAAACTATTCAGCCTTCACATCTGTAAACCGTACGGCAAAACTTAGGCAAGAAAGGTATTAAGAAAGAGCTATACAACTGTTCTGCTGTCTTAACGGAACACTGCAGATGAAGCAGACTCACCTGGGTTGCAGTAAGCAAACAGCGCGTCTTCAGGAGTATTGTGCTACACACGACAGGCGTCTCGGTTCTGGCCGAGGAGCATTACATCTCCATTCTTCGGCTCGGCTTCCAGGTCAAGAATATCGGTCAGCGGGTAGGTCAACAGCCCCACCTGCTATCCAGGACATGATCCTTCTCTAGTCGATACTTCACTTGCACAGAACCTAAGCTGTAAATTACAGCAAGAGCTAACCAACCTACAGGCACGGATGCAACTCTGTAATTCATTAGATTTTGCAATGACAGCCTATTGTCACAAATAAGTCAAAATTGGTTCCATTCTTCAGAATGAGAGAAGTAGGTGTAGTTAACACTGCACATATGACCTTCACAAGTGTTAATTCTTTCAATATAAGACTCTCTGTTTCAGAAGAACATTATCGGTTTTATAGAAGAAGAAACGTAGTCGTAAACGGCAGTATTTTTCCCCCGCGTCTTTTGAAAACTCATTTGCAGGAGTACCTTTAAGAGCAGAAAGGACTGACGGTTTGTGAGTACCAACATTATTGTTGGATTCTAAATGTCTGCAAATTTATTTTTTGTTTTCCTAGTGTAAATCAAGGATGTATTTTCAAAAAAAAAAAAGTTCAAAAATCCCTAAAATTTCTCATAGTACAAAAACACATGTATGTGCCAAACAAAACATGTAACTACATTTCCTCATCGAAATATTGGTTCGAGTTTATGTACTTTTAACGAAAGATGTTACTACATTCGGCCAGATATTCCATGAATTGTCTTCCTTGGCCACTGCTTCCTGAGTTCCCCGTGTCTTGTTTCTTGTATCAAAGCTTGTAAGAGAGCGACATATTTCAGGAACTTTAATGCCAGGCAGAGAGTGAAGTTCAAATGCCTCTTTTTCGTGTTATTCCTAAGAGAAACATAATAAGAAGCCGCGTTTTAAAATATTTATAATTTCATTTTTGTCAGGGTGTGCTTTCATTTTCGAGGGAAAGTTTTTTTTTTCTGATGCATGAGTAGGTAGCCCTGTCCTTGTTGGATAACTGTAGCAAAACGTTTTCTGAAAATTCTTTTGGCTTTTATAATGGACCAGGAGAAAATACATTCAATAACTTCATAATAAAGGAGGTGTTAAAATTCTATCCCAGTTACGCTCCTTACTAAATGCGGTTGCTCATTTGAAGGCCCCAGTGCTCTGATAACCTCTGCGAATGATAAAAGATTCTTCATATTTCTGCACTTTTCACTCGACAAGGGTCACTAAAGTGATCTGAAATATGGTTTTGGAACTGTTTATAATGCTTGCTTTCCTTTAAACCCTTCATTCTGTACGAAGAGATGAGCAGATACTATAAGATAAAGATTATGGACTACAATTTAGTGACGCATTTTTGTGCTTCATTTATAAAAGTGTTAGTTGTACCCTCAAGCACTCACGTCTGTACTATAACAATTTGCCACCCACTCGCTAGGTATGTTTTTGAGACGTCTCCAAACAACCATGATTAATTATCGTTTTTTACCTTGGCGCAACAGCCATAGTGGGCCAAGGCCTCCTCATTATCGAGGATTCATGATCACAATCAGACACACCACACTCGGTAGGACTTCTCTGGAAGAGTGATCGGCCCGACGCAGAGACCTCTACCTGACAACACACACAACAGACAGACATCCATGCCCCAGGCGGGATTCGAACTCACAATCCCAGCAACGAGCAACGAGCAACCCTACACCCACGCCTTAGACCGCGCGGCCACTGGGATGGCATTTATTAGCTTTACCAGACCGACAATTAAATATTTACTTCTCGCGATCGCCATGTTATTGTCTCAATTTACAGAAGACACTTTCCACATATAAATTTGAATATATTTGTTCAAATATATTCCCACGGAAGTTTTCAAGGAATATGGAATATTATTAATATATCTTTAGTAAAAGTAGTTCGTTCTGTCAGAGAATGTAGATCTAGTTACTACTAACGTCATACGTACGTCATGTCGCGTTTAAGTCAAGAAAGAGACATGTGACTTTCTACTTGTTTAGAAAGGGGTGCGCCAAAATGCTGATGAAATGGTAAGCCTATATTGGAACATACACCCTGTTCCCAATTAGCTCACAATATAAATTTATTTTCCTTTAGGACTTTTGTCATGAAATGCAAAGCTCCTAAGTTTTAGTATAGAGTATTCTTTGAATGTAACATTTCTAAATATCGGATAATCATTTTTTTTTTCTCAAAATTATATACAAAACTTTTAATACATGCCTATTTTTCCTTCACAGTGAAGTAAAGTGATTCAGTTTTATAGAGTCTAAAATGCTGCTGATTAAATTCCGTTTAAATGATGGAGGGTGTGATTTCTTATTATTGACCAGTATGTTAGAAACTCTGAATTTACTTTGGCAGCTGCATCTTTGAATATCATACACATCTTCTGTTACAAGCACGTAAATTTTTACATCGTTTTGTTTCATTCTCTAAGCTGCTTAAGGCGACTTTTACATCGAAGTGCTTCTCGTTTTGTGATTAAGCTTTCAATACGCCAAAGCAAAAGGTGTCAGTGTTTATTAGTACACCAAAAAAATGCACATAGAAAATTACCTCCAATTTTTTGAAGAACTACTTTATCAAACACTGGATAGAAAGTGAAGAAATATCATATTAGAGAAGATATGTGGACGATATTTTAATCACATTTGATCAAAATAAAACAACGAAAATTCAATCATGAATCACTTTAATATAAAGCAGTCCCGTTACAGGCCCGGAGGGGCCCAGAGAGTTCCAAGAAGTTACGGTTCCCAGATTTCGTGACAACGGCACAGGATGGTGGTGGGTTGTCAGCCTTACGCACCGGCCGCTTTTACTTCCCAGCAAATACTCCAGGTAATCATTTCTGTTAGAGGCTGAGTCGACCCCAGGACCATAGTGCGATCGGAAGAATTTTATGTCAATGAAAAATCCACTGACACTAGCTGGGATCGAACCAACGACCTTCCGATTTGTAGCACAGCACCTTAAGCACTGTGCTACCGCGGTCCGATTCACTTGAATAATATACACAAATATCTGTAATTCACATTAATAAAAGAAGAATACAACAACATCAACAAATTTCTAAGTGCATTTGTTGGTATACTAATAAACATTAATTAATCAAAATGCACGGTATGAACATAAAAATAAAAGACATCAAAATCATTCAGATTTGATAGTTGCTTCCCGAATTACTGTATATGGCGCCAGTGCGCAATATTGTAATAAAAGTTAAACGCCAGTCCTTATACGTAAATTTCTATCATACGAAGTCTGGAACGTCTTCTAATGCATTCAAAGGTTTTACTGAAGCACTGGTACTGGTGAACTAATAGTCCAGAATAAATACGAGCTGTTTCTAACGGTCCTACCAGATAACAATCCTTTCTTCCTTCCCCTCTCTCCTCCCTCACCCCCATCTCCCTCCCCCCAACCTTGACCTGAAAACGAAAACAGACCCAGTTTTCAAAATACTGTCGCACAAGCTTAAGGCGATCGACAATGTTCAAAACACTTTTCAAGACTCTCTGAACGTACCATCCTCCGATTATTATAATCAGTTTATAGCCATAAAAACAAGGTTTTGATGCAAATATCACGCAAAACATTGACGGACATTGAGTGACACTATAGTATTGGCTAGAGTTTCATGATCCTTAATATTATAGCATGCTAGTTTTTAAGTATAATTTTTAAGCATTTTGAAGTATATTTTACTATTGATACCAATTATAACATACCCCTAGCATAAGAATAGTAACCCACTTGAAATGTGTACATAAACAACTAAAGAAAAATCCACGTGTAACAACCCTAGGTCATGGTACCCACTATTGAAAAAACTAGATCTCGTTCCCCCCATCCAATCCCCAGACAAACACCCCACACATCTTGTATAGCTGATCTGTAAGTTGAATCTCAACCTGAAGATGGCCCACATACAGGGCCGAAACATGTAGTTGTATTCTTACTGTACTACTAGGTAAAATGTAGTTGTGTTCGACTGTACGTGTAATACACTAAATTCTTTGTTATTGAACCAATACAACGGGGATGACTCACCCCAAGATTATTTTTATCAAAGCAATTCGTCTCATCAGGTACATGCATGTTTAGCTTAAGGACGACAGGCGACAGATTTAGTGCCTGAATGTCTGAAGTCTCACAAACATTGTACAGAAATAATCCCCTATCGCAGATTTGGCGACATGAGGCCCATTTCAGCCCGGCCAGTTTGCTGATAATACACACGTTGTCCCTCTGCCGGCCGTGAAGGCGTTTTGAGGAACGGAGTTACAGCTCCGCTCATTCTTAACCTCGGAACCGAGGGCGGGCGAGTGGTCAGCTGCACACACCTGGCGCTTTACCCCCAGGGACAGATACCCCAGTATTTCTTACGTAGTAGACTGGATTGCGTCCATAACCGGTTTGGACGCTTTCCTGCCAAAGTTCGCAAAAATTTTTAGAATATCCAGTCTGTAGCCTAGACACTACGCTGTCCTCACAAATAACATATGCATGCACATAGTCCAAAATTTTGCGTGTGTTTACGTTAATTATTTAGGGTAGATAAGACGCTAGTTCCACATATGGCAGTTGTATCTGGGATCTGTCAGGTTTCATAGCGCAGTCCGTTTGTATGCACATCCTAATACACGTATTATGGCTGACTTTTACATTGCAAGCCCCTACTGTACTCTATAAAGATTAAGTAATATTTTATCTCCGTTTGATAACACGGCCTAAAACTAAATGCGAATGTACAAATATATTAGCAATATATGCGTTGTTTCGAACGTATTTCAGTACATGCGTAAGAGGTAATATGCGCTTTTCTAGTACACTTTTATGCATGTGTCAGGTTGGCACTCTCCCTAAAACAGCAGATGGCGTCCAAAACAGCAGATGTAGTGTCATGACCGCTATATTAGCGAAACTTCTTCCATCAACATATTGTCTGTGTTAATTTTTTTTAAGCAGTCGATGGAAATACTTGCTTTGACGTAAAGTAGGCGACGCTAAAAAAAAATCTTGACCTTTTATCATGGCCACCTTCCTACCAATTTGTGGGCACGTTTTGAAAAAAAAATTGATAAAAAAAAAGTGTGTTTCCTTCACGACGCCCGCCTGTCCATAGCGAATGCCGCGCAGATAACGGGAGTCGTGTGAAAAAAAAATCGGTATTTTAGAGCTGTATCGGATCTTGTTGGGTCAATTTTATTTTGATTCCTTTAGATTATTTGCATTAAATCATTACAGCTTGTGGATTATCTGACAGATTTTACTGACACTGATTACAGCTGCAGCAATACGGTAATAAGCGTGTTGCAGTATGTTCAAATGCCTTTGTATTTATTTATTTTAAGACCCACATAACTTAATTGACAATTCAGATTCAATACACGTACTTAGCTAACTTTTTAGCAACAACTCAAATTCAGGCAGCGGATATAATGACGGTCATCCTAAACATAAAACACAAGGTGATTTGCTGCCACGTAAAAATATGAATATTAAGCCTTAATTCATTTGGAGTTATGTAAGGTCGTGATCAGTTTGTAATCGATTATATTAACAAATCTATTGTCCGGTTCGAAATAGTCTGACCAGTTGATTTCGCCGTCGTTTAATCTATCAGTGTTGTTTGAATAAACCGAAGGAACTAGGCCAGTAACAGTTTATCTCGGATAAGTGACACCTTACATTTAGTTAACATGGATTCTTCATTACAAGTATGTGCGTCACTAGGTCAAGATACGGAGGGCTTCAGTATCGAATTAGGTTTGTCAAGACACAGAGATTTCACCATATGTAATGAAATATGCTTTGAAGTTTCCGTTCAATATAGTAAAATTAACCTTTTGACGCCTAATGTCGACTATAGTGGTCGTATCGCACCGCTAACCTCTAAAGTTGCATTTTATATATTTATTCAACAAATATAGGTACTGAATATTTTAAACATGATATATACTCTCCGTTTTTTTGCTCTTAAAAATGCAGTTTGTTTCATAATTCTAACATGTTTGGTTCCTGTATTATTCACATTTTATATACAGGGTGTGCTAAAATTTAAAAAATAATTCCGGCGCCAAAAGGTTAAGCAGGCATGTTCTTCATGTCCTTTGCGCTGTTCGTGGACGTTGTACAGAGGAGGCCCTACTCGAGTCAGTTGCACTGTGTCAAGACACTGCAGATTGGGCCCTTCTGGAGCTAGTTTCGCTGTGTTAAGTTACTGAATATATCGGGCGTATTGCGAATCGATTGCGATAAACCAGGAAGCTGCCAAAAAAAACTATATTTTGCGAATTAGTTGCTCTGTTCTATGGCTGTGCAAACACTGGACATTACGCCACGCAGTCAGTCTGTGCCAAGAGGCTGCGAGTTTGGTTTTTATGGGTCTCCCGCCCTGGATCTATTTAACTGTATGCACGTACAAGTACCTAAGTATTTTGGGGAATTTGAATTCATACTCATGCATTTCCTTAATAAATTGTGTTTTGTGCAGTCTTAGAGGCAATAGGCCTGTTCACCTTGTGTAAAATTACTGAGTAACGGGAATAAACCCGAAAAAGAAAGAAAGGCGAAAAAGAAAAAAGTGGCTGTCACCTGGTTTTTCGTACGCAAGAACACTCCTGGATTTACATGTTTTGTAACGGTTTGTTGTATTATGTAAGGCACAGTCACTATACACGCCATGAATAGAGGAACAGAGGTAGAGCTACGCTCATTCTTAAACTTACCACTAGATTGAGGTGGGTTGTCAGCTTCACTCCCCGGCTGCCTTGCCCAAGGCGATAGAGCCCCCGGTACCCATTGAACAGGAAGGTGGGTGGGTCACAGAGCCGGTCTGGACACTGTAGGTGAGAGAAAAATTTCTTTGTTCCGTTAGAATAGAAACTTTCGTGCGTGATGTTCCTTCACCAAAAGTTATGCTTAAAATTTCAGTAAATTTTTTTTTTATTTTGTGCAATGAACCAACAAATGCACAATTAATTGACAGATTATCACACTCCTCCTTCATATTTAGACACTAATGTGTCATCCTCAGGGAGTTCGTAGTTAGTACCTTGCCAAGTTACACCAGTATGTCCAATGCATCAGTTGGTGATATAATTTAAAATTTAATATTATTTCATATAGATTTTATGCTGTTGAAATCTCGGTGTTTAAAATCTTTAAAATTTTAATATTTTAAATATTTTAAAATATTGAGATCAATTAATTGTGCATTTGTTGGTTCATTGTACGAAATAATGAAAGATGCACGGTACAGGTATTAATATAATTTCAGTTCAAGTTTCATATATACGCGTTACAATTCGATATAACACACAAGTATTGTTCCAAACATGTCTCAGTAAGGCGAAATTTCCGAAAAACCACTTGAAGAAGCAGTATAGCCGGTCTCAAGACTGAGTTCGAAATGAGGACCTCGCAGTTATGTAGCAAGATTGTAAACCCCTACGTGGTCTTAGTAAGGTGGTATAACTACTAAGTTCATATTACATGCACAAAAAGTAACACGTTTTCCTTAATGATAATACTGTCACGAAGACGGGCTCCTAGTCTTCACTTTCGTACAGGCTACTGTAGTGTTGGGACAGGGTGGTGGGAGAATTTTTGCAATATGCCGTTTCAGAAAGTGACTGCACTTGCCGGAAGTGCGCCCCCACACTGAAGAATAACGAAAACTGGGTAACCTGATGACCTGGATGTATGTCTTTGTTACCAGTTAGAGCTGCATGCAGTGACTGATCGAGAGTCGAGTGGTCAACATGCGGTCACTACCTTTCAGCCTTCTGCTCCTGACAGCTTCCGCTGCCTACAGCAGCAGCATCTTGGGTAAGTAATTTTCAGAGAAGATGTCAGTAATAATACATACAGGATCGTATTAAGCAAAACTAAATCAAGAAATTTTTACCAAAATATAACAAATACAAGGCTGACCCAAACCCTCAAGAGAAATCAGGGGTCGCCTCGGGTGGAAAAATTTGTGGGGGGGGGGGGAAATATGTAATATTTAATAGCAACTTGTTGCACATTGTTTTTATTAAATATTGCTCTGGCATGTTTTGGCTTCAGTTCTTGGCCATCTTCAGGAAGCTCGTAAGTTTGTAGTTCATCATCATCATCATCATGTTCCTGAAGGGTTAGGCGTGTTTCCTGTTCTTTGATCCTCAAGATAAAGTTGTTCCCTCCATCTCTTCCTCGGTCGTCCTATGTTCCTTCGTCCTTTTGGTTTATATTGTAGTGCTTGTTTTGGTAGTCCCTTTGTGTCCATCCTCTGTACATGTTGTAGCCATTTTTTCTGGTACTGTTTTATTTCCTTTACTATATTCTGTGCTCCCGTTTTTTTGCCTCATACATTGATTCTTTATCTAGTTTTGTTATAAGTTTATAGTTATTAAATTTCATTAAAATTAAAATAATGTTCAGGATTTTAATTTCAATATGAATTTCAATTTTAATTTCAATTTTAATCATATAGTAAAACTTCTGCCAAATAAGTTGACATATAAGCTGCACAAATTTACGAGCTCCCTGAAGATGGCCAAGAATTTAAACCGAAACATGTGGGAAAAATCATTAATAAAATCATTGTGCGACGAGGTGATATTGAACAGCGTATATGTAACAGGGTTTGCGTGGAGGTTGTACAATATTAAATTTGTGGAGGGAAATTTTTGAAAGCAGTACTAGGATGCATTGACTACTGTAGTTCACAAAAGTGACAAGAAAGTCTATCGCTACGAGTATTTTACAATGCCATATCTTTTTTTATATTATAAGTGGGCAGCCATGAGAAAAAAAAATGATTGTGAGAGAGAAGGAAGCAAGCCCAAATGCAGCCTTTGACGGCAAAATTGTTAGGCTATTAACCGACACTATACGCATATAAGCTGTCGCTTAAAAAAGGTCTAGTTTTCCCTGTTCACGCCATGAAAGCATATAGCGAGACTGGAGGAAGAGCTTCACTCATTCTAAATCTCAGCACCAGATGGCGGTGAGGATTAACTTCACGTCCCAGCCGCCTTACCTCTGGGAAAGAAATCCGGTACCCATTGAACAGAAGATGGGTTGGGGCCGCTATACAGTGGTATTATTTGCATCTCCGAATGCCGAAACTGTATGATACACACGCTTTCTCTATGCACTTACGGCACATAATGCTATTGGTTTGGGGTTACTTCTAATGCAGTACATGACTGGTTTCATGCAAATCCTTTACGTGTGACAAACGTGTTATATCCGTGGCACATAAGAAGCAAAATTAATGTACTGACCAATCATAGCTTAGATAAACTGAGCATTATTACAAACAGAATCTCAGCCGATGTCGAGACCAAGATTTAAAGCCGATACTGCCGAACGAAAAATTAATGACTAGGCCGCGACGATCGGTATTTAAACAACACCTGTTGAGACCCTTGGTGTGTGGGCTTGGTGATGCAACGGGAAGAGTATACAGCAGTGTTTCTCTAAACCGCCGGGCCGCGGCCTGGCACCGGGCCCTGACATCAATTATACCGGGTCGCGAGAGGTTCTTCTGGAATTTGTCATTTTATTTTTCTAAGCAATTTTAGTGAATAAATGTTTTATAGTGGAAATATTCTGAGGAGAAAAATATTCGTCAATGTGTCGAAAAACTCAGACCCAGATGTTAGCCCGAGGAAACTACAATATGCTGCAAGATTTCATTAGTCCAGTGATTGATAACTAATTTAAATGTAATTTTATAATTGTCAACATGCCACTCCGCATACATAAGTGTACTAATACTCTTTATGATTATGCCATAATTAATTATTAATACTTACATTGAACTAATATATGAACTTAAAAAAAATGGAAAGGTATTTACGAGTAAATTTGTTGGGACCGGGCCCTCGTCTTATGAAAATAGACTTACCGGGCCGCGGTCTCACAAAGGTTGAGAAACACTGGTATACAGCATTATGGTAGGAAACCATTGCATACATGTTGAGCCAATTTCCATACTCTGGTGTCACGTCACGGAGCTCACAGTTCACAGCTAGTGTTACAGAGTGGGTTGACCCGTCTCAGAACACGACACAATACCGCCTGTTTTAAATTTCAATTTTCAGTGTTTCGGCTATCATATTATTTAACTAGTTTGGTTGCTTGACTTCACTTAAGGAACGAAGAGCAATGCAGTACCTCAAGGTATTCAGTCAGGACTTTAATCAGGATTCACTTTCGTTTATAGGCTTGTTTGCTACCATTCAGTCAAATATACATATTGAATGACACCACATTTAACACAAGGAAACATGAAATGTCAGTAAATCCCCACTGCACATTCATCTCCATCCTTGTAGAGTGAGAAGTACAGTTCTAGACGAAATCAGTCTCATGGAAGTAAAATTGTCCCTATGCACGCCATGATGGCATGTGGGGGAGTGGAAGCGTAGCTCCATTCATTCTTAATCTGGGCACTTAGTGATGTTAATTGATTAACTTCACGCCCCAGCCACTTTATCTCGGGACAATAGCCCCCGACACCCATTAAATAAGAAAGTGGATGGGCACCAGAGCAGGTCTGGACGTTTTGGAGAAGAGACAAAACTCTTTCCTCCGCCAGGAATAGAAACACGATTGCTCAGTTACCCAATTCGTTGCCTAGCCACTATATTCAATGACGTATTCCAGATCCAAACTCTGTTTCATTCTTTCCATTAGTTCAGATCCGTAAGTTTCAAGAAAAGTTATTCGTATTATTTCTACTCAGCCGAGACGCTGAATGCCGCGAGCTACATTTGTTTCTTGCTTACCCTGGCATTCAAACCTCAGAAAAGTCTTCTGCTTTAGGCGTACGTTAAGCACTGTCCCTGACTGCACAGGCCCTTTATTGGTTACAATTCTAGCCATAACCCTATTTCTTCTGTTCTAATTGGATGCTTTTCGAAAATTAATGTGTTATTTCCTAAGACATAGTATCTTATAATTTTTCTATCATAAAAGTGTACTTTTGCATTATATGGATATGTATGTAAAGAGTCCAGTTAAATGAATTTTGAAAACTTAGGGTGCCCCAACGTATTTACAGAATATTAAGAATATCACCAATTTCAAGGACTAAAAATGGCCTCCCCTCCTCCATGGTCCATTCTCTATTTTTCCTTGTGAAACCTAGAAATGCAATGAAAGATCCAATTCTCCACGCACCGTAGCAATTTTTATTGAATCCACCACCCCCTCCTCCACCTCCCCCCCCGGGTTGGTTATGTATCACATCCTGGTTAAGAACTGGCAGTCTGTTGCAATTGCCCATAAACACTAAGCCCAGGAACCACCGCATTGGGTGCGGTGCCTGCGAGTCTTTTCTCTTTTTGCGAACATTTAGCATGGCTAACAGCAATGCATAATCTCACCCGCATGCCCAGGGTGTCTCAGTGGCAGACTATACGTGGAAGTTCAGGTTTAAGAAGTCAACATTTGGATTTTTATTTCCACAAGTGGAAAAATATGTATTCTGGTGGCAGAACATCATGGATTTTCATGGTAAAGTAACTTTATACTCATGCATTCTCTGTGCCCTACTAATCTCACCCCTTTTCACCCATTAGGTGTGGTTTATGTAACCATTCCCTATAAACTTCATTCCATAATCTGCCACGAAGGCACAAAGGGGGAGTAATAGTATAGCTCTACTCTTTCTTTAACCTCGGCTATAGATTGTGTGGGTGGTTAAGGTCACGCTCTGGCTGCTTTACCTACGGGAATGTATAGGAGGCTGGGTGGGCCCCAGAGCCCGCGTGGACAGGTGCAGATAATCTTGTACCCAAGGTATTTGATCCCCAGACTGCACAGCCGTAGCCAGTTGCTATACCTACTATGCTATCTTGGCCCACACCATTCCGTATAATACTTAAATAGACCAAGGATGATCAACTTATAGAAACTACTAAGATAAGTCAACATCAAACCATCAGATCAGAAACAATTTCAGGCACAATGTGTTTTCCTGTACATGAAAGCCTCCAGTGAAATGAGCAAATAAAAATGATGATGCAACTTTTATAGCACATAAAAGCAGTTCCTTCATAGCAAATTACTGCTACCTGTTTAAAGAATTAGCAAGTATCATTTTGTAAGGGAGGTTTTTTTTACAGATGTGTTCACATGGGCCGGTCTTTTTGATGTATCAGATGAACCCCACCAGCAGCGGGACAATGAGCCAAATGACCTAGTGGCCAAGACCTGCTCTTGTGAGGGACCTTCCTGCAACTGCTGCGTGGACTTCGTCCTACCTTACATTGAGCTTGGTGGTCCAGGTATGTATGTAGTATCTACTGCATGAGTGTGACCTTGCTACTTAACATTTGTATAATTCAAAGACGTAGATCTGATTGCGAATGATATACAATTTTCAAAGAAATAGGTACCACTGCAATGTATATTATTGCATAGAACAATATACATTTTATTCTTACAATTGCTATGTGATGTCCTCTGAATAATTATAAAGTTGTCCCCCCCCCCCCCCCCCCCCTTTTATTTTCTATAAAAAAAACAAAAAAGAAAGACTCTACATTTTTTTGAAACCCTTTTTTTTTTTTTTT
>Ga0123354_10011448_pt1 | contig 13708 bp, 5 predicted proteins | sample TergutLab28metaG_2_FD_97872 | JGI IMG/M metagenome (GOLD analysis project Ga0123354, IMG submission 97872) | Labiotermes labralis P4 segment gut microbial communities from Petit-Saut dam, French Guiana - Lab288 P4 | ecosystem: Host-associated > Arthropoda: Insects > Digestive system > Gut ... | reverse complement strand
TCGTTCAGATGTTGTTCGGGGATGAGTTCATTATTATGGTGGAACGACTGGATGTACATTTGTTCATATGGAAGCAAAAGGGTCGGTGTGTTGATCTGCTTGAGAAGAGTCATAGTGTCGTCAGTGTTACCATATTCATGTCTACAGTTAAGTATATGTAGTGCATACGCCGAGCGAGGGTCACTCGTTTTTAATGGACCGTATATGTTTCCGGAATCTTGATTTTAAGTTGCGACTTGTCTGCCCGACATAAGCCTTGTGGCAGGTTTTGCACGTAATTTTGTATATTCCACATTTTTCATGTTCTTGTAACCGGGTTGGTGCTGTGGGTTTTATGAGATGGTGCAATGTTGTTGTAGTCTTGAACGCTATGCCTATATTCGTATTTTTTTAACAAATTGGTAATTTTTCTGATCTTTGGGCTGTGGAAGGTAAATGTTGTCCAGATTTTTTTTGTCATTCTTGCTAGTTTTTTGTTGTTGACTTTGTGTAGTATCTGTCGGTTAAGTTTCAGTAGCAGGTGTTGCGGAAAGTTATTGTTCTTAGAAACTGATTGTGTTATTTCCCATTCTGTTTGTTTCTTGTCTGGATTAAGAGGTAAAGAATGCATTCTAGTTATGTGTAATCTAAAGGCTGCAGTTTTTTGTTCTGTGGGGTGATTAGAATGAAAGTTAATTGTTGTGTCTGTAGTGGTTGGTTTCCTGTATATGTCTACTTCAAGTTTGGTGTTTGTGCGTGTTATTGTCAGATCGAGAAAGGCTATGGAATTGTGTTCTTCGTATGTGGGGTTAAGTTTTATGTTATTGTCTATTTTGTTTATATATATATATATATATATATATATATATAATTTCTTTCGTGAGCACCGAAACCAACGGCTATCACTCTGGTCCACGATGGCATCTATGCTCGAAACTGACATCAACATGTCTTTTCGTATGCTTACTTCAACCTCTCCCCGTCGTCACTTTCCTTCTGTCAGGACCTCAGTCAGAACCGCGAAAACGAATAGCGGGAATATGAATGAAAATTCAAAAGTTTAACCTAATTTTCAAAGCAGTAAGTGGAATTATGGTATATGTATGCTGTCTGTGAGTCCACTCACTCAAAACTGCAACCAGTCTGATAATAACATTTTAAATAACAGCGCTGAAACTTACACGTCCCTACAATCAGCATTAAAAACATGTCGGAAGCGCACACTTATGTGACAGGAGCGACAGTAGTGCCACTTGCTTTTGTGTCATAAAATAATACCTGGCAAGAGATTTTGGATAAATATGATACCTTTGATAAGGTAATATATTGACACAGTATGAAGACAAAACAACACAGTACAAAATCCTTTGTTAACTTTCGGTTTTAAGGCACCAACTGAGGAATGATTACATCTAGACGCATGAAGTTCAGTGAGGAGAGAGATATCACAAACATAGCATCGCATTCGTAGGAAATATTGCTAGCACGTTAAAACCTACACACCTGGAGATATTGCGAAACCGTTAAGTGACATCCAATAAACATGACACGTACATAACCCGTAGGCTACAAGGTAAAATGTTCTTCATAAAAACAAGACGAAATAAAACAGCAACATACATGCTACACTAGAAGTCCAAGAATTGAGGTTTGGTTACCTGAATTCTCAAATGTCCAAAAGTTGCTTGTTTTGCTTAATTAGCCCGAAAATCGCAAAAAAAAAAAACGGGAAAAGGGTACTGGATACGAAGCGCGTTACTTTACACTCTGTAATTTTCGTTCAGAACATTATACGCTCCCATAAGTATACATTTCGCGCTGAAATATATGTAGGACTGAAAGTAAATTGGACGTTAAAGTTGCTCCATTTCAACAAAAACTGAAATGTAGAAGCTCTTCTACGGCAAAATTCATGAGAATTCGTTCAGTGGTTTTCCTGTTGCCTCATTCGTACTGATGGACACACTACTGACAGACTGAGCTGTCATAATTGGCGTTCCGCAGGGATGCAAACATGCCTACAGTGACACTGATATTTTGAAAACAACTTTAAATGGGCTAGCACATTTCCTCCCAACCCAGGCAGGCCTCTCTATTTCTTTAGGTAACCTTCATTAGGGTCTAAATGCTCTTCCTTCTCTGTAGTAACAAGCTTCTTAAAAACCAGTCTGTAATTGCAAGCACGCATGCTAATAATTCTGTCTCATTACATCATTTTTTAATTACCTAAAAATGACGATTTCTGTTTGTGCACAAAGCATGCAGGCAGAAGATCAGCTGACACGCAATGAACAATTTAAACACTTTCTTTTAAACAGTATAAGATGATCTGTTCCTGACAAAACTAGCAAGCAATCTGTAGACAAATAATCAGTTCTGTCAGTACCACTATAGTCTCTGTACTACACGTGTCACTAATAGATGACTTCCGTTCTACACTAACAGAACAGTTCTAAGCGGTGGTGTGCAGTGTACAATTATTCCACTTTAGTGGCGTTACAGCGCAGATGGGCTCTAGACGGCCTCTTTTTTGGGTTTTGTAGGTTACACACACACACACACACACACGCCTGGTAGGACTAATCTGAACGAGTGATCAGTTCGTCGCAGAGGCCGCTACCTACAACAAATACAAGGCACGAACATCCATGCTCTCACCGGGATTCGAAACCACGATCCCAGCGATCAAGCGGCAGCAGTCGTACGCCCCAGACCGCACGGCCACCGGGATCGGCGTATAGTAATTAGTGCGAAAGAATTTTCCCGTTAGGCACAGGTACTGTATTGTGTAAAAACAAAGGCACAGTTTCTAGACAATAGTAAACTTTGTGGAAAGAATGCATTGGATACAAAATATGTCCAACATTTCCTTCTATATAAGTTTCGCTCATTACAGCTCTCGCTTTGATGAACATTTTAGTGTGTTACGTATGATTTAATCTAAATATACGCGCAGAACTTGCGTAGGTTTTCAAGTGAAGTGTCTGTTCTGTTTCGATTTTACACAATATTGAAACTTGGCTACGTTTATTCATACCCCCTATCATAATAGCACGGGAATAAATAAGGAAATGAGGAAGGAAAAGCGGAAGATTCACTATTTTTAGAAGTGACTTAAAACATCTGACAGAGAGAATTTTACATCCACAAGTGTTTTCTAGGTACCAAATTGTTGTGTTTTTGTTGCTGGTTGTGTGTTAGTCCGGTAATCCAACTTCTTTATAAATATTACAGGGAACTATTAGAATAATGAATCGTCGAGAAGGAACGATACTCTGGCCACCATGATCACCTTCTGAAACCCATTTAAGATCTCTTTACTGATCTTAAGGTATTATGATGAATCTTAATTTATTGGGCGCGTTCGAAAAATTGTGAAAAGCGACTACTAGTTTCGGCATGTCTGTCTGTTTGTCCGTCTCTGTGTCTGCCTGTCTGTTTGCATGGAACAACTCCCCTCCCACACGATGGATTCAATAAAATTTGATACCAATGTTTTTCGAAAACCTGCCCAGAAAGAAAAGAGCTGCGCTCTTCTGGGTTAATACACAGCCAGTAGTGGTAACTTCTTAGGGACGTTCAGGACAACCCATCGGTCTAATTTTCAGGGGTCAAGAAGAGACCGATAGGTTGTCCCGAAACGTCGGTAAGAAATTACCACTACTCGATGCATAATAAACCAGAAGGGCGCAGTTCTTTTCTACTTCGCGGCTGAAGCCTGAAATCACGCATCTGTCGAGAAACGTTTCATTCAAATCTGACATGAATAACGGGTACTTCACATGGAGACTTACGTACAGTTGTGATAAAATCCTGTTCATTTCTTCTTATAATGAGAAATGTTTCAGACAAATATGTGGACAAAATCAAAAGACACTTTTATGTTGAATAACTTGTTCCGTGAATTGTGCCGTTTGTGAGATAATGTGGAGTAATATGGTACGATCAGACAGGCCACAGACGACAATATAGTGTGGCTCATGCGCTCTGCATGCCAGATAACTAACACTACAGACACGCACTCAGAACATGCTTTTCCACGACAATAACGCTTTCGCCAACGCGTCTCGATGTCACATGTAGACGTACCTTGCCTATTACGTTATTTCGCTCTTATGGAATAAATTGTAATATCTTAATAAGCTGGACGTCCGGACTGTAGCTAACGTTACTTATTCTTTAAAGGCCTCTTGTTCGTAATAGAACACGTTTCTGCACCAAACATTTAGAGACGTAGAGAGAATCCCAGAATTCTAAATTAAGTTTACGTACTTAAATTGTGTCCTTTCCATCAAACCTGGGGGTTGGCGTGTTGGCGTACTACTAAGGCTCCTCACTTGTATTGTCCAAATTCCGACTGATTCATTTAACGTACCTCCCGATTATTCGCTCGTAATCCTCATAGACGACGTCAGCAAGTGCCATAAAATGAATAAACCAGCCAACAAACAAACTCATTAAGGAGACGACAGACAGAAACCGGTCGACCAACCGACCACCGGTAAACAAGGCCAACGTACAATACAAAATACGAGAAATTCAGATATTGTGTTTCGTGTAAGGCACAAGTAGTACTAATACTCGTGCAAATCGTGTAATCTGGTGTGTGTGTGTGTGCGGTCCGTGTGTATTGGCACAGGGTATCAAGGGCTTGCAGCATACCGGGACAGGGGGAGGGGGGGGGGCAAAAACACAACACATCAATGGAAGCGATTCAATCTAGCAACACCGTAGGGGAGGATTCTAATTAAACGGAATCAGTCTCGACGTGTGACAAGTTGACTAATGACCCAGGAGAACGGATGACTGATGCACGTATAACCGGTTGCTTGCCGTGTGTCAGTTAAATATGTAGGTAGGTCGCGAATGCTCTTCCGGTTAAGCCTCAAAATCATAAACACCCCCCAACTACATATTCATTAAGAAAACCACAAATAGTATCTAAACGCTGTGTTGGTAATTTCCCATAGATTGTCATGCTCACTACACAAATCAATGCATGAGGAAATTATTTCTGTCTGACTGCAAGAGTAACAGAATAGGCTTAATCTGTACTAAAACTGTAGGTATAATCAGAACAGCCATCCGTTTTACACGAATTGTAGCTTGAATAACAGTACTGTAGAGTAACTGAAGTGATAAAGAAGAAAAATTCACGTGAATGACAATTAACACCCCCCCCCCTCACACACACACACACACACATATCCGTGGGGTACGCGTTGGCGCAGTTTGCTGAAAGCTACCTTACTGCGGACCTCCCCCCCCAACCGCCCCGGGTTTTTTATTGACTTAATTCTTTCGGCCGCACTGTGGCCTTGGGGTTGACACAGTGTCTAACAGAAACGAGCGCGAGGGATATCTCCTAGGGGTAAAGGCGGCCGGTATGTAGGGCTTACAACCTTGCCACCTTCATGTGCCGACTGTATAAGAATTCTGGGATCCTCAAACTCCTGGTGTCCTAAACGCATGTACACAAACAGCTTATATATATATATATATATATATATATAAGCTGTTTGTGTACATATAAAGAATTCTACGGAATAATATATATATATATATATATACCGTAGAATTCTTTACCAGTCTGCAATTTACGTAAAAATTCTACACCTGTACTGTGGTCCACTCAGCCTCTTATTCAACGGGCATCGCGAGCCTTTCTGTGGGATTGTATGTCTCGAGACTTGAAGCTGACAATTCAAGCATGTCTAGTGCCAAGCTTCAGAATGGGTGTGGCTAAAACATCCGGCAGGATGTTATTATCTACCTGTAAAGTGACCGTATTGTGTTATGGTCAATGTTGGAGAAGACAGTAACAAATCTGTTATTTAATTACAGTCGTTTATTAATCCTTACGATAAATGTAAAGGACACCCCAGAACAGCCCATGAAGGCCTAGAGGGGGAATAGAGGCATAGCTCTACTCTTTCTTTGACCTTGGCGCTAGATGGAGTGGGTGGTCAACGCCACGCCCTGGCCGCTTAACCCACGGGAAAGAGACCCGATACCCATTGTATGGGAGGCTGGGTGGGCCCCAGGGCAGGTCTGGATGGTTGATGAAAATCTTGCACCCACCGGGATTCGATCCCCGAACCGTCCAGCCCATGGCGAGTCGCTATGCCGACTACGCTTACCCAGCCCATAATCTTTAGGATACAATTGTAGAAACTGTTGGCAATTTAGTTTAGTGTTCGTGGATTTCTTACTGTTTGATTCACTAAATTACCAACCAACAAACTGCCAAGACGGTCAAAGTGCACAACAGTGCACCACGCTGCTGGCGCCCCTGTGTGTAGCCCGTCTCTAGAACTCCTTGTAATCCATCATGACTCTGTGCCTAATTAAGCACAGGAACAGCTTTACATTTACCTTTACGGCAATTTATTTTTAATCGTTGCTTACTGTAGTTCCACTGCCGGGATAGCGCAGTCGGGTTGGACGGTCCGGGGATCGAAACCTGGTGGGGGCGCGATATTCCGCAACCGTCCAGACCGGCCCTGGGGACCACCCAACATCCTACATAATGGGTACCGGGGTCTTTCCCGGGGGTAAAGTGGACGGGGCGTGGCGTTGACCACCCACCCCCATCTAGCACCGAGATTAAAAAAAGAGTAGAGCTATACACCCACTCCCCCATTTGGGCCTTCGTGGCCTGTTCTACGGAGAACTTTACCTTTTTACTTTATTCCCTCTGCGGCTTAAACACCAGCAGTTTTACCTGCGCGTGACATAAAGTCCTGCTTGGGACCTGGAATGTGTAGCTGTCATCGGATTTGTCTAATCCCAAACGTCGAAAAGGATAGCACCAAACGTGTAGCAATCAACGGTATTGTGCGGAACAGATTACTTGCTGGACGTTGGCGCGGGAGTAAAGAGGAAAGTTGATAAGAATGAAGCACTGCGCACGCACCATCATGCGATTTCTGTCCGTCTCAATATCGTCCACAGCGACTTGAAGCTGTGAATGCACCTGCCAAGAAAGCAAATGTTTTAGGGGCAGATACAACGCTTCCTGGCCGTTACGAAGCGAGTTTGCCTAGCAGCAGTCACGCTGTGCCATTTGCAGCTGTTTGCAGTGTTTAAGTGAAGCCAGCAAGTTTTGTAGTCCATAAAATAAGTAGACTCGGAGACAGTGTGAAGACATGTTACAGTGACATAAAAAATGGAACAAACGTAATTGAAAGTTACGGTAGAGGACAAATGGAACAACATGAGTTGCTAGAAGTCCGCAGATCACGTAATGTTATTCATAACTGAGTTACCTTATACGAAATGTGAAGATCTTTAACATCAAAAGACAACTGAAAACGTCGGTAGCCCTCGTAGTAAACTGACAATACCTACAATTGTGGTAAACGCTGTATGACTGATTAACAACTACCCAAATCCATGGAGCAAAATCTTCGAGAAATACCTCAGCCAGTCGAGAAATACCACGAATCATATGGATCCAGACAGTTCATTACCGCGTTTACAGAGGTCCGTCGCGTGTCTGTATTCCAAACAACATCAGTTCTGTTCAAACGCGTCCATTCTATTTCTTTAAGATCCATTGCAATATTATCCAACTTCCCAAGGGTTATTTTAGGTAGGTCCAAAACCCCCGTTCAAGCCCGAAGATCTGTGTTGACATTGTGTAACATATTCACTGCTTAAGGTGAGGATTTGTTGTTAGCCCTTCGTCCAATCCCATAGCTGGAGGACCATCCCTTGTCAGTTGCTTTCGATTGCTTATTGACATATTTGCAGCTACTCTCCATGTCTGAACGCCGTCTCCTTTACCCACAACCTGAGAACACGTCATATCGTGGAGCAAGGGACCTCCTTAACACATAACAATACTGTGACTCGTACAAAGATGGGAAAAATACATAAACATTTTCGGGGTTTATGTTGAACAAACAAGCTAAATTTAACGATGCAACGACTTATAATTTAATTTAATTTAAACCGGAGAACTTTATTTAACGATCATACTTCGTAATGTAATGCTAACTAGATATTACGAACCGACAGAAGTTCGCAGCCACCAGTTGGAAGCACACATTTATATACAGATAAGACGTCTTGCAACTTATTACACATTTTAGACAATATACAAGTTACTCCAACATGTTCCAGCTAATACGTGTAACTATTTTCTTCGCACCATGCATTGTAATATAATTATACAATATAAACCAACAACATTCACTTTTATAAATTAATATTTTAATTTTTGATGTCTTCTACGTGTTTCGAACCCGAGGGTTCATCTTCATGAAGAAGGTTGTATATATAGGTAAGGTATAGTGGTAGACCTAAATATCGAACACACACTTCTACCTACTAGACTGCCCATACTGATGCATGTAAAACACACTACATCGTAAATGCATATACAAACGTCTTCCTGAAGATGAACCCTCGGGAACATGTAGAAGACATAAAAAATTAAAAATTGGAATATTAATTTGAAAAAGGTGCATTTTGCTGCTTTATATTGTACAACATATAACCATTTTCAGGGAGTAAACACAAAGGATATATTTAATTAAAAAATACATAACATTGTCGAAGATTAAGGTAAAATGTATATTCCAAAGGCTAATTACAAAATGTTCGTATGAAAGAGACAACCATATATAGGATAAAATACAAAATTACTAATTTTTTAAGTCCAAGCATCTTCTTTTCAAGTAGGAAGTTCTGTATACAGCAAAGGAGCGTATTCTGGGAAGGGACACCACGTACTGAGTATTGAACGTTCGCGGAGAAAATGCAACGTCGATAGCTGCATGCCTGGTGACGTTCAGGCCGACAAATATGGCGAAGACACTTAGATTAATTTGTGAGAAACTATCATGAATGTGCAGAAAATATTACCAGATAACTGTGTAACTAACTTCATAGACACGGGGTTTTTTTCCCGCTTAGTACGAAATGCGTGATATTCGAGATTTACTAAGTTTGGTTCCTTGAACTTTCTTAACATCTGCAAGAAACAATGGGAAGGGAGCTAGTTGATCATTCAGCAATGGTTCCTGATTTAATAAGCAGTTCTTTACGAAATAATACAGGACTGTCTTGTGTGAAGACTATCGGCGTTCCTCTTTCGTACATGCGCAAGTCTGTCTGTAACGTAGGATCCGGGCCTTAAGTTTCACACATTTTTAAAAATTCGGTAAAAGACACCTTCACTAAGAGTTGTTAAAAAAATTCCGACATTCAGTCATATTGATCTGTAAGGAACTTCACCTTATTTACGACCATAATGGATAAAGTAAAATAAACTGCAAGGAAAGACATTGAGAATTCATGCACTAAGCCATGAATTACGCCATTTCCAGTCCTGTGTACCAAGTAGATGCTTTTTTTTTTGGATATAAAGTGGGTTGTACAAATATTAATTAAATGAAAGGGAAAGTTTCAGGAATTAAGAGGCAGACATATTAACTATAAATCTCACGTCGCCACTACAAGTCGGTTCTCAAACCTTGTCCATTTAGACGATAAGTAGTATTAGTGAATGTGTAAGACAACACGTATAGAAGTCATTACCTATAAATAATATTCTGTAAGTTAGGGGAGACAGGAACAGTAGAAGTGTTGACAATATGTTTTCAAACAGTACACACAGTCCTCTGTATTAGGAACATAGTGAGGGTATCCACTCCTCCCATTCCATCGGAATTATCTGAACACAGTTTTTAAACTACCAAAAAAATTAAATAGTCAAGATTAAACCAATCAATTATAAATACCCTGAGCTCAATAATGTGGTTGCAGCAAGTCTAACGAGCAAGCCAGTTCCTTTAGGAATTCGTTTCACATTCACACGTACTATGTATAATAACAAAGCCATGCCAGACAGCAGCGTATTACGCTTTTTAATTAAGGGGTTTCAATAATCTCCTCTGCCATTCTCTGTCCTTCATTCTACCTTACTCTTAATCGGTGTCGTTTAACTTGGAAATAGGCTACTGAGCCCTTTAAATGACCCTATTTTGGAAAATGCTGTTTAACTGCCCTACACGGTTTACTATGATATAGTAGTTAGAGTGAAGTAAAGAACCTGAGAGGCGTTTATTTTTCGTCGTCCAGAAAACTTCGAAGAAATATTTCAAACAGCCAGCCCGCCCTCTAATCCTACTGCACACAATTGTGTGTACCATTTGTAACAAAACTAATATCATTGGGATAGTAAATAGAATGATAAGGTCTCATCTACTGAACTGTGCAGCAAGGAACAATTCCAATTTTAAAACTACTGGACATAGGTGTACTCAAGTCCTTAGCCAAAGAACTTCTAGGTGTTGCAGAGAGCTGACATTACACTGTAAGGAACTGCTAGACTTCGCGATTATGTCACACAAAAAACCATTCTCAAATGACTGTCACTCTTGACTTCTTCCCTAAGGACGCTAAACTGGCATTAGGTGCTCACTCTTTCTTTTTTTTTTTACATAGACCATTTACAGCCCAGCAGTTAGTATATGCATTTCCAAGTTTAATACTAAAAACTCCCAGCATTCTTTAACAGCATTCAACAATTGGTTTTTGTTGTGAATGTACGAAATGTTTTCTGTGAGGTACGAAGCTGAATTTTTATGTACCGGGTATCTATTTTATGTTTTCCGCGATCACCTTATCTTTACACTACAGAAACCCTGCGTACAACGGAATACCCCGTAAACAGCGGCTGTGCTGAAGAAAAAATAAAAGTTACACGCTATACAATGTAAATTCATTTTACTCTCCAAGAGTTAAGCGAAATAACGCGGTGTGACACCTCAGATATATATCAAATGGATTTCTAACATCGAAATTTACAATTTTGACTGCGCAAATGAATATAAATATTGGACTATTTCCACACATCCTGCGTTTTACTGCTGCATCCCGTTTAGAATAACATATTTTACAGGGACATTTCATCTCGCAAGGTGACACGAGAGTTTTATTCCTTTAGGATTGTTCCCCACTTGCCAGGTCTACCGCTGCTCTTCTAGGAAAGAAGCACTAAGAAGGACGTCATCTGCTTAACAGATCAATTTCTCTGACAAATGACTGGCGACAAATCTGATTTATAAGCCACGGAATCCGCAGCGTTTCCAAGCGTCTTCTTTTCCGTAGGAAAAAATTTCCCTTGCACTATGAAACTTCCATCCGACACCAATAAAATTATTATATAAATCAAATGGAATATGGCTTGTACGTCTGTGGAGCTACGCATCTCCAAAAAAACTCAAAGAAATTACAGCCAGTGTGGTGCAGAAACAAAGCTCTGGCTGAACAATAAATGGACTGTGACTGTGAATCGGCCTCTGTCTTGTGCCGTGTGTCTTCAAAGCAGCAGCGAAGGAATCGCAGAAAAATGCTAATATTCTTGATAAAGATAGTGAAATGGCGGTTTCGCTTTCGTGTTATCTAACCAAAGATCCATGAGCAATGGCCTAGTGTCCTCAGCGGTTTCTTTCAGAAGGCATCTAGTACTCGTGTAGATACAGAGCAAATCAAATTTACGACTCAAACAACTGAGAAAGTAGCAGATGGTACCGTCTGATCTAAAGTGCAAACATTCTCAACATTCACTTTAACCGCGTTTATTCAGAAGAGAAATTATACTTCATTTTTAAGCTGGATAACTTGATATATTACAGGCTATGAAGTAATCTACATATTTTATTAATGCAGTTAACATGACAAGTAACGTTACGTTTGTTATCTGGGGCCACGTGAATAAAATAGTTAAGTCGTCCCTGCGCGCGCCATGAAGGCGTATAGCAGGGTTGTAAAGGATCTCACCTCCCCACTAATGGAGGGTGAGTGGTCAACGTCACGCCTCGGCCGCATTAGCCGCAGGAAAATAGCCCCCGGTAGCAATCCCACTCACGTTTCGTTTACAGTATCACATTTAAGTGAAAGGTGGTCAGTAAAAGGGAATTCTTCTAATAGAAATCTCTTACAAATTAAGTTATGTGAAAAGCACTGTACATAGAGAACGCATTGTGAGGTGAGAAATTCATACGATGTTTTAGAAGGGAAAAGCGAGTAGAGACCACTGGCAATTCTTGCACATACAAGGGACGATAATACTGAAATGGGTATATCTGAAGACGTGTAATGGATATATCTGATTAAGGAATGGGTATAATGTGGGCTCTTATAAACAGGCGAAGAAACAGTGGGTTCCAAAGAAAAAGAAGAACAGAAGCGTGTTAGTAACCATCAGCATCTCAAGTACCCCACATAGTTACTTAATTAACGGAATCTGTATCAATCCTGGCGTAAAATTTACCTCCTTACTTAAACCGACTGTCTTCCACAAGCGAGGAAAAATTAATAAAAAAAAAAAAATAAAAGACCTCTCTTCTTCACTAATTATGGTTTCCAGTTGAGTGCCGTTTAATTGGATAAACGTAATTACGATCTTCGTCTACAGTCTCATTGCAACGCCATTAATTCCATTGGGACGCGGGAAAGAATATAGCTCATTGCAAAAGTGGTGAAATATTCTTACGTACATGGAAACTGTAAAGCCCCCCCCCCCCTCCCACCGGTCTTGAGTTCCGTACGACTTATTATTTACAGTACGTGACTATAGACAACGAATATAGCTGATCATTTTGTTACTGACTGTGACTTTACAGCGCCATCGAGACGAGACAGAGCTTAGAGATAAACCACTGTCCACGGACGTTTTGGCTTTTTGGGATGAGGGATTCGTCGGTAAGGGGACTCGTTAAGCGTCAAAGCATCTGGTGGGACAGTTATGCCTTTATTTAACGGAAACCGAATTTCGTGTTGAATTATAAGGAGTTCCAATGACGGTACGCCATAACGCATTTCCAGTAACTCGTATTCAAGAAATTACACTAGAAATGGACATAATCCCATCTTCAGGCCAAAGGGCACTCAAGTGCGTCCGACAGATCTATTCACAATGACAGGAGCTGAATCAATGATCATACACGATAAGATAGCCAAAGATTATAAACACTAATTTTAATAATTATAAGGGGCGTGCCATATAAAACGCAACCAAATACAGTATACCAATTATTTTTTCAAAGATGTTAAGTAAGTCACAAACCATGTGTGAGGACAGCAGTTGCTAAAAATGACCCCCACCTTTCTGAACAGAAGTATTCACCCATTTCACAGTGTATTTGCAATTTTTATAAAAGTTGTTGGTCAATGCCGGCAACAGCCCCTTTAGTGTTATGTTTGAGGTCCTTCAGCTTTCTTTGGTTATTGACGTAGACTCTTTCTTTACGAAATCTACACAGAATGGGGTTAGGTGGCGCAAGGCCTTGTGGACGTAACGCAATCACCGAACAGTTCCTGCAAGAAAGCTGTTGCTCTTGCTGTTGTGTCTGCAGTATGTCGGTCGCCCCGTCCTTTTTGAAACCTGCAATACCGTTCGTTTTCTTACAGCACAGCTATGAATTGAAACAGCAACCTTTGACGACTACAGAAGATTTTCATGCACTGCATGTGGGGTTCCAGCACTCTTTTAACTATTAACGTATCCACTCAATCTTAGTAATTAACCAACATAATGCACAACATTTTGTTTCATAATAAGTTTATTATAGGTCAGGAAATGCTTGCTATCATTCGGTGCAGAATCGTTTGTCTTCCAGGTTGCTGTCCAGGAAATTAAGATTAAGATATATAGAACTATAATCTTGCCTGTTGTTTTGTATGGGTGTGAAGCTTGGTCGCTGACATTGAGGGA
>Ga0123354_10011446_pt1 | contig 13710 bp, 10 predicted proteins | sample TergutLab28metaG_2_FD_97872 | JGI IMG/M metagenome (GOLD analysis project Ga0123354, IMG submission 97872) | Labiotermes labralis P4 segment gut microbial communities from Petit-Saut dam, French Guiana - Lab288 P4 | ecosystem: Host-associated > Arthropoda: Insects > Digestive system > Gut ... | reverse complement strand
GCTGTCAGCCTACACTCGGATACCACATCACCAACAGAAAATTCCGCTACATAAGACCAGCACGCCTCAAGTCAGCCTACACAACGCAACAAGTAGTCGCTAGCTCCTGAAGATGGAGGTATTAACGTCTCATCTAGTTGGTCAACCTTCATTCAAATATCAAGATGATGCACGGTCCAATACGCATAAGAAACATTTCAGTGTCATATTTTTCTCAGAAATCTCTATTGGTCATAAGTGAAGTACCATAGCTCATGGCTGGCTAAAAATGTGTGCAAGACGTTATCTGTTGAGGTTATATATGGTAGATATTTTAAGACTTAAGCTTCTAAAACTGTAGATTTATCACACATCTTCCTTCTTCTTTCCTCCCTCCTGTGTTTCTTACGTCAAAGCAGAGTTAGATCCGTCTTATGAAATGTAGTGAATGTTTTAAATTTACACTTTAAGACTCCTAAAATATTTAAAGTTAAGTTAAAATTTCTTAACACTGATTCACGATTACAAAGGCTAGAAAGATTTCCTAAATAATAGTATCAGTTGACAGAAGGTCAGGCAGTAATTTCATAACCCTCATATTCTAAGTCCCTAAACTCCAGGATCCGAAAATCTCCTGGATATGGGCTGGCTTTACAATTCGCCATGTTCTAAGGACATTTCTGAGTACATTTTCATGTCAGTGTTTATACACCATTAGTGCTTTGTTATCACTGCTTTCCCTTCAAGCACCAAGACATGTTGATCTGTAATGCCTTAAGCTAAGTGAAAACAAACTCGTATATATCCTTGTCAACCATGGCGACGGAAACTGCGGACAGTAGTGTCTGAACACAGGCATACTTTAGACAATGGCAAAATATGTACTTCCTTCAAGATAACGGTGTTATGTGACATAATAACGTGTAATTTTGTAGATGGCTACCAACATGTCCGACAGAAACACTGCCTCTGTCGTTAACCATGAAATGAATGCATAAGAAATTAGATAAATAAAAAATGGCTTCGCACTTCGATATGTGGAATATTATTACCTTTCAGAAATACTTGTCTATTAAAGTGAACGAATGTGAAAAAATGATAACCATAATATAGAAGAGCAAATTATTGGAAAGTATATGAATTCAAGTCTAGAATAAAATCCTACCTCACTTTTATGTCTTGCCAGGTACTGCACCAGAGATTTCAAGCCATACGTGCATTGACTAGGTCACGTATATAGGAATAAACTAAAATGACAAAGTATATTACAAGTTTCACATCGTACAATATTGTTGAATCCTGGCGACGAAGTTACTACATATATTGCTCTTCGTGTTTCTATTTGGGACATCTCTTTTTAATCTCTATTAGGACATCGATTACCCTGCCTTTATATATTTTGACAGTTTCCTTAAATTCCTCCAAGGAAATATCGGGGTACCGAGGTGTAGTTTGCAACGGCCCACGGCAGCTCTCTTTAAATTTCTTTCACAAAATATGTTTTCTCGTGATGTTCGACACAAAATCTGAGTGCGTGCGTGCGTGCGTGCGTGTAGCGTGCGCGCGTGTGTGATCTTGCCGTATCGTCCTATAAATCACAGTCAGAATTCTAGCCCATGTTAAATCCAACAAACACGAAGGTTAATGTGAATTATTTAATGATCCATTTTGTACTGCGAAATAAACTCTCTATCTTTACGTTACAAAAACATCATTTGGTGCTATATCAGGAAATAATTATTGCTTATTCAGAGAAACATACAATCACACAATAAGTCTCTGTTGGCAGAAAGTATAATTCCTGAACCTTGTGTTTAACGGTAAGGTTTGTGGGCGTTGCTTTAGTTAAACTGCCTGTGAAAGTTTCTTCAGACTACTTGCTTTACAGCATAGTCGAAGAAGTTGCCGCATCGTCACAGCGATCTAATATTACAAGAATCAAAGCGAATAGTTTGTGACATCCTACTCACTTTTGGACAGATTTTTTTATGTTCGTGAGAAAAGGCTTCCTTCTGTAACACGAAAAATGTGTTTTTCCTCAGTTATCTGGACACGTGTCTTTAAATCAATGGAACCCAAAAGGCAGCTGCATCAAGTAGGAAATTGAAAATTAACATTAAGTAATCCTGGCCCTCGAAAGTCAATTTTCTGAAATGTGCGTTCTTTTCTATTTTTAGACGTGTTCGCAAAATTGAGAAAAGTATTTATTAGTTTCTTTATGTTTGCCCTCAACCATTCGTCCATCTGTCCGTCCGTGTAACAATTCGGCTCTAACTGGTTGGATTTTCATGAAAATTGCTATTTGATTGTTTCTCGAACATCTGCCTATAAAATTCAAGTTTCATTAAAATATAACTAATAAATATTCTTTACATGAAAACCTATGTGCATTTATGATATTTAATATATCGCCAAGTTCTTGTCATAATGATAAATGTTTCACACAAAAGTTATAAAGAAAATCAAAACACCCATTTTACGTACATTCAATAACTCTATCCCGAATATCGTGCAGTGTATTAAATAATGTGGAAAAATATGGTACCGCCGGACAGTTCACTATGACAATAAGAAACACTGCATGTGCTTTACATGCTGGACAACTAAGGCTACAGACACACGCCTAGAATATGCAATAATTATTGTTTTTCCAAGGCAACAATGGTTACGCCAACGCACCTCAGTAGCAGGTTCTTGTTGCTTCCACGTAAATACAAGGAGAGTCACAAGCACGACCGCTCCTTTCCAGTAGGGTCATTCGAGGCTACGTACTTGATTGACTTACAAAGGAAGAATGAAATGAAGACATGCATCATAATTAAAGTACGGGAAGTTTCTTCTTAATCTTGGCATTAGATGAGGGTAAGTGGTCACCTTTCACGCGTCGGCTGCTGTAATTCCAGGGTTATGTCCCTCCTGTGGCCATTGAATGACAGACTATGAAACGTGAGTCAGTCAGGACGAGTTACAGAAGACACAAAACAATACGTTCTGCCGAGAATGGAACCGCAGATCTTCGGACGTCCAGGCGGTAGCCTAATCATTCTTAATTCACTGAAGGCGCAATTAAATAAACTACAAATTAATATTAAACTTATAAATGCTTTGCTAACAGAATTCAATTGTATTTTAATAGATACTTTGGAGCCGAACACCTTTAATATATTTGTTTATTAGGATTGCTGGCGTCAGTTATGGACGGTTTATGGCCATGTGTTGTAGGTCAATCTGTCAACGTACATTCAGGACCGTTAGTAATAGGTAAGAGGGGAGAGATTTAAACACCGAAACAGTTAGGAGGTGATAACGGACGCTAGCAGTCCAGTAAGGAAGTCAGTCGCATAAGAGAGGTGTGAGTGAGGGAGTACAAGTGACTGTGTTATTTTAATAAAATATGATTTAGTTGTTTAACTTGATACAGTGCGCCTTTCTTCGTTTTATCAACAATAAATTGAGTAAATAAAACAACAAGTAAAAAATAAATAATTTTAATTATATGTGATTCGGTGAAGCACAACATTTCCCCGAAACAGGATCACGTACCAAACTGAATACATCGGGACATACAAGTTAAAAAGGGTGATCGTGTAGAATATATATAAATAGTAGCACACAAGGATTGAGATTTCATTCTAACGATGCAAAAATGAAATTTCGATGTAGTTTTAATTTCACGTTGTTTAATGGGCTGAAGATGACGACTTTGTGGTCGAAACATGTAGCCGTGCAGCTCGTTTAATAAAATCTAATAAACAGTTTTGTGATGGTGATCGATAACTGCCTTGAAGTAAATTCGAATGCATTTCTAAGGTCGACTATCCTGTAATAAGCATAACTTTTAGGATCGTAATTCACTATGGATACAACACCAATGTACGAAACAACAAAATCGGCACGTAATACAGGCTTCTTATATTTAGGGCAAGAAAACAATTCACGAAGGACAAAAACAATGTGTTTTATTTATTAAATTATGAAATTAATTTTTCTGACGTGTTTAAAGACAAATGGATGTGTCTGTCTAAAATCAGCGTATTTTGTTGTTGGTAAGCTTAAATAAAGTTACACACTGTAGCAAGAATTCAAAATCGTGTGTTTAGCAACAGACTTTCTGTTCTTCCGTGCAATTATTTTCCAAGATTGTATAGCTGAGTTGTATGAGCTAATTTGGTTTTGATTTCGGATTATGTGAAACCAATATTACACCCACCGACTCTATTCAAGATCTGGAAGTACTTATTGTCTCCCAACTGTATTTCCCCCACCATTCGGATTATATATTTTCTCATGCAGTTAGTTTGTTAATTAGGACAGTAAACTTTTCATATTTCCTCTCTGCAGAACCTCTGATCTTATATTGCACATTAGACCTAAGTCAGAACGTGCCTCTGGTCAGTGGAATTTCGTTGCTTCTTCTGATGCCAGTAAGCCGTAACGCATCCCGCGGAAGTTTTATGTCTTTGTCTTCGTCTTTTTTTTCGACCACTTGCAATAAAATTACTTTAATATTCTAAACTACTTGAAATTTCCTACTTCCAGTGTTCGGAGGGGTCACCTAGACGTGCATTTTAAATAAATATTTAAAAGTGTTCAAAATTTTGCCCTACACTTTTGGAAACTTTCGGATTTCGTGTACCGGAATCGCAAATTCAATTATTTTAATTCGTTTCTTGTTGATTTTAAGAGTGGCAACTGTCCTTCCGCTAGATGTTCTTCGGCGAACAATGCCATCTGTAAGAATATTGGGATATTCAACGGAAAGTCTGTTTCGATTAACGATTTTTTACATTTTGATATTTTTACCAAGTTAACCAGAATTCATAACAGGTTTTACGCAAATTTCGATTTAATGTGAACTGTGGTTTTAATTTAGGCGGGATATTTGTAATTAATTTGATTATATTTTGTACCTTCGTGCTGCATTTTCATCCTTTGTCAGGTAATTGTGAAGTATCTGTGTGTTTATGTATTGTGGACTTCGAGTGTTCACTTAGCAACTGGCCCTGGAATTGGAGGAGACGACATTATCATTATATTCAGAAAAAAATTATATTTTTTAAAAATTGCTTCTTTAATATTTGTGTTGTTATTATTGTTGTATATAGATGTGGTTTCTTACTATATCTTTTGTGTTTTCGTTTGTTGTTTGTTAAATTATTTTGTATTTTTTTATGTCCCTTTTCTGCCTCTGTAATTGGCCTTTCGGCTGTTGTATCCAGCACAATAATACTAAAGAACTGAAATGAATTCAGTTGAAATGGTTTGTTTCTGGAAGTCTGTCAGGAAGAGTGTAGGCATAAACCGCGTACGTTCCGTCTTGTCCAGGCGTTGCTGCATTAGAGCTTAATGTGTTACGAGCATTTTGCATAGGCAGATCCTCGTATATATGTTCGTCTGTCTGTGGTGGAATAGGTGGCGGTCTGTGAGACATACTGCTGCCGGGTGGCATCACGCGTAAGTTGCTATTGAAAGTTTGCATCGGCAGATCCTCGTATCTAAGTTCTGTCGTTGGTAGAACAGCTGGCGGTCTGTGAGACGTACTGCTGCCGGGTGGCTTCACAGTCCTTCGTGGAGCTGATGTATCAGGCATGTTTTCTTTACGCTTCACTCCCTTCAAGTCACAGTAGAAACTGTACACAACGATGGAGGAGTAGATCACTGTAACTAAAACAGAAGTTCGTCATAACTACAAACGTAGAGAGAAACCGGCTCGGTGTATTAGAATATTTCCGGGTCGTGTTGTGGGATTTTTGATACACTACATGTTTAACCACGGTCGTAGCTGGGGTTGGGTCATAAGAGTTACGGGGTGACGAGTGTTTCGGCCGCCACGGGCCACGCCACGTGCCGTGCACGGCACCATCCGCACCGTACACACGACCTACGCAGCGACTCTCAAAACCACAACCCTTCCAAAAAAATCGGTGCAGAAGAACATATACTGCAACTCAACATCTAATGCTCCTTATGATAGACGTATGTACCCGAAACAAGTCGAGCTAAGAATACATCAATAAAATTACCTAATTGCATCAAGTTGGCATTTCACTTTATTTCATGAGGAAGATGCACGGTCAAACAACCCTCAAGTGGAACTAATGGTTTTGATTACTGAAATGTTCTGTCAGTAGCTCACAGGTATCTTTAAACCCGGAGTCTCTCAAAATGTAGAGGCCATTATGCTGGTACGTTTTTTACTTTTATAATTCTTGACAGCTCCCGGACTCGTCACGACACAACAAATTAGCTTTGACGATTTTATTGGGCATAAAATTAGAAGTGGGAAGGCGCGATTGAACGCTTTGTCGCTGTGACGTCATTCTTTTCCGTTTTCGACAATAAAAGTCTCCTTCAGTCTCAAACCCTGACTCCCTTTAAGCTAACCAGTGTCATATCATATATTTAAGTAAATCTGTTGCGTCTTAGTTGAGTCGGGCCCCACCTTTCAACTAGCCAATTAAGAGACCCCAAATGGCATATGAATTCTGGTGAAAAATCTCACCAGAAACACGCTCCTGGTCTCGATCATAACGCGATAGACTGTCTAAAGTATGACGTCACTTTAATGAGACAGAACTTCCGTTGTTCTAAATAGCATTTACAGGCTACAAAATTTAGCATCACTGAAAGAAAATAAAGAATTCAGTGAGTGTGCGATTGTGTAAATGTTTCTGCTGTAAAATAATTAATTTTGACGCCAGTTGCTTGGTTATTCATTGTACGTCATAGTGGTGGCTTTGTTCTTTACAATCACACAAGTTCTGTGTTGTATATCGTGTAAAACAAGCTGACTGTTGCTAGTAAGAACGTCATCACTAAAGGAAATATAATATCCTTGTTACAAGACGTAAGGCTCTTAGAGCGCTGTTGATGAAAACGCGTGTCTTCTACGAAGTTAAGACACAAAAGAAACTGAAATAAGTGTTGCCATCAGTCAATTTAAATTTCAATAGTCTCGTCAATATTTGCTACAATTTTCGGTCGTACTGACCATCCTCAGACATTTAAACAAATTACTTTAAAATTGAAAATAAAATGCATATATATATATATACATATGTGTGTGTGTGTGTGTGATCACACACTGAATTTCCAATATATAAATATATTACAAATGAATATATATATGAATTTTTTTCATTTTTAAAGTAATTTGTTAAAATGGATGAGGATGATCTGTATGACCGAAACATGTAGAAAATATTGACGAAACTATTAAAATTTATTTTGGTTGAGGGCAACACGTATTTCACTTTCTAATATGATTCACCACAACGGGATGAATTATACAAAAATTTACAACGTATAATTTGATAAACTGACGTTTCGGAGGAATGTGTTGTCTCCATCATCAGGTTCAAGCATTCCCAAAAGCATTACTTTATTTCGTCATCGTGATCCAACAAATTACTGCTTGTACTTTGCCTCTCATGTAGATGACGTTGAAAGTAGAACAAGTTCTGCTAATTTTTGGAAGGAAAATATTTATAAGAATATATGGTCCTAAATATGAAAAAGGAGAATCGCAAAGTCGGACGAATCGAGAACTAGGAGAGATGAGCAAAGGAGAAAATATAGTAAAATGGATAAAAGGGCAAAGAATAAGTTGGTTAGGTCACCTAGAGAGAATGGAGGAGGACAGGATGCCCAAAAAGATCTTCACTCAAGAACTAGAAGGGACGAGAAGAAGGGGAAGACATAGGAAAAGATGTAAAGAGGAAGTAGAAAGTGCTCTTCAAGTGCTGGGAGTGAGAAGATGGAGAGAGTTGGTGGCAGGTAGAAAAAAATGGAATGACATTTTTCGACAGACCAAAGCGCACAGTGGGCTGTAGTGCCAATGGAAGAAGAAGAAGAAGAAGAAGAAGAAGAAGAAGACGAAGAAGAGAATAAGAAGAAGAATACGTTGTGGTTTGGAGAATCCAGGTAGCCAAGTCATACTTGTCATGCCACCTTTGGTAAGTGAGAGTAAAGATAATCAGACATAAACGGAATTGCGCCAGGATATAAGACAGTTGTAGGACACAGTTACAAGTGCCTCCAGATGTAGAATAAGCATTGTGAGGAAAGAGGCAGCAACAGAAAGTGACGGCCAATGTGATAATGCTCCAATCGAACGTAAATTTATGTTTATAAACGCCCTGAAGGCACACACGGGATATTTGAAGTTCATGGGGCTGTGCGTCATAATATATTTCTATAGTAAGACCAAATAGATGCACCAATGTCTCAAATTTATTTTATTTGGAGTAACACTCTACATGTTTCCGACGGTCTTTCCATCCATCATCAGGAGTTCAAGACTGTACATACAGCAACAGGCATATGTCAAACAGATACTGTCGACTGCTTGCTAGACACTCTACATTTTTCGGACGATCTTTCCGTCCGAAACATGTAGAGTGTTACTCCAAATAAAATAAATTTGAGACATTGGTACATCTAGTTGGTTTTACTACAGAAATAAGCACACAGGGGATTTAGGTGTAGCTGCAATCATTCCTAAACTAAGAACTGGACGTAGGTGAATGGTCAGCTTTACGCCGCTGTCGCTCTGCTACAGGAGAAACAGCCCTGGATAACCGTTGTGTGAGAGGCTGAGCTAATCACAGAGTGGGTCTGGATGCTAATAGAAGGGAAACTTTTCTTGCCAAACCACGATCCCTTGGTCATCTATCGTAGTCGCTATACCGACTACGATACCCCGGCTTCCAGTTCGCCAGAATAATTGGTAACTATCTACCAAATTATATTGCTCCATGTAAACGGAGCCCTTAACCTCAATGCACATCGCAGTGAGAACGTCATGTACCAGTAATGTTATTTCCGAAGGATAATTAGATTCAGAGAGATGTATTTATTATTTTTCAGAGTCAGAATTAGGATACGAGCGTTAACAGCAAGATCTGAATATTGTGGTGTGATAGAGACAGTTACAATCTATGGCTGAACATTTAAATATTCACACGGGATATGAAAGGCGTGGTAGCATTTGCTACATACTCACATAGGAAAGGACAGACGCAGCAAAGTGCAGCAATCATGGCATCATTCAATCCCTTGACTTCTGAAAACGGTTTATTTGTCAGGTCTGCCATCACGACGGAACTCCAAATGAGGACTATTAAGGCAATGATAACGAACACCAACTGCCAGTAGATCCAAGGAAGAATAAAACTGTGTCGCCTCTAATAAAATGTATAAACATTTAAAATAAGTAAATATACTTACACAATGAAGTGTAAGACACAATGTTGTATGACTCGGTATTTATTCTGGGCCGTTTTCTGGATTGCACCAGATCGAGGTCATAAAGGCATTACACTGGATGTGGAAAAATTCCTTTACCATATGTGTGATAAGTTAGGCTTAAGCTTTGTGTGCAACCATTACTTGAGTAACGTCATGTGACTTCATTTCTGCCTTTTCGTATGTTCCACGTGCCGAACTCCTGCAAGGGCTATTGTGTGTTTTGGTGTAAGTGTGTAAATACAGGTGCGAAAAGAAAGGTAGTCTGTTCAGAAGTACGTGTATTGTCTCGGACTTCATAGGAAATAAACATGAAAAATTATCAGTGGCGTAGAAAAAATTTCGCAAGCACCATACGTGACGTGATAATGGGGATCCCCCACTGGTTATCAGCGAAGTTATTCCCAGATAACACAAAAAGTAAATACATGTACTGCCTACTGTCAGAATGGAAAATTCCCACAATAAGTATTAGTATTCTATACGTTTTGGGGCTCTTTGATATATTCTGTTCCCTTGCGCCGTGGAGCTTGCTGGGACCCTACATACGCCACTGGAAATAACGAAATCCTTAAGTAGGACCACAATTTCTCCGCGATAAAGTCATCAGTATGCCACCAGAACAAAAATAAAAAATATTACCTTAGGCTCTAATCTGGTAGGCTTCTCTACGAGTACGTAGGTCTGCCTTGTGAGGTGTGTCCAAATAAAACTTCGGACATGTTCTATCAGCATTGTAAAACTTTATTATAAATCATTAGTATTAATTCCATAATTTCTTTTTTCTCACCTTAACGGCTCCATGAATAAGAGAAATGTTTGAAATGATCCACACGACAGAAGATACTCCCAGGAGCGTCAGCAAGTAGTTCTCTCCTAGAACAGAGAAAGGGTACAAATAATAATTCCAGTTACCAGACGTATTCCTGAATTAGTATCACACTTACGTGCTGAGAGGACGGGATATTACCGTAGGAGCCAAATCCAGTGCTTGTCCCTCCCAATCCCGGTATCTGAAAAGAGACGAGGATTTGGTAGAGAGTGTGAGTACAGTCAGTCAAAGAAGAAGCTGAAATAGTCATTAAATTAATTATTAATTGGATGTGACGTCATTTATTTTAATAGTTAGTTGCCAAGTTTCCCTGGAAACCTGCTATCTCAATATTCAGGGTGAAACACTTCTAGCCCGAGGAAGGAAACATAAGGTTTCTCCAAAACATTGGTAGCTGGCTACAGGACGTCACATTCCGCAAGGCAATATATGTATGGTGACCGTCCTAAGAACGTAAAAACATGCATAATTATGGCAAATATGTTGATGCTGTGCCGATCTCAGTGGCCGCGCGGACTAAGGTATGGGTTAACGGCCGCTCGTTTGTTGGTAATGCGGGTTGGAATTGCGGGTTAGAATTGTGCCTATTGCATGGTTGTCTGTCTCTCGTGAGTGTTCTGTGTTGTAATGTAGGGGTCTCTGTGTCGGACAGATAATTCGTCCAGAGGAGTCCCACCGGGTGTGGTGTGTCTGAGTGTAATCGTGAAGCATCGACAATGATGATTCCCAGGCCCACCCCAGATTGTTGCGCTATGGAAGAAAAGTAAAATATAATGTTGATTCTCCAGGAGAAATGCGAACTTCGAGTGTAATAAACATTTTGGTTGCTAGAATTATCGCGTTTTTCATTTTTTTAATGCCGCATATCGGTTAAATTTTGCGACGTTTCGGCGTGACTGAATTGTTTCAAATGACGTTGAATATTTTGGTTGGAGAACTTCAAGCAAAGGAGAGACCTGTGAAGAGGGGAGAAAGTGAAATTGAAACGGGTTTTAGAGGGATAAATGAAAATTCGAAAAATGTGGGGAATCATAAGGGAAAAATTATGCATGGACATGACCGTCATAACACAACTATATTGTCATTTATATATAACATTTCAACTATATGTTTCGACCAATAATATTTTTGGCCATCATCAGGTTGAATACAATTATCGCAGAAAACTAACAATATATAATATGATACAGTATAACCATCAGTGCTGGTGTAAGTAGAGAAGGACGCGATCTCATTTATAAAAGAGTTGAAGGGCGTGCGTGCAGAAGGTTTAATATGTAGACCTATAGATTGTCATGTTACGTATATGATTTCATAAAAATAATAAATTTTTATGAAATCATAGACACACGCACACACACACACACGCACGCGCGCGCGTTTAGACGCAAACAGCCTGTAGGTTTCCTCTAAATTAGTGATCAGCTCCTCGCAGAGACATCTATCTGCACAACACAACACAAACACAACAGACAAAATTCCATGCTCTATGCTGGATTCGAACTTACCGATCCCAGCAAAGAGCTGCTACAGACCGACGCCTTAGACCGCAAGGCCACTCGGATCGTCAATAAAATAAAAATACTTCATGATAACGAATGTGTCAAACATTTCAGTGGGATGATTTGGTGATATATAGAGATAAATTTCAGTTCTAATGTAATGACCAACTACAGCTTCAAAGGTAATGTACAGAATACATATATGCAAACTGAAGAAAGCAGGACCAATATATAAGACACGAAACCCTAATAGTACAATTAAGTTAACAGTGCATTTAAGTTGCCAGTCAGCTCGCAAGTGGAACAAGGTGCAGTAAGTGAAATTTCAGACCTCATAAAGGAATTCAGTAAGTGCAAAGAAAAACTATGAAATTAAAGTATGACTTTAGTGGCATTTCTTTCCTAAGTGTTTCAAAATCTCTTAAAACCAATTTTGCCTCTGGTACATGTCTAAAGGTATAAATCTTGCGTGGAGATTTGGAGTTTCAGATACTGAGTGGGAAATCAAAAAACTGTAGTGTCAAAATAGGAAGGATAAAATAAATGATTTAAAACTAATTTCAATTTTTTATTTATTTACGACAGTCTAGTAGCCAATTAGAGCACAACAGGGCAAAAAATAAGGATTATAAAATAAAATTAATTAAAAGGGAAAATCCTTTCTTTGTGTTTCTCTTTCTTAGTCTGATATCACTAAATACACCTTCTCCGTATAGAGGGAGAACGTACGCTTGGTCACACCAAATGTCACAAACACACACTCACACACACACACACACACAAACACTCACACACACATATATATATATATATATATATATATACACACACACACACAACATGTACGAATCCTTTGGACGAGGGATCGGCCCGTCGCAGAAACCTCAACTAGACAACGAACAACATTCACAACAGACAGACACCCAAGTCCCCGGAGGGATTCGAGCACCGCAGAACTACGCCTTAGACATCGCGGCCACGGGGCAGGGCTGGAAGTGGAAATTAAGAAGGAAAAAAATACTATAAGCGTTTGAATCTTAAACAGTTATGAGTACATTAAACAGGTACCAAAGGAACGAAATTAGATTTGATGGGAAAACAATGTCTCTCGAAATATGACATTTATACTAATAAGCATCAACTAAATGCAGATAATGCGCACTGTCCCAGTAATAGTAATGACAGTCAGAGCAAAGTTTCTCTTTCAACTACAATTCGAATATTTAAGGTAATAAATCATTAATCAAAATTGACTTTTCCCCGAAAACACTGACATCTATAGAGATGACATTACTAGCTGATGGGCATCTGGCAGAAGGATAGTTGTAACTTATAGAAACAAACATTAAAATGTCTGGGGTTTCGAGTTCGCACACTAAGATTCACAATTTTCAACAAGAAATGCATTATTTCGCCCCTTTGAATGATTATTAACGAAGAACACATTTTATGGTTAACACATACTAACATGTCAAACACAAACACACACACACACATACTTTAATTTATAATGTACATATTTAAGTTTATTCTTGTGTGTGCACATTTGTGGCTATACAGGTACGTTCAGAGTTCTCATACTTTAATTTCGGTGTTTGAAGTAATAAGCCTACTAATTGAAGGAATATGGCTGGACACTAAAAGAACTTATGGCTTAAACATAAGAGCGTGCATGTTTAGTTGTGTGTGTGGACGCTCTAGGCCTAGAATTTGGGGTATTATGAAAAGTGATCTTACACAAACACGGCGAGGGGTGGATTGGATCAGTTTGGCTTAGGATACTGAGAAGAGGCGGACTGTTTTGAAAGCGGTAAGGATCCTACAGGTTCTATAAAATTGGTGGAATTTAGTCAACTAGACTAGGAACTTTTTTCTTCTCAAGAAGGACTCTGCGTAATTTATTCAATAACTTATTTAGGGAGGTGAGATTTAGCTAATTATTCAGGCAGTCATTCAGCCAGCATGTCAGTTATTTAATTAGTTTCATATTAACACTTTCTGTGCTCAACATATTTGGAACATACACTATGTCATCTGTTGCCACGACAGGTGAACGGCACGCTGGGTAAGCTGCTCTAGCTTTTGATGTCCAGCATCTTTATTGTTGTAGAAATGTCGTTTTGCCTTCACAGAACCGCATCCTAAAAGAAT
>Ga0123354_10011444_pt1 | contig 13711 bp, 10 predicted proteins | sample TergutLab28metaG_2_FD_97872 | JGI IMG/M metagenome (GOLD analysis project Ga0123354, IMG submission 97872) | Labiotermes labralis P4 segment gut microbial communities from Petit-Saut dam, French Guiana - Lab288 P4 | ecosystem: Host-associated > Arthropoda: Insects > Digestive system > Gut ... | reverse complement strand
TCACGTCAAGCAGTCCGGCGGCCACGGGCAGTACGCCAAGTGCTCCATCGAGGTCGAGCCGCTGGAACGGGGTGCTGGTTTCGAGTTCGCCGACAAGATCGTCGGCGGCGTCATCCCCCGGCAATTCATCCCCTCGGTCGAAAAAGGGATCCGGGCCCAACTGGAGAAGGGCGTCATCGCCGGGTACCCGATGGTCGATCTGCGCGTCAGCCTGGTCTTCGGGAAGTATCACCCGGTCGATTCCTCCGACATGGCCTTCCAGATGGCCGGAGCGCAGGCCCTGCGGGAAGCGGCCGCCAAGCCAGGTTCGTCCGCCCTGCTGGAGCCGCTGGACAAAGTCACTGTCGTGGTGGATGAGCAGTACATGGGTGCGGTCATGACCGATATCTCGGGCCGGCGCGGACAACTCCTCGGTACCGATGCCGATGAGGCTCACCACGCCATCATCCGCGCTTTGGTACCGCAGTCCGAGTTGAGCAAGTACGCCATCGACCTACGCGGCCTGGCCAGGGGCTCCGGGTCCTTCACCCGCGAGTTCTCGGGGTACGAGATTCTGCCTCCGATGATCGCCGACCAGGTGATCACGGCGGCCAAGGAAGCCAATAAGGGTTAGTCCGGCGATTTTCCGACTGGCCCCCTCATGGGGTACAGTATTCGGGCAAGCCCCCGTAGCTCAGTTGGTCTAGAGCAGCGGACTCTTAATCCGCGTGTCCTGGGTTCGAGTCCCAGTGGGGGTACGATGACGGTAAACGCCCAGTTGGCCACACGGCAAATTCTGCTGGCCCGTCATGGGCAGACACAGTGGAACCTGGAAGGCCGTCGCCAGGGCCAACTGGATTCACCGCTGACGCATCAGGGCATGCTTGATGCGCGTACCATCGCCGCCCAGGCCGCCAGGTTTCCCGTCAACGCGATCATCGCCAGCCCGCTGGGGCGTACTCGCCAGACCGCTCAGATCATCGGTGACATCATCGGCATTCGCGTTGAGTACCTGGACGATCTGCGGGAAGTCGACCACGGCACCTTTGCCGGACTCACCAACGGCGAACTGGATGCTCGCTATCCGACATGGCGAACCGAACGGACCGCTGACCTCTACCGCTGGAGATTCCCGGGCGGCGAAAGTTATGCCGACGCCCACCGACGGGCTCACCGTGCCTTGAGTAGCCGCCCCGTCGCCGCAGCCTCCTGCCCGCTGATCATCACCCACGAAATGATCGCCCGCATGATCGTGGCCATCCTGCAACAACTGGACGTCGATGAGGCATTCGCACGGAACCTGCCCCACGGCCACCTCCTTGTTTTCGACTGGCCCCAGAAATCCTCAACCCGGTCTTGAGCCTTCCCGGCGTGTCGAGATCTGGCGGTACCGGCATTGATGCCTTGTCCGCGCCAGCCCGCTAGGGTCGAAGCAATCCGTCATCCCCGCTTCGAAGGAGCATCGCAGTGACGACACACCGGTCGATTCGTCGCCTCGCCTGCGTCGTCAGTGCCATGGCCATGCTGGCCGGGATGGCTCTCACTCCCGCGCAAGCCGATGGTCTCACCGATCAGAAGCAGAAGGCGAGCAGCGAGGTAAGCCAGGCCCAGTCAGCGGTCAGCGGCGACCAGACCGCGCTGGGCGCCGCGAACGCCAATGTCGCGGCTGCTCAGTCTCAATTCGCCCAGGCGCAGCAGGCTTTAGCGGACGCCCAGGCACAGTGGAACCAAGCCGCCCAGATCGAGAACGACAAGTCGACCGAACTCGCCAAAGCCAACCAGGCGCTGGCGGACGCCCAAGCCAAAGTGGTGGACGCCCAAGCCAAAGTCGAAGCCCAGAAGGGGGCCATCAATGCCTACGCCCGGTCCGTGGTGCAGGACAGCCTGCCCCTGGTCAGTTTCGCGGCGTTGATCGATCCGGCGTCGACGGCCAGCCTGGCCGACCGCATTCAGTGGAATGACACCGTACTGGCGATCAACCAGGCCACACTCGACCAATTCACGCAGGCCCAAGCCCAGCTCGAAGCGGCTCAATCGGTTGCGCAGGCCGCACAGGCGAAGGCCGATCAAGCCAAACAGGCGGCGGACGCCCAGGTGGCGACGGCACTGGAAGCTCAAACCGTGGCTGCGCAGGCCGCCGACGATGTGGCTGCGGCTCTGGGCCGGGAACAGACGGCGCAGGAGAGCGCCGTCCAAGCCCTGCGCGACGACCAGGCACGGCTCGCGCAAGCCCAAGCCGATCAAAAAGACATCGATGCCCAGATCGCGGCGGCCGAACGCAAGGCGGCGCAATTGCGCCAACAGACCGAGCTGGCGCAGGCCGCGGCCGAGATCGCGAAACAGGAAGCAGCCAGCAAGCCAACTCCCCCGGCCACGCCGAAACCCTCGACAACGCCGACACCGTCGGTGACACCAACACCGAAACCCTCGACGACACCGACCCCCACACCGGCGTCCGTCACCTCAACCAGTCCGACTCCCGCGCCGGCACCATCGCCCTCGGCCAGTCCGGCCACGGTACCTTTGGCCAGCCCGACTTCGGCACCTCCGGCGACACCGACTTCCCAACCCTCGGCTGAGCCGAGCGCCAAGCCGACGGCCACGCCAAGCGCCACACCGACCGTCAAACCAACTCCGACCCCGACGCCGCCTCCCGCCGCGTCGAACGACGCCGCAGCCATTGTCCAAACGGCGCTAACCTTGGCCTGGCCGGCGGGTACGGGTGTCTGGGACGGCGACGGTACGCCCGGCACCGCGGCGTACCAGCAGGCATTGCAGAAGTACCAGGCCAAGACCTGTGTCCGTAGCTGGCTGCCCGACGGCCGCGTGTGCGCCCTGTTCGTGGCCATCGTCATGTGGTCGTCCGGGGTCGACTCAAGTTTCGGCGGCGGGGGCAATGTCTGCCTGGTCAGTACACTGCGGGCCTACATGGAAGCGCATCCCGGGACGTACCAGGAGATCACCTACACCAGTGCCAACGCTCTGCGACCCGGTGACATCCTGATCCCATGGGATCTCGGTCACATCGCCATCTACCTCGGCAACAACCAGCAGGCCGACGCGTCGCTTGACTATGCGCGCCCCGGTTACGGCGGTCGAACCGCCAGCGTCAGGAATCTGTCGATTACCAGCGGGTACGCCTACCGGTACATCGGTTAAGCGGAAGAGCGCCGCGGCCACCGGCGGAACGGGACCTACTGGCCTTTCAGGGTGGCCTGAATCTGCGTTTTCGCCGCGTCGACGGTGGACTGATCCGGGATCATCACGTACAGCTTCTGCCCGGGATAACTGTAGGTGTACTCGCTGCCATCGCTACCGTTTACGGAGATCGAGGTGACGGTCCAGCTCTGCCCGGTCGACAGTTGGTGCTGCGCCATGGCGAAGATGGTACTGGTAGGCATCGAGGTCTGGATCGAACTCTGGATCGCCGACAGGATCGCGTTGTAGTGGATGAGGACCGTCGGGTCGGAAAGCTTATGGATGATGGCCTCGATGACCCGCTGCTGGTTCTCGCCTCTCACCCGGTCACCCGCGGCAAAATCATGCCGGTCGCGGGCAAACGCCAAGGCCGCCGCTCCGCTCAAGTGGTTCGTACCGACGTGAAAGGTGTAACCATCAGCCGAGAAGTTGTAGACCGAGTCGACATCCACTCCACCCAGGGCATCTATGACGGTCACAAACGAGCTGAAGTTGAGCCTCAGGTAATATTGAATATTAATACCATAAAGATCTTCCAGGGTGCCCACTGACACGTCGATTCCGTACACTCCGGCATGGGTGAGCTTGTCCTTCAAGCCGGTGGTCCCACGCAACTGGACGTAGTAGTCGCGAGGAGTATTGACCAGCAGGATCTTCCCCGTGTCCGGGTTGACCACCATCAGGATATTGACATCGCTACGCGACCGGGTGGCCACGCTACCGGACGTGTCGATACCGCTGATGTACAAGATGTACGAGTTTCCGATCGGGGTCGGGGTCGGCGTGGGCGTCGGCGGGGTCGTCGGAGTCGGGGTGACCGCCAGCGAACTGTCGAGATCGAAACTCGTCAGCGTCCGTAACGTGGCGAAAGTGGCCGGATCGGCATCGCTCAAAATCTGCATGAAACCATCTTGGATGACGATGCTGGTCACATCTTGCGCCGTCAGCGCATTGACCGTACCCGTCCACGGGCTGGACGGCACGAGTTGCACCTGGACCATGGTGGCGATCTTCTGCTGCACGGCATCGGTGAACGGATCGCCTTGAACCTCGCCCATGAAACTACCGGTCAACTGACTGATATCGGTCGGTCCATCGGTGAGGACGACGACATCGAACTGGACGGTGTCAGTGGTGGGAGCCTGGATGCCACTGCCCAAATTCAACATATCGGTCCCGACTTTGGCGACGACGACGTTGCCAATCATCAACAGCACCGCCAGGACCGTCGCGATCGTGAACCGCGCCGGATGGGCTTTCGGCTTCGACAGCAGGAGCATCGACACAACCGCCGCCGCAAAGATTACGTCGAGAGCCACGGCCCCCACCAGCATCCACGTCGGCAGAGCCTGATGGATCATGATGAGGACGACGACGCCCGCGATCGTACAGACCGCCAACACGGCGGCAATGACGATTGAGGCGACTGACAGCCGCTTTCCCGGTTTGACTGGTTGCAGGTGGCCGGAATCGGGCGTTTCACCTTCGCCGGGTGTCACCTGATCCTCGTCGATGCCGCGTTTTCCTCGTTTTGCCACCAGGCACTCCTTACTATCCCAACCGCCTGATTCTACTTTACCATCTCAGGATTTCGTGCCCCGGCACCCCGTGTCCTGCACCATACACCGGCGTGGCGCTAGGCTTTGCCGTTCATGATGTCGGTCAGTTGGGTGACACAGTCCAGCGCGTAGACCTGTTCCAAACTCAACCGTTGCCCGGATTCGCCGGCCAACGGGACCCGCCAGTTGGGATACTCGTTGATGGTACCGGGTTGGTTCTGCGTCCGCCGTTCCCCCACGGCATCGGTCAGGGCGACGCACTTCAGCTTGGCCGGAGTCTGGAACAGGAAGCGGTGCAACCCCAGCATGACCTGGCGGGGATCGGATTCGCCCTGGGCGATCAGCTCACGGCCGGCCAGCCCCTTCAGTACCGTCCGTTGTTCCGTCGCGTCGCGCTCGATCTCGTCCTCAAGGGATTCGGTCAGCAAACCCAACCGGTACCTCAAAGCGATGTGGTCATGGGCGAGGTACCCGAGGGTCGGCGGGAGGTCGTGAGTGGTGACCGAGCCGAGGCACAGCGTTCGCCACTGCGCAGGGTCGAGAGGCGCCCCGGTGACAGCGTCGTTCTCGAACCAGAGGACCGACGTACCCAGAATGCCATGCTTGGCGAGGTACTCGCGGGCCGACGGTTCAACCGTACCGAGGTCCTCACCGATCACCATGGCACCCGCCCGCAATGCCTCCAGGGCCAGGATGCCGACCATCGCCTCGTGGTTGTACTGGATGTACACGCCATCGGCCGGGTCCGTACCCTCGGGAATCCACCACAGACGGAACAGCCCGATGATGTGGTCGACGCGGACGGCGCCGGCACGGGCCAGGATTGAGGACACCAGCGCCCGCCACGGCCCGTACGACGCCGATTCCAGCTTGTCCGGACGCCAGGGCGGCTGCTGCCAATTCTGGCCCGACTGGTTGTAGGCGTCTGGCGGCGCACCCACGCTCACCCCGTGGGCGAAAACCTCGCGCGTACTCCAGGTCTCCTCCCCGACCTGGTTGACGCCCACCGCCAGGTCGGACATGACGCCGATCCGCATCCCCACGGTGACAGCGGTCGCCTGGGCGTCGCGGGCCTGGCTATCGGCGATCCACTGCAACCACAGGTGGAACCGCACATCCGAACCGTGGGCCCGCTCGAACTGGGCCACCTCCGCCGACTCCGGATGCTGGTAGGGGTCAGGCCACGCCGTCCACACCTGGCCGTACGCCTCGGTCAGCGCGCACCACACCGCGAAACTTCGCAACGACGGTCCCTGGGCAGCGGCATAGGCCTCGAACTCCATCTGGCGACTCGGCCGCAGTCCGAGCCGGAAGATCAGGCGAAGGGCCGCTTTCTTCGCCTGCCAGACCGCGTCGCGTTCGATCCGTTCACTGGCCTGCGCGGCTCCCAACGCCTCCCGGCGGTAAAACTGCACCTGCGCCCGCAGGTCGTCCGACGCGGTCGAATATTCCTCGATCGCTTCCGGGCGGATGTACAACGGATTGGTGTAGCGCCTGGTCGAGGGCAAGTACGGCGATGGCTCCATCGGCGGTACGATCTGCGCGGCGTGGGTGGGATTGATCAGAACGTAATCGGCGCCATGGCCGGTCTTGGCCCACACCGCCAGATCCGTCAGATCTGCGAAATCCCCCACGCCCCACGACGACTCGCCGCACACCGAGTACAACTGGGCCATGAAACCCCACACCGAGCCGAGGCCGAGCTTCGAGGTACCTACCCAACCAGGCGTGACAATGAAGTCGGTCTCCCAGGATTGGTCGTCGCTTTCGAGAAACAGCGTGTGGTACCCCGGCACGACCATGGTCGGCAGGCGAAAAGTCGCACGACCCACCCAATGGTCATCGATCAACCGGTCGGCGTCGAAATTGTCCACCTGATCGAGGATGAAGGTCGAGCCGTCCTCCAGCCGTACCCAGGTGTGAGCCGGACGGCCGGCTGGCACATGCACGTCGACGTAGCGCTCCTGGTGCTGCTCGGCCACGATGCAGGCCGGCAACGGTTGTCGCCAGGGTCGTTCATCGGCCTCGATGAAGGCCTTGTCGAGCCAACCCTCTTGGTCGGTCTCAACTCCCAACGCCGCCAGGCAGGCCAGCACCGTGGCGGGCGACGCCTCGCGGTACTGGCCTTTCCAGTCCCAGAACTGAGTGGCAATGCCGAAGGCGGCGGCCAAGCGGGCCATCCGCGGATCAAGGTCGGACATGGGGCTCCTGACCAGCGACATCGCTCACATGGCGGATGATCAAGGTATTGGCGAACATGTCGGTCAGCGACTGCTTGCGCCGATGCCACAGCGGCAGCAGTGCGTTCACCAGTTGCACGACCAGAAACAGCCCGCCGCCGGTCGAAAACAGCGCCCAGCTCAAGCCTTTCGAAAAGGCCCTCAACCAGCCGGGTTTTTCGGCGGCGAACGGTTTGTCCGGCGACTGAGCCATCATCGACACGGGTACCGGCGCCCGTACCACCTGGATGCCGCACAGTTTCTGCCCAAGCGTCGCCCCCCAGGTGCCGATGAAGACGATGCAGTAAATCGCCGTCACTCCCCCGGCGACCAGGAGCAGCGTCTGGGAATCTTGCTGATAGGCGGCGTTGTTGATCGAACAGTTCGTGCCCATCGTCTGAAAACAGGTCTGCCAGGCCGCGTACTCGACCACCGCGCCATGGTAGAACCGGCGCAGGAATCCCGGCGCCGCGATGACTATCATCAACCCGGTCAGCGCCCAGGCGAGCAGACTGTCGATCGCCCCGGACCCGAACCGGCGCCACCATCCCGACAACGGCAAATCCAGGGCCGGGTCCCGCACCCGCGAGCCTTTCGCCGTCACCGGTGGATCCTTGAATTCGATCGCCTCCGCGCGCCGGACCACCTGCGTCCACTGCGCGCCATCCCAGTAACGCTCACGGTACGGCGCGGCCGGGTCAGGGTACCAACCCCGGGGCGGTCCTAAGTCGTAGGGATGATTGCTCACCCCACTATTCTGCCAGACCACACCCGGCGGCTACACTGGAACTTCTGGGTGATTGGTGTGAGGAGATTGACGGTGGCAGATCGAACACCCGGTACCGCGGGCGAATCCGCGGCGGCGATCAGGGCGCACATCGCGACCGCGCGGCGGATCGTGGTCAAGGTCGGCTCCTCCTCCTTGGCCTCGTCCAAGACGGGACTCGACACGGCCCAACTGCACCACATCGTCGATGCGATCGCCGAGCGGCAATTGCGCGGTTCGCAGATGGTCCTGGTGACGTCCGGTGCCATCGCCGCTGGACTCGAACCGCTGGGTTTCACCCACCGTCCCACTGACATGGCTCAGCAACAGGCAGCGGCAGCCGTTGGGCAAAGCCTGTTGATGTCGGCTTACACCCAGGCCTTCGCTGACCACGGCCTGCGGGTCGCCCAAGTACTCCTGACCCGGGAGGATCTGGCCAAGAAGTCCAGCTACGCCAACGCCCTGCGGACTTTCGGGGCACTCACCCGCCTGCGCGTGGTACCGGTCGTCAACGAAAATGATACCGTCGCCACGCGAGAGATCCACCTCGGCGACAACGATCATTTGGCCGCCCTGGTGGCCGAGTTGGTACGGGCTGACGCCCTCGTCCTGCTCTCTGACGTGGACGGGCTGTACACGGCCCACCCATCCGAACCGGATTCCCGCCGGATCGACTTCGTCGCCCAGGCGGACGATGTGGAGGCGGACACCATGCGCGCGGGTTCATCGGGAGTGGGCAGCGGCGGCATGGCCACGAAAATCGAAGCCGCCCGCCTGGCCACCGCGGCCGGCATCCCGGTCGGCCTGACCCGTTGGGACCAGGCTTCTCTCATCTTGGCCGGAGAGGGCGTCGGCACGGTGTTCGCCGCCGCCGTGAAACGGCTGTCACGTCATCACGGTTGGGTAGCCCACGCCAGTTCCGCCCAAGGCCGGCTGTACGTCGATGCCGGTGCCGCCACCGCGTTGGCCCAGACCGCCGCGTCACTGCTGGCTGCCGGAATCCGGCGCGTCGACGGCCAGTTCGACGCCGGGGACACCGTCGAAGTGGTGGCCCCGGACGGACAGGTCATCGCCCGCGGAGCGGCCGGATTCGCCTCGTCGGACCTGCCTCCCATGCTCGGGCGTACCTTAGCCGACCTGGCCCAGGAGTTGGGCCCGCAGTACGCCCACCCCGTCATCCACCGCGACGATCTGGTCGTTCAGGTACCCTCGGGAAAGGTAGACTGCAATCATGACATCTGACTTTCGCCAGCAGGCAGCCGGTGCGCGCCAGGCCGCCATCGAACTTGCCACCGCCACGCGCGCGACCAAGGACGCCGCCCTGGAAGCCATGGCTGACGCGCTCATCGCCAACGAACCGGCGATCCTCGAAGCCAACGCCGCCGACGTGGCCCGCGGCCTGGCCGCTGGTACCGAAGCGGCCCTGATCGACCGGCTGAGCCTCGATTCACCACGCCTGGCCGGCATGGCGGCGGGTTTGCGCGACCTGTCCGCGTTGGCGGACCCGGTCGGCGAGGTGGTACGCGGTTGGCAACTGGCCAATGGCGTTCACATCGATCAGCTACGGGTACCTCTGGGTGTCATCGGCATCATTTATGAGGCCCGTCCCAACGTCACGGCGGACGCCGCCGGCATCTGTCTGAAAGCCGGCAACGCCGTCCTTTTGCGCGGCTCGTCCAGCGCCGTCGAATCCAACCGGGCCATCGTAGCCGCCCTGCGGGACGGACTGGCGGGCACGGGCATCGATCCCCGCGCCATCAACCTGATTGAGGGAGACCGCCAGGTCACCAGCGAGATGATGACGGCCCGCGGTCTCATCGACGTCCTCATTCCCCGCGGCGGTGCCTCCCTGATCGAGACCGTGGTACGCGGATCGCAGGTACCGGTGATCGAGACCGGTACCGGCAACTGCCACCTCTTCGTCGACGCCAGTGCCGACCAGGCCATGGCCATCGCGATCATGCTCAACGCCAAGACCCAACGCCCGTCCGTCTGCAACGCGCTGGAGACGCTCCTGGTCCACGCCGACATCGCGCCTGATTTCGTTCCCCGCGCCGTCGATCAACTGACGGCGGCCGGGGTCGCCGTCCACGGCAGCCTGGCTGCTCAGGAACTCGATCACAGAATCACCCTGACCCCGGATGACGGCTGGGACTCGGAGTTTTTGAGCCTCGACCTCCGCGTCGATGTCGTGGCTGGGCTGGCGGACGCGATCGATTTCATCCGGCGTCACAGTTCCGGGCACTCGGAGACGATCGTCACCAACGATGCGGCGAACCAACGCCGCTTCACCGCCGAAGTGGATGCCGCCTGTGTCTTGGTCAACGCCTCGTCGCGGTTCGTCGACGGCGGCCAGTTCGGTTTCGGGGCCGAGATCGGCATCTCCACCCAGAAGTTGCACGCCCGCGGCCCGATGGCCCTGCCGGAAATGACGACCACCAAGTACGTCGTCACCGGTACCGGCCAGGTACGGTCCTAGACGCGGCTAATTCACGGCTCTCCTGGGAAGCTTCGTGTCGGACTGCCGGAAACGGAACTTGCCGACATCGACGCCGCGTTGTTTCGCCAACTCGTCGGTGACCACCTGTGCGGCGATGATCTGGGCAACGGCGGCCGCGTAGCCATCGACCGGATGGCTCGTCCGGATGATACCGGGGGTGTCTTCTCCGGGATGGGTGTCGAGTTGGTACACCAGAACGCCCGCCTCGCGCAACTGCTGGGCGATGGCGTGCTCACGCTCGTCGCCGTAGATCAGGGCCGCCCCGGTGCGTCCGCAGCCCTCCATGGGCCCGTGGAGGTACTGCATCGTCTCGTGAGCCGCGGTCGGCGTCCCAGTCGCCTCGCGGGCCAGGAGCGCCGCCTCCTGAGCGCTGCCGTACGCCAAGCCCTGTCCCACGATGTCGAGGAACCGGCGCGAGTCGATCGCCCCGGCGATCGCGCTGGCCAGCGGATCCAGATCGGCCAGGGTATCTGCGGCGACCTGTGCCAGCGAAGCCGGATCGGCGAGCGGTACCCCGTACGCCCCGGCCAACGCGGCCAGCGCGACCAGAGTGGCGGTGTACCCGATCGCGTGCACCCCGCAATCGGCAAAGCCGCCGAGCGGGACCAGGACATCGGCCAGTTCGGCCGCCGGCGAGTCCGGTTCGTTCGTGAGTACGACCGGCGGCACCCCCAGGCGCTCGGCGGCCGCGATCGGTTCCGGACTGCGGCCCGACCCCGAGATGAGAATGACGTGATCGGCCAGCGACGCTCCGGCGGGATAGTGCGCCACGGCTGAGGCGTCGATGTTGACGGCTCTCTGGCCGGCCGCGCGCAAGCCCTCGACGAAAACCGTACCCGCGTGGGTCGACGCACCCATGCCGATCACAGCCACCGTCTCGCGGCGGTCCCACGGCTGGAGCGTGCGTGAACCGAGCGCTTCACCGGCGACCTCAGCGGTCCGGGCCATCCACTCCGGCTGAGAGTCGATCGCCGCCCGGAAGCCAATGTATTCGTTCATGGTTAGCACATTATGCCCTGGCCGCGCTTCGCACCAGTCCCGACACGGCCTTGTTGCTAAATGCGGTCATCGCCCCCGCCGGGCTGGTCCGGTACGGGCAAGCTCAGACGGAAGCACGCCCCCGCCGCGTCCGACCTGACCTGGATGGCGCCGCCATGCTGATCGACGACGGATTTGACGATGGCCAGACCGATGCCGTGATGGCCATTGGCGCCCATGTAAAACCGCTCGAAAATGTGCGGCAGGTCTTGGGGATCGACCCCCGGGCCGTCATCGGCGACCGTGATCACCGCGTCAGGACCTTGGCGTTCGAGGGTCACGGCGATACGGCTCACCGCATAGCGTACCGCGTTAGACATCAGGTTAGAGAAGGCCCGGTGCAGGGTTTTGTCATTGCCTGCCATGACCAAGGGTGTGCCGGGAAGCGTCACCACCAGGTTGAGACCCCGTTCTTCGGCCACCCACCGCTGCTCCTCGACCGCCGTCTCCACGATCTCCGTCAGATTGCACATCACCGTTTTCTGCTCGTTGGTGATGCTGTCGATCCGGGAAATGCTCAACAAATCCTCGACCATGCCGCTCAAGCGGGTGGTTTCGTTCAGGATGGTCTGGCTGGCCTCACCGGGGTCCATGAGGCCGCAAGCGATGCCTTCCGCGTAGCAGGTGATGGACATCAGCGGTGTCCGCAGTTCGTGCGAGGCGTTCTGAAAGAAGGTCTTCTGGTCCTTGTCGTACGATTCCAGTTGGCGGGCCGCGTGATTCATGCTCTCCGCCAGCGTGGCAAATTCCCGATCGTGGAACTCCTCGGTACACGCCGTGAAATCGCCCGACCCGATGCGCCGGGAGAATTTCGTCAGATCCGCCAGCGGTCGGGTCAGGCGTCGTGTGATCAGTACGGTTGCCACAACCGCGGCGACGACCGCCGCCAGCATGATCACGATGAGCAGCAGGTTGACGCTCCCGGCGAAATTGACAATACCGGTCAGGTCGACGTAGAAGACCAGATAATGCGTGCTCGTGCCGACTGGCCGGCAACTGATGTAGTAGCTGCCGACATCCGAACTCACCCGGAAATTGTCTATTGCGGCCAGCGGGAAATCCCTCGCTTTCAACAGCGCGGCGATGGTCTGAGCGGTCTGCTGGTCGGCCGAAGACGCGTTCACCGGCGTTGTCGCCACGTAGTTCGAGTCGAGCAGGAAAACCGCCGGACGAATGTTGAGCACGCTGGGTACTGCGCCGCTGACGTCGGGGATCTCGACCGACGTTCCATCCTGCGGTCCCCCGGCGGTGGTGTGCCCGGCCACCACCGCGGACAACTGGGCGGTGGCCGTCGATGAGACGTACCGGTTGACCAGGACATTGAAGATGACCGTGATGCTGATCAAGATGATCAGGATGACGCCCAAGAACACCGTGAGAATCCGGGTGCGCAGACTGTGCAGGCTCTGCGGGTCAACCATGGCGTTCGCTACCTGACGAGCCGGTGTCGTACTCGACCCGGCGGAAGATGGCCTTGACCCGCGCCACCAGGGCCAGCGGGCTGAACGGCTTGGTGAAGTAGTCGTCGCTGCCCAGGCTGAGCCCGGTGGCGTAATCCAGGTCGGTATCGCGCGCCGTCAACATGATGATCGGTACGGTACTGATCGCGCGGATCGCTTTGCAGATGGTGAACCCGTTGGAACCGGGCATCATGACATCGAGAATCACCAGATCGCAGGGATCGTCCTTGAACCGGGCCAGGAGGGCGTCACCGGTGGGGAAAGCGGCGACCTCGTACCCTTCGTTGCGCAAGAAGGCCTGAATCGCCTCCCGGATGGCGGTCTCGTCGTCGGCGATGAAGATCCGTTGCGACCGGCTGGTGGCCGCCGGGGTTTGGTCCCGCTTTGAAGCGCGCACGATCGTTGCCTTACTCATTGATGAGGTCGACCAACTCATGAATCAGGTACAGCCGCTCGTCGAGTTCGTGGATCTTCTCCGCGCAGGCGTACAACTCCTTCCCCAGATGGTCGGGGACCTCACCGGCGTACTTGTAGCGAACCTGGTGTTCCAGACTGGCCCAGAAATCCATGGCTGCGGTCCGCAACTGGATTTCCACCGGACAGGATTGGTCGTGGAACAAACCGCCGGGCGTGATCGTCACCACCAAGTGATAGCTACGATAGCCGCTGGGCTTCGGGCTGGAAACGTAGTCTTTCTCGGCGATGACCTCGGTACCGCGCTGCGCCTTGATGGCGGCCGCGATCTCGGCGATGTCCTTCGCGTAGCGGCAAATGACCCGCGCGCCCGCGATATCGGACAGATTTTCGGTGGCGCTGGCGGCCGTCAGCGGCAAGCCGCGGGAGGATAGCTTCCCCGCGATGCTGTCGAACGACTTGAGACGGCACTTGATGTGCTCGATCGGATTGGTCTCGGTCAGCCTGGCGTAGAACTCGTTGAGGTTGGCCAGCTGGGTGTCGACGACCTTCAACGCGCATTGGTAGAGCACTAGTTG
>Ga0123354_10011443_pt1 | contig 13711 bp, 7 predicted proteins | sample TergutLab28metaG_2_FD_97872 | JGI IMG/M metagenome (GOLD analysis project Ga0123354, IMG submission 97872) | Labiotermes labralis P4 segment gut microbial communities from Petit-Saut dam, French Guiana - Lab288 P4 | ecosystem: Host-associated > Arthropoda: Insects > Digestive system > Gut ... | reverse complement strand
TGAGTGGACCCCGTTCCAGACCCACTACTACTCAGAAAATCTGGTAGCGCCGGGGATCGAACCCGGGACCTCTGTATCTGTAGCCAGAAACTCTGACCACTAGACCACAGAGGCGGTCGAAATATACCAGGACTATAAGAATAAAATTAATAACACCAACAAAGGTGTTATGAAGTAAAACCAAACAAGAGGAAGCTGAGATGTCTTCGTTCTGCTAGGAACTCCTTGTTGCAATACGCAGCACAATCTCTGCTAAGCTATACATGGTTGGAGATGAGATAATTGTGCTGAATATGTACGAAGTGTTTTCTTCTGTTATCTTCAACGATTTCACAGTTAATTGACAGTAACTTGAGCGAGCTTCGTGGGTTACCCCTTTCAGAGCCAACACAGCTCAGACACCTGCGTCTCCATTTCACGTAATAGGTTCTGCTGAATTCTTGGCCGAAACCACATATGAGATGTGCTGACGAAACCTTAGCGTATTTGTGTGTGTGTCAGTTACTTCGTAACTACAGCAAAAGCTGACGATATAGTCATTTAAAGCAACGGAAACTAAATTACTGTTGGGAGATACTGAACATACGCCAACATCTGCAACCAGTCGATTTATGACCGTAATTGTCAAGAGGCTCTCGGAAGCATTATGACTATGGTTGGCTCCTTATACGAATATTATATCAGATATCTTTACTTAAACGGATATGTTGAATATACGTTATGTTTATAGTTGGCTGTGGTGCCATCTACAGTTGATTTATCATCACTACATCGACAGCTGTTTTTCTAATTTAAACATTAGTGTCAACTGTTGGAATAGAGGACGTAGTTAATAGTGACTTTGATAAGAGACATTGCATAAGGCACGCTGTTTCGTGAGGGTGTTGAAACTTGCTTAAACGTGCTGCGACAGAGTAACAATATATATGTAGGTGTGTGATCAGCACAACAATAGGGAATGATATGTAAGGACAAATAGTAGTCACAAGGGATTGAGATGTATTTTACGTACAAGAGTGTATTCATAAAATGCAGTAGGGAAATACAACTACGAACACCTAGGTTAGTTTTTGACATTCAGTGGACCGTGCATTGTGATATATTCTTATAATAAAACCAATGAGATGCACTAATTTCTCAAATTTATTTTTGGAATAAAACTCTACATGTTTCGGACAGTATCTCTGCCCATCATCAGCAGTCTAACACTGTCAACACAGCAATAGGTATATGTCATACAGGTTATGCTGACCGCTAGCAAGCTGTAGCAAGCTGGCAGCATAACCTGTATGACATATACCTATTGCTGTGTGTACAGTGTTAGACTGCTGATGATGGGCAAAGATACTGCCCGAAACAAGACGAGTTTTAACCCAAAAACAAATTTGAGAAATTAGTGCATCTTGTTGGTTTTATTACAAGAAGAACTTACGGTTAGAGACAATATAACGCTAAATATGTTCTTAAAGATATATAAAATGTAATTATGTGGACCACATTTATGTGACTACAGGCAGGGTCAACTGGCGAGCAAATATAAGTTTTTTTAAAGATTCCGCTTTACTGAGAGCGAAGTTTATGTGTTATACTGAGTATCAAGCGTGTTTAAAATAAATTAATTGGTACACAATTTTTATCACTATGAGCTTTAACTTATACATAACACATGTTTCACCATACGAATGATGTCGTACTAAACGTAAATGTAAAGTGATCCCGTTACAGGCCCGGTGTGGCCCTAAGCGTGGGTAGAGGTATAGCTCTACTCTTACATGACCGCGGCACTAGAAGGGGGTGAGTGGTCAGCGTCACGCCCCGGTCGCACTTTACCCCCAGCAAAGACTCTGTACCCATTTTACAGGAGGCTGGGTGGGCCCCATGGCCGGTCTGGATGGGCGGAAAATCTCGTCCCCACCGGGATTTGATCCCGGACCGTCCAGCCCGTAGTCAGTCGCTATACCGACTGAGCTACTCGGCCCACATCCTACTAGACGTACTATCATTATTTACAGCGTTTCTGGAAGGTTACAAATGCGCTTAATACAAAAGAGTTGTATTTGGCAGTTGAAGGCTACCAAAAAAAAATTGTTTCTTGAAATAAATTATCTGCAGACAACTACAACACAACAAGTTTACGCCAAAGAGAGTCTAGACCCTCAGGCTAGAGTGCTGTGTAGACGGCTTATCGTGACACTGCGTTTCAGTCTCTTGTATTCTGTTTTTGTTTTGTTTCATTATTCTCATAGCAAATCTTTAGAAAATTAAAAGCAAAGGAGTGTACTGCTGGATAAGCAAAGAGGAAATGAGAAACGAGCGGAAGACTGAAACAGTGGTCTATAAGACTGTAGGCACCGCACCTTTATTGCAACTGTCAGGAAACAGAGACAATTTGGTGTCACATTGACATAACATTGTGCATAATAAAACCTAACCATGTGTGGAAAAGAAACGTCAATGCCTTAGATGGGATAATTGCAAGGAACCAATCAGAAACCACTACAGGAACAACAGTGATGATGTCTGTCTCAATGCTCAAAATCTACATATCACCTTCTTTCCAGTCATCATTAACAGACATGCTCTAATTCAATGCTGTGTGAAGCTGGACAGAAAAATTAATTAACCAACTAACAAGTGAATCTAAATTACAACTACGAATCAGCTTGTTTTCATTATGAGGTGTAGGATTTATGTTGCTCTAAGGTGTAAGAAATGATGAGGGACCGATCCCGTTGGCCGTGCGGTCTAAGGTGTAGGTCTGAAGGTGCTTGATTGCTGGAATCGCAGGTTCGAATCCCATTGAGGACATTGATGTACGTTTCTTCTGTTTGTTGTGTCAGCAGCAGCCTCGGCGACAGGCCGATCACTCGCTCAGGGGAGTCCTACCAGGAGCGTGTCTGTCTGCTTGTGAGTGACACAGGTACCTCGCAAGTGAGACGGTCTACATTCAATTTGACCTGCAGCGCTCCCCTCCCCCCCCCCAAAAAAAACAAGTGTTGGTGCGTAATTGGTAAATTTGTCCCTGGACATTCCATGAGGGCATATAATGGAACTGGAGTTACAGAACCCCTTTTTCCTATCCTCTATACCAAATGGTTGTAAATGGTCAGTTTCAGGCCCGGGCCACTTCAAGACCCAGAAAAGAGCCCCACGTGACCAATGAATACGTGTGTGTTACCCTTTTGATGTGTGGACATGATATATGATAAGCCACTATAATTCACTACAAGATGTTATGTCGAATTGAGTGAAATAAGTCTTCAGTTGGTTCCTGGCTAGCATAAAATCCATTTAAGTTTCAAGGACAATTGTTGCGAACACAAAGAGCATAGTTTTTATAATTATAATAATTATAAAGAGCACAGTTGTTCACACTGCACTTGTTTCAATGTGTTTAATCTTACAGAGTACAACTATTGACGGACAGAACGAAACGCGCCACACACACACACACACACACACACACACACACACACACGCACACATACACACACATACATACAAACACAAATACACACACACACACACCAGACAGCGACTTCGTACGAAGATAATGATAACGGTGAATCTTAAAAGTCAGAGTTAAACTTGCACTGTTCTTACAGGGACAGCTTTCCTCCCTGTCATTCAGTTTCCCCCATTCGTGTCTCTCTGCTAATGCTCACACACTACCATCGATTCTGTAGAATCATATGACGTGCGGACATCCTGATATTCATTCATTCTTTTGACTGTCTTATGACAGGTCTATAGGTCCACAGCTAGTTCTCCAGGGATTGCAATCTAGTGTTTCCTCTTTAAATTTCTAGTATCCTCTCTTTTCCTTAAGGTCACCTAGTAACTGCTTACGTCTTCTTCTTCGTCTTCCAGTCGCTTATAATATTCACTTTATCTTTCCTTCAATAACGTGATTCATAAGGCAGCTCCTACAAAAGACGTGGCCAATCCAGTTACCCTACTTTCTTTTTAAAGTTTGTGGGATATTCCTCTCCTCCTTGACTTTTTTCTAATAGGCCCCTTCTTCCATTCTCAAACGATCAGTCCAACTGATCTTCTCCATCCTTTTCCAGCACCGTATTTCAGACATTTTCAGGTATTTCTGATCTACTTTCCGAAATGTCAAAGTTTCAGCGCTATACAAAGCTATGCTCCAAATGCAGCTGTTTCCTAGATTCTTCCTTAAAGGTTATTTCAATTTTCTGCTGAAAATAGGCTTCATCTTGTTGACTGCTGCTTTTTTCAATGGAAATTCTGCATTTAATTTCACGTGTACATCCTGCATTAAATAAATCACTTTAAGACACTTACACATATTAATGTAATAAACATGAAAGACCAAAATATGCAGTTTGTGGTGTGATATCTAAAAGCATGGCACCAATATTTCTCAAGAGACTTGGAAACTACAATACCGACTTCAGCGTACCTTCCAAGGCCATGCACTATGCATAACTACTTACAATCATAAGCATTATTATCTGCGACGACAGGTGGTCCGAATTATATATATATATATAAGAGACGAGCAAGTGTTGGGTTTTTATATAGGCTTACAAGGACAGCATCATAATAAACAATGCCACTAACTGACCATGCACACACAGTCCAAATAACTGAGACACATAAATCTTTAAATGTGCAGGTTCTGCGAACCGACACAGTATCTTTGTTTTCCTTGCGTTGTGAAGCCAGACAGTGGCTCTAGAAGACGGCAGTTATATCTAGATTGATGCACAAAACGCCTCTCGCTCTTCATTTCGTCCACCCTCCAAGGTAGGAGTCAGTGAGAGAGAAGGTCATCTGTTATCCTTACAGACGGCAGTTAGACTTCGAAGCATCTGCAATCTGTTAGCTGTCGGAACAGATCTCTATTACTACACAGAGACCGCATCCCGATACACGGAAGTGAATAAAAATGGCTACACTCTCTTGAAAACCACAAAGAATTGAGTCTTTTTAAAAGAACATGGAGATATAAACTTCACAATGAAGTATTCGTTAAATTAGGGTACATCAACTCCACGATCAACATAGCACACAACTTATCAAACAATTCCGTATTCAAACACGACGCCTTATGGACAGGAATTTAATCACTATAATGATAACGTTATGTATTTTCTTCTTGCCACCATCAGCTTCATCTAAAACATCAATTTTATCATCATATTCCCCCCCACCTTCATTTTCAGTGCCTCATTTGTATTCATAATTATCATCTTTATCGATTTCCTGTTTATAATTATTATCGTCACTCGATGCTTCTACTTCATCAGCATTATCTTCACACGTGATCAGAATATCCATCCTGCTCATCAAACTTTTTTCTGAGAAGAAAGGATGTTTCGAGGAGAGCTTAGAGTCTCACAAGTCAATTTGCGCTATCCTGCTACTTACAAGCCTTCCGACATATATCCCTCAGGAAACCTAAGCAATATCTGTAGGAAATCCTCTCTTCTAATGTTCAGAACTTATGTACGTCTTCTTCCACTTTATTGACAGTTTTACGTTTGTGAGTGAGATTTCAGGTTATTACAGCAGCCAGTATCAAGACTGTTGCTATCTGGGATGTGATACCACGTGGACTGATACACGTGTACTGACGTTTTAGAGGAACCGTTTGCCACCATCACCACAGTTGATACGAAGGTAAGGGATGTGAAACGTAATGGTTAGGAAGACGGCTTTGTAACTCACAACTGCCGTGTACTGTACTGCAATTTAATCTCACAATATACCAAACTAAGTACACTTTACTCACATACCCGTGTGTTTTGGACCATCGGCCATTTTCTGGCGTACCGTTTAATACCATTTTTTTCTTGTATTAGATGGTGTCCCTAAATATGGTCAATAGGATAAAATATGGTTGGGATTTTTTTTTTTGACGTTTTGCTGACCGTGCATCTCAGTATATTTATCTCAGTAATTAACCAACTTGACGTACAAAATTTTTGTTTTACAATAAGTTTATTTCATGCCTCTACATGTTTCGAGCAAATATGCTTATCATCAGGAGGTCAAAATTGCATATATAACCTCTGGTATCATCTGGTATCATCACACTAATGCAATTTTGACCTCCTGATGATGAGCACATGTGCTCGAAACATGTAGAGGCATGAAATAAACTTATTGTGAAACAAAAATTTTGTGCATCAAGTTGGTTTAATTACTGAGATAAATATGGTTGGGATGTTTAAATAAATAGGTTACGTACCTGTAAATTGTACCTTATTGATTACATTGTTTGTAGAATGGTTTCTTTGTGGCATAACTTAAAGGAAAGAATATGCCTGGGCGATCCAGGCGTATAAGACAGATAATATTAAAACAGATTTTATAGAAATAGGAAGTGAAGGCGTGGACTGTATTATTTTGTTTCACAATAGGGAAAAGTGCCGGGTTCCTGTCAACTTGGTAATGAAACTTCCGGTTCCATACAATGCGGTTAATTTATTGACTATCTAATAAATCAAAGTCTACATTTACTCTCGTTGCGAAAACAACTCTTAGACCAATATACATTCAATTGTCCTCCAGTACTATATGTTTCAGCTATTTTTGGCCACCATCAGTTACTTTTTGCATAAACACAAATGGCTAGTATATCGAGGCGCAGACTCTCCATTCACAGTAAATATACTGAAATACATAAAATTTTAGACTATTATTCCCTATGAAGGAATAATAAAATGTTCAATAGCTTTTAAAATAGGTTAACATTTAAAACGTAATTATTGTTGAATTTTGGATAAAAGAGATTTCGTCACCGTAAGGTACAGTTTAGTGCAATTGACGTGGTTCACGTAATTGACGCTGTCTGTCGCAGTCTTGGTTATCATTACACCGAGCGTTTCTTTATCATGTATTGTACAAATTTTCACACATACAGTTATGTTGGACGTACGTATACAGTGTTTCTTGCTTTGGCACAACCTGTACCGGCGGTGAAGTTTAATGAAATCTATTGCTTGTTTTGCTGTATACAAGGGCATATGCGTTCAGCTATTCCAACGTAACGGTATGCGAAGTTCGTAATTGTTGGGTGTATAACATAACAGATCGCTTAAGTGTCATTCAGTTGTTACAAGTTGTGTGTTCCATCCACACTGATTAACAGAAACAACGGGGGTAGGTTAATAACTTAAATATTCATATAATAAATTATATTATATGAATATTAATATAGATTATATTAATAAACAATTACAAGAAACTGTACACAGTACTCTCTTGCTTGGGTGTTTTTACCTTTGGTACATGTTGTAAAATTCTAATTTTTCTCGTGTGTAATTTTGTTAGTTTTGTCTTGTGTGTAATTGTTGTTGGTTGGCCGTGTGTATTGTTTTAGTTATCTTATGTGTATTTGTTGTACTGTGTGTGTATTGCTGGTTTATTTTTTATTTTAGATGCTGGACTGCTGACTAGAAGTCAGTACTCGGAAGGTACTGCGCCCGGCCATCTCGACACACGTTTTTCTTGGCTTCCTTGTGCCTAAAAGCAAATACTGAGATGGTTCCCAAGATTCCAAGTTGCCACTACATGCTTCTCATGTAGCCCTCCCAACTTAAATCTAGTAGTAACCAATTTCATGTTTTGTTTACATGTAAAATAACCACTGCCATGGGTAACAACCCAATTGCAGTAAAAAAAATATATTAGTTTTTTTAGATTCCTAGAACATAAATGCTACCATAAGTTAACCACTATTAAGGAGCGACAATGCTGACCATTGTACTTGGCTTAAATGATACGTTAATTGGTACAATACATCCAAACATAACTATTAAGTTATTCAGAGAAATAAAGCGAAAAAAACAATAATTACACTAACTGACCAACAACAATACGTGGTAATACTAGCAAACACGCAGAACCAGAAATATATGCAGTAGGAATACTGGCTTTATGAGTACCAGTAGGGACACGTGGTTTTTTGCGCGTCCACAAAATTTCGAGAAGCAACTATTAGCTTCGTTATGTCTGACCCTCCATCCACATAGAACAACTCGGCTCCCACTTACCGGGTTTTCAGGAAATTGGGTACTTAAATATTTTTTGAAAATTTGTCGAGTGCGCCATGGAGGACAGAATTTTAATTCTCTGTGGTCACTGCGTGGGGGCCTGGTGTGTAACATACCGTCTGCTGGGTACATCGACCTCAGTATTAAGTTACCCGCACCAAAGGTTTAGTTAACTTATTTTTGAGACTTCTTTGTACATACTAATTTCCATACACATTACAAAGTTCCGAATTCGTAAAGTAACAGCTGTTGGTAAACTATTTCGTCAGCATTCATGTAACTTACATTAAACCATAACAATTTGCATGAATACTCCTTACTTTAACGAGTATTCATACAATTCTTGTAGGCCGGGTAGCGTTTTCGGTATAGCGACTGGCAACGGGCTGGAAGGTCCGGCGATCCAATCCCGGTGGGGGCGAGCTTTCTGCATATGTCCAGACCGACACTGGGGCCCACCCAGCGTCCTGTACAATGGGTACTGGGTATTTCCCAGGGGTAAAGAGTGGCCGGGGCGTGACGCTGACCCCTCACTCTCTTCTAGTACTGTGGCCAAGAAAGAGTAGAGCTATACTTCTACTCCCCCTATGGGCCGTACGGCCTGTACAGAGCCTCACTGCCTGTAGCAGGGTGCACTTTACCATTTACCATACTATTCATACAGCTACATTCATATACACATAATGTCAATTTGTGTGTATTTAATTCTTACCGCAAGTATAAATTCTTGTCCACAGAATATTTAATACGGCACTTAGAGAATACCAGATTATTTTCACGTAACAGAAATTTTTTTGAAGCGACAGCATTCACACCCTCTGGTAAGATTAATGGTAGGCATACGCACATATAGAACGCATGAAGGTCGGCATTATTAAATGGTAGCCCAACAGAGGTCTACGGGTAAAGGAGAATTGGGGGGGGGGGGGGTTTTTGGGCAGACCGCTCCAATATTATCTCCACCTTGACGTGGAGAAGGAATTAGCAAGTTCCAGTAACCCTGAGAGCTAAGTCGACGGTAACATTGTTACCAGGAGGGTATCCCAAGCCGGAGAAATTAAGAGGTTAGTAACCACACGAAGAGAGGTGCCTAGGAGATGTGGGTTAAATACAAATCACGCTGAAAACGGCAGCAGTGACGTCAGTAGGAAATTGAACACAAGCAAATGATGCTCAAGGTGGTTTCAATGGCTGCTGTTCTGCGATGTAGGAAGCAAATAGTAAAGCTACCACATTATAACTTATCCTGGATAGTCTGTATCTGGAACGATCGTGTGAAAAATGAAGACGTCTGACGCAGAGTGAAGGAAGAAAGGATCTCCTTCCATACAATGAAAAGAAAGAAGGCTGACTGGATTGGTCACATCTTGAGCAGGAACTGCCTTCTACAACACCATATTAAAGGAAAGACAGAAGGAACGAAGAGAGGAGGAAACGGACGTAACTAGCTACGGAATGACCTTAAGGTAAAGCGAAGATCCGGAACTTGAACCTGGTAGCACTAGATCGCAATCTCTAGAGAACTCGCGTTGGAAGACAAAGTCATGCATAAAGGCCACAGATAAGGCGCGCACGTAAAGAAATATGTGTTGGTAAAAGCAATCCCATTACAGGTCTGGACAGGCCTTGAGGTTTCCAGGAGGTGGTGGTTCCTAGATTTCAAGACAATCGTCACATGAAGGAGGTAAGGTTGTCAGCCCTATGCACCGGCCGCCTTACTCCCAGGAAATATTATTGGTACTCATTTCTGTTAGAGGCTCAGTCAACCCCAGGGCCATAGTGCGGCCGGAAGGATTATATCAATGAAAACTTCCAGGGACATCATCGGGAATCTAACCCGCGACCTGCCGGCTTGTAGCGCAGTGCCTCAACCAACTGCGCCCCCGCGTGCCCCAAGAGGCGTTGGCACTGTGTTTTAATTTTAATTTTATAATTTCGTAAAGAACGTCTATTGATGAGCCGATGGAGCAGACTTAAGGTTACCTTGTAATAAGAAATAAACTTCTGCGCTTATATAAATTCCTCTTTGTCTTATTACAGTCCACTGCCTCCAGCGTAAAGGGTAATTAACTTTTTAAGCCACAGTGTCATCATTTTGTCCACCTTTAACGCCTGTTCTCATTTCAGCTGAAGTACCCAGATACTCTTATTTCTCTTCATCGCACTCTCTTCTCATCTTCTCTCTTTAATTAACTTCACTCTCAATTCTACATCTACCATATCCCCAGATATCTTATTTCCTTCTTCATCCTTTTTTATTTCCCTTCTTTCTGCAATCTTCAACTTGCATTGCACGAAATTAAATTCCAGGGCAATCTTCACCGCTTATTCTTTCGCAAGGCCAAGCGGAAGACGTCGGCGGCGTCCAGACGCGGGGCAGAAGCGAACGTCGTCTTGTGCGTAATCTTCTTGCGAGGTCGAAGACAAGAAACGCTTTTCTTTTATCCTTCCGCTGTCACGCCCCATTCAGACTAATTGAACTGAATGAAGTGGCTAAATAAACTTCGTTTTACAAGAACTGGTTATATAATATTACCTCAGGCCACAACGTAAGTCCCTTTGCATAAAATTGTGTACGCCATTAAATACGCTTCAATTGACTTAAATGTACACTGAAATTAACAGTCTTATCTGTACAGCAAGACACATCTTAATATGGAAATGTGAAGTGAGAAGCGTGCTAACACTACATTGTCGTGTACACTAAAATAAAATAGATTTGATCTGCATCTAATAAATTACGCTGAATTTTACTGAAATAGTTCTAATGATATATGACAGTAGCCGTGAGGTCTGCGGCCGCTCGGTTGCTGGGAATGCGGGTCCGAATACTGCCGGGAATATGGGCTTCTGTCTCTTGTGAGTGTTGTTTGTTGCCAGGTTGAGGTCTCTGCGTCGGGTTGATCAATTATTCAGAGGAGTCCTACCGAAAGTAGGTAATTAAACGTGTAAATGAGGTCCCGAAAACGCGGAGGTATTGGCCCACTAGGGGCTATTGCGCCGTAAAAAACTGTAATGTCTCGATAAACAATGGCAACTGAACTGAACTTTGATTAAAGCATAAAACTTTAAAAAAGGCACGAATCTTACACAATCTTTCCTGCCGACCTCATGTAAAAAGATGTAAAGCCTGTTCCCTTGGCCTCATTCGGTGAAGTTAATCTTTATAATTCTAGTAGCTTTATCTAATGGGGTCAAAAGAACAGGGCTCTTTGCCTTGAGGGTGGACAAAGAACCAGTCTCCAGGACCGAATATTTTTAAAGTTTTTTGTTTTCGTCAGAAGATGAATGAAGTTCAAGTGAACTGCCTCAGAATAATAATCAAACCTTCGGAAATATACAAAAAAATTCTAATTAATCTTGTCAGAATAAAACAACGATTAAGAACCTCTTCTTTTCTCTGTATGCATGATAATGGCAATTATGAATGAAAATCTGCTTGTCTTGGTAGTTGTTTTTAACCTCAAGGGTATAAATCTTCGATACTGATGAATATAATTTAAAGACCAGGAAAGAACAAGCTACACTGGAAGAAAACAAGTACACGTGCATATTGAATTGAGTTAAGAAGGAAAAATTGTAAAAGAACAGAAGAAAGTTTGCACTGAAACTCTGAACCTGCCAAGTTTACTCCTTGATGGTCCCTTTTATCTCCAGTTTATATCGAAATAAGTCCAATGGCACCGAAGAATCCAAGAAGGCAAAATACGTTTTGCCGTCTTATAATTTTAATCCTTCCATCTCCGTTTTTACAGTCCAACAGTACCAGAGTTTGCACCTCAAAAAACAGCAAAGAAAAAAAGTCATTCCTCTAAATGAAATCCCGAAGAAATGCAGCGAGAAAATCGAGAATATTTGAAGTAGAACACTCTGTAATAAAGAGGAAATATTCATAACCTATTTGCGCAGAACAATTCTGAATCAAATGCGTCATTCTTTATAAAAATCATACGACAGAATACATTTATCTGCAAACTAAACTTCGTGTTATTGCAGGCATATCTCGAGTCCTCTTTACAGTTCTGTAATTCCACTTTCCATGCTTTTCAAACAATGTTTACAGAGACGAAAACTACTGATGAAATACGCATCAGTTTTAATATCAGTTGTTAAGCAATGGAGTTTATCTGAATCGGAGAATCTGACCTCTGTCCAGGTTTCAAACCCAGGTTCTGAACGTATACCATTTTGATGAAATTTAACAAGTGTATTTCATGGGGGTTTTTTTCCTGCTGCGCTGCGGCCAAACGCGGACCACGGTCTCCTCATTCTTGAAGTTTCTAGATCACACACAACGACGCACCACATTCGGTAGAATTCCTCTGGACGAGTGGTCAGCTCCTAGCAGAGACCTCTACCTAACAACACACAACACTTACAACAGACAGACAGCCATGACCTCGGTGGGATTCGAACCCACGATCTGAGCAGATGAGCGATCGCAGACCTACGCCTTACACCACGCTGCCACTGGGACCGGCCTTTCGTAGGTGTTATATCACAAAAGGAAAACGATGGGCACCAATATACATAAAACTGTGAGAACTGCGACACTGTCCCTGATCACTGTCTTCTTGATGTCACATTATTTACAACAGACCTTTGGTATGAGACTGCTGCTTCATTCTTCAAGGTAAAAGAGAGGAGGCGGAAGATTCACCCGAAACTTCGTCACTCCCTTATAAAAACTTTGATTAACAAACGACGATTTGTTTAACATAATACCTTTAACTTCCGGGACCTGTAAATACACAGTGTCTTCACCACAGTATTCCGAGCTACGGTAACATATCCCCAGGTGTAATTAGCCAACAGACCACACACCGTCATTAATTATGACCACAGTCTGCATATTCACCTCTATGGAAACCTCAAAGTTGTGGAACAATATCGCCCAATATTGACGCATGAGAGCCTGCCACATACATAGAATTCCATATCTGGAAATGTGTACCGGAGCAATAAGAGTAGAGTTATGTAACCCAATGAAGTACTATACTTTACAGTTTTTCTCCCCTTTTACAGTTCTGTGTCTCATTGAAACTGCGCTCATTTATTGATACAACTAATCTCTTAGGGAAAAAATGTATTACAAATATGTTTCGAAACAATACAACTCAGCACATACAGACAAACTCCAAATGCACATTATTTTGCCAAGTGTTATAAATTCGTAGAATTGGGTTGCTTATAAAAATGCACCTAATTCGCTAAAATGAACATTTTATAGGCAGAAAAAGTTGAGTCGGTTTGTATTATTCATAATTCTTTTAAAATGGTAGTCAGATTCGTACTGCAGTTGTGCTCTTTGTAGAAAATGGCGCTTTCTCACACTATGGTCCTCCGATGTAAGTTACCGTGTGGTCTGACAGAGGAGTAGCCACACACACAGACTTCAAACGCTGTAAAAATCTCAACTTTTACGTATTACTGCTCGTATTTACTATTTAGTGTGGGCCGGGTAGCTCAGTCGGTATAGCGACTGACTACGGGCTGGACGGTCCGGGATCGAATATCGGTGCGGACGAGATTTTCCGCCCGTCCAGACCGGCCCTGGGGCACACCCAGCCTCCTGTAAAATGGGTACCGGGTCTTTCCCGGGAGTAAAGTGCGGCCGGGGCGTGCTGCTGACCACTCACCCCCTTCTAGTGCCGCGGTCATGGAAGAGTAGAGCTATACCTCTA
>Ga0123354_10011442_pt1 | contig 13712 bp, 3 predicted proteins | sample TergutLab28metaG_2_FD_97872 | JGI IMG/M metagenome (GOLD analysis project Ga0123354, IMG submission 97872) | Labiotermes labralis P4 segment gut microbial communities from Petit-Saut dam, French Guiana - Lab288 P4 | ecosystem: Host-associated > Arthropoda: Insects > Digestive system > Gut ... | reverse complement strand
TCTTTTTTCTTCACGCGATGCGTGATTTTGTTTTGGACATACCTTTTGTTAACTGTACGTAACTCTGCAATAAATTAGTTAATGCAAAAAATTAATGCCTTATGTCTGACGATTGGTTTAGATTCATTATAGGTTTAGTTTCGTGGCTGTAGAAGTGGTTTGTAAGTGCATGTGTTGGTGAAATAAATGAATTGAAGCAATATGCACAGTGCAACAATATGCACAGTGCAACAATAAAAAAAACAAGTAAGTAATTTTTTTATGGTAATTAAGTACAAACTTATTATTTATTTATCCAGATGCTTATACAGTTTGTGTAAATCCCAAGTGCAGGGATTTTGTTAAACTTGGAGCTCATCTACAATATGATATCTGTTACAACCCTTGACATTTGTCTATATACATTTAACACATATGGGTGAACACAAAACTACGTGAGGCACATTACAATGAAAATTCGCCGCGTGTTACATAATTGCAAATAACAAAATTTACTTTTCTACAGCCGTCAAATGTTTTCAATAATTTCGCTGTTGATGTAATTCTTAAAATATTCCGTGATTTAGATGCCAAAATACTGATGGTTGTTGCATTATGTTACCATTCTTCCACTTACGAGGTTAATATCCGGAATAAAGAAAGCAAAGGAAATAATTTTCAGTTTGGTTAGAATTGCAGTGGATTTATTTGGGCACAAAATAAATTACATCTCCCCAGTGTTAGGATTTTGAGTTATAAGATATAACCAAAAACGCGTAGGTTCGAGTTCCAGTCACGTCACTCCACAACATGAAAGGTAAAAAACATTTTTACGCTGTTTTTTTTACCATGTTCAGATCTGACATATCTTTGCAGGGGTGTCCACACCCTACTTGAGAAAGGACTCACCGACACTCTCATATTACACCTTTTTTCAGGCGTGAAATTTATGTCATTTGTGAAAGAAAAATGAATCTTGGAGGTTTCTTTCAGAACCGAACTTTTGACATAATTTTCATTGTTTGATATCCGAGCATTACAGACAAACCAACAAATGCCCGTTTTGAATCTTCCGAAGCGAAGTAGATGAGAACTGCGCTTCTTCAGGGTTACTAAGTATCGAGCATTCTTAACACTACTCGCCACGTAGTAACCCTGAAGATGACAGTTATCAACAAATACACATTTCCATATGTGCATTTGTTGGTTTGTCTGGTAAATATGTTTCAACCTCTGAACCAAAGTCACGTTTGACTCTTGCGCTTTCATTGTCTAAACGTTTCATTCCCACAGCCAGTTCAACTAGCGTTTAACCAATCAAATTCATCTAATATCCCATAAGAACTTGTCAGAGAACGACAGAAGAACAATGGAAAAACAAGTAAGACTGTTCAAGAAGTGAGTTTCCCTAAGTCATACTCATAATATGAATGGTAGTCGCAACAACATAAAAAGAACCACAATTATTACACTGAGGTGTCATTATTTATTGACATAATGTCACAGAACCCTGATGCACTTGTGTCATCTTGGCAAGGTTTTTACAATTGTCATGGCAGAAATTAGGCTCCTGAATTCTTCTTGCTGAAGAATTGATGACATCACAAGTGTTGTGTCACTGGTCCAAAAATAATAGTCCAGTGGGCAAGGTCAGCACCACATGTTGGATTTCCCTTAAGTTGTCAGCAGCAACTCCTTGTGTTGTACACTATATGTGGCTTCATTCCTGTGCTCAAGGATCATACCTCATGACAGATGTTCATGCCTCTTCCTGCTAACAGTGTAATGCAGTCAGCACGGCATGTCACAGCATGTGTTCACATTCACTTTTGGATCTCAAAGCTTAAAGTATGAATACAATGCTGATGACTTCTACAACCTAGAATACAGATGCCACAGCTTTCCAGTATACTGGTACTCATTACATTTTTGTGGCTGTCACTGAAGATGGATGTGTCCACTGAATTGAAGCTCATTTTGAGTAAAATGGGGAACCCATGTTTCACAACGTCAACATAGATGCAGGGAACCTGTTTGCTCCTTCTTTAAATGACTGAAGAAGTCAAAGACCACTTCCAAACTTCAATTTTTGTGAAAACTATAGCTGTGGGAACCTTACTTACTGAACAGGCTTCATACATAAATTGTCATTGGGAGACAGTATTGAGGAATATACTGACTCCATTTGCTGTTGGCCTGTGAAGATAGTAACAATTGATGCAGAATGTTCCAGCCTAACATTAATGACCATAAACCAGACTTGGTGGTGTCACAAGCCTAGCCAGAGCAGAGAACTCCTCAGCATATGGATTGTAATGAAATTTACAAGTTTAAGAATTATATGAACATAAAGTCAGTAAATGATGATTATAACACAACCCAACTCATCAGCCATTTCACATATCCTAATCTCAGGGAATTTAAGTGTTCTAAGTAACAAAACGGGAACAAATAAATGTACACCATAAAATATTCTTCGTATTATTTCATGAATATTAGAGTACACATATATTTGCATGTATGGATACATCTTTGAAAACTGTATTCACTGCTGGCCTCGGTATCACCTACACAACTTATTGCATCCTGGGTAGAAAACAGACTACTCACTTACGTTAAGGTTTCAAATTCGCACAGTTCAAATCCATCCCTACTCTTTCCAACTGGCTAAATGTTAAATTCTACTACTCCCTAATAGAATCAACAGTCAAAATTTGAAATATTTTGTTGCTATTGGCTCACTTACGTAACGCTCATCCCGTATCGTTCTAGCATAATATCCCCTCGTCTCTCTCTCTCCCTTTCTGTCACCCTCTCACTCTCTGTAATCCTCTATCCCTGTAAGCTGCTATTCAAATCTGTTACACTTGCCATTCCACCCAAACTAAATTACTAATTTCAAAAAACTTATCCATTCTATCAAATGTATACTTTTAAAACCTCATAAAACTTAAACTGACTGTTAACGGTTATATGTTGAACAACATTATGAATCCTCAGGACTATGGGCACCTAGAATTTTAAGCTCAGGCAGACAGTGGACATAAACAAACGAAATAAAAATTAGGAGTTTAAAAATCATATGTACAGAAATGGAATAACTGGTTATTCACAAATTACATATGTCAAGTCATGATCACAATAATTAATGTTGGGCTGAGTTGCAGTGTGAGACCACTGTAGAAGTATTTGGAACTGCCAATCTCTCCATACTTGTTTTCATCATCCAATGTGAAATCAGTCTCTGCTAAATGCAGGCTGCAGATATACAGCGTAGACAGTTTTCTGGCATGATGTGCATTGCTGGGCATGCCAAGTAACTCCGTCCATAGCCGAGTCCTGTGTTAAAACAGAACCAGAAAATATAAAAGGAACTGTTATCTGCGATTAGTGTCTTATGTTTCATTTTTTACTGCCAGGTGAATGCCATTTGTCACACAAACTCTTCACCATGTGCTCTGTTGGTTACAACATATTGGTCAAATACTGATTTATTCTGAATCCAACATTAGACATTTGATAAAACACTGCAGATGAACAAATTCGTCTTCAATTTACGACATAACCTAAAAATACACAATGTGGAAATTACTGTAACACGTGAGCAAAATATACGGTTCATACAAGATACAAGATACTACGCGATATATCTTCATCTAACAAGATAATGATTTATGAAAAATTAAATTAAATTCTGTCCTAGCGTGAACATCAATAATTACTAAATCAAAAATACCCTTGAGGATTCCTGAAGAATTTAAGGTCACAATGTGTGCCGCTGTTGTAACACCCTCTGGAATAGCACACTTTATTCATTCTAATGGCAATACAATTAAACAATGTAGTGATATGCACTTGGTCGACGAAATACTCAATAATGAGCAACAGTTATGACCGTAGCATATTTCCACACTCATCTTACGCCATACGCACTAATCATCATCATCATCATCATCATCATCACATTAACGAATAACCAAAGCAATATTATTCAATATAACTTTCACACACTTTCAATAACCGTTACATTGTCTTATTTTGTACTAAAAATACAACGGAAACATTTTAAAAAAATCACGTGACTCGTATGTGATTGCCTATGCACACAAAAGAGACTTTCCTTCCATCCATCACATAAAAAAAACACCCACTGAGCCAAGCCGGTTACACGTAACTCCGTCTCAGCCGCTTGTGGCGCCGAAAGTTCTTGTTTCAAGGGGTTCTTTGAAGTTTTACCGGGGTTCGTGAGAGGCTTTGTGGACAGTTGTGCCATTTCCACGAGCGGATCTACCACGCGCTACTCAGACCGGAAAGTTGCTGTATTTTTATCCAGTTCAGAATTTGTAGTAATGTCGAAACTGTCGCCTATGGAGTAATTCGACACTCGGTTATTTATAAATGAACTGGAGCAGCTGCCGGCCATTTGGGATTGACCTGTTTCTAGTCTTGAACAAAGCAGAGGATGAACCCACCACTGGTGATGACATTTCTCCTTAGACAGTTTCTTATGCAACAATGAAAACATAAGAACTTCCTCGTCCATGTCCATTGCATCTACTGACTAATGGTGGGGGAAAGGAAGCAGCGAACTGCAGTGTCCCTCATGGAACCAATTGTTCTAGTTTTTAGCAGCGCTGCCCGCTGCAAACCGCTCCTGAAAAGGAGCCTACTCCTCTGCTTACGTGGCAGCTGCAATCACGTGACTGAGGGAGCAGGACCATAATGTTTGTGAGAATGGCGCTGAAGGTTGTCACGTAAAAGACAGGAACTTAGCCAAATAACCTTGCAATGGCTCCCCACAAAGTTCCCATTATAAAAATAACACATGTACAGGTAATGCTGGTACTTTATTCGTATCATATTTATGTCACTAAACTTGTCAATGTTTGTACAGAAACATGTGTGCTGTGAGGTTGGATATGTGAAATTGAATCCGTGACACAATGATGTACATGAACAAACATAAACTAATAAATTTACATTTAATTGTTTACACTATAACGTAAGAGAAAAACACTCGAAGAATTTTCTGAAATCGTTGAAACGATATCATAATCAGTTTCGAAAAATTCATACCATGACACACAGAACGATTTCTTCTGAAAGTAATATCTCTTGGTCTTCTGTTTTGCAGACTGCCAGATACAGAAGACGAAACCTACGTGAAGAGAAAGGGGACCGCAGGGATAGATGGTCTAAATTACGAGTACAAATTCTGTGCCATTGTCTACTTGCGAGCCAAAAACAAGGGGTACAAGTTTAAACTTGCTTCTAACGAGGAGAAGCTTGGAGCGTTTGATGATGTTGAAGTAGAATATCTTGACGGAAACTCAAGTAAAAGGCACATCTTCGTGCAACTAAAGAGCATAGCAAAAAGGAATATTACAATGTCAGAACTGAAGAAAGAAAAAAAAGGAGACTTCAGTTTACGTAAATATTACGACTCATACTTACAAATAGAGAAGAATTTCAACAGCAGCGAAGTAGGAGCCAAAATGGATGGCAGCATTGATGAAAGTCTGTTCATTATATACACAAACACTGATGTTGCACGCTACCTAAAACCAAATAAAATCCCCCATATCGGTGAAGAAGAGTTCCTAATGACCGGTGGTTCTGTGCTGCAGTTTAACGAAGAGGAACACAAAGCCATTTACGAGCACCTGCAGGATCCGCCAAAACACTATGCATTCTTGAGTCGATTCAGAATCTTTTACAATCAGGCTAACGAGAAAGAGATGGACGAGCACATTAAACGTGAGCTACAGCAAAGCATGAAGTTGCCTGAGAGCAAACTGGATTTAGCCTACATGTGTTTCATTGGTGTTGTGATGGACTGGTGGCAGAATTTTAATTATTTCATCAAGGATGCCAACAGCAAAGAGAATGATCTTTTAGAGAAGACTAAAGAGAAATTAAGAACCATTCTGGTTCCAAATATACTGGATCAGAGGAAATCCGAACTTGACTATCTCTGTATTAAATACAAACAGGCGGCAATAAGAGGCATTCAGCAACTGATAGAACCCCACAGGACTGTTTTGATATTCGCCCCAGGACGGTCAACCACACTCACAGCTGCTAAGATCCACCAGATGCTCAGTGATACAGAACACATCATACTGAATTTACAACAGCTGATTCGCTATAAGACTGAGGTTGTGTTGGCTTGGAAGAGCAAGTTTGATGTGTTGGTACTGGAGAGCCAGAGTTCAACTGAAAAATTTCAAGACGTTTTGAATGAAATATCCATAACCCTGAATGAATTTGGAGTAGAAAAAAAACTAATCTTCATAGCCCAGGCAATGGGTAACAAAGAGCAAATAAGCGTCCTTCGCCACACATTCAGTGAAAAGCTCGCAGAAGCATACGACGACTGGAAATTCACGGATATTATCACTGAGTCCAAGAAGTTCTTCCTAGAGAAGAAAATTATTTTCCAAGGATTGGAATTACAGGTCAAGGATATAGTCAAGGAAAGTGATATTCAAATGCTTAATGCATTAGATGGCGAATCAATGTCTCTTTTATTAGCAGATGAGAAACCTTCCATAGGCTCTCCGATTGAAGAAACACTGGACTATTACATCGAGAGAGCCCTTGAGTGCACACAGAATGTCAACCCTGGCACTCAGAATGAAATCGAACTCCTGCTCCCATTCAGAAAGAGTAGTATGGAGGATCTGAATGGTGTTAGTGCATGTACGGAAAACAACCGCAAAATCAGTGACCATGGAGGGGCAAATCCCCAGCTGTGTCTGACCAATGAGAATGAGCAAGAGCCAACAAGAGTGTGTAATGAAAAAAATGAAATGCAATGTTCGGAAACAAAAGAACAAAACCATCCTTCCCAACCAATGAGAAATGGTTTTGGAAATGTGTATAGAGATCTGGAAAGAAAATCCACTCGAGTCTGGCGACCGTGCACATTGCTAGAAGGTGAAAATCGGATAATTTTGGTCATTGACGAACCAGGGATGGGAAAATCTACCCTACTGACTCATCTAGCAAAGGAAACCCAACAACATTACCGCGACATGTGGATAGTAAGGGTCGATATTAACAATTATACAAACATATTGCAGGAGTACAAAACAAAATGTTTTGATGAAAATGGCGCCTTCAAATTATTAACCGAAGCCGCAAAAATAAAGGAATCAGACAGGGTGCAGTTGGAAAAACAGATGTTTAATTACATCTACAATTCTACCGGAAACATGGCCGTGCTGATTGATGGAGTAGACGAAGTGGGTCCGCATTACGCCGAAGAAGTTATAAAGTTTCTGAGAATCCTGTCGAAAACCAAGATAAGGAAAATTTGGATAACATCTCGAAATTTTATGAAAGGTCAGCTGGAACAAGAATTCCAATGTCAGGCTTACTCACTGTTACCTTTCAGTGCTGAGGACCAGAAATATTTCCTCCTTATGTTCTGGAATCAGAAAGGATATTACGTAAAAGATTTAGCAGAACGAGTTGTTGAACTGTCATGCAAATATCTCAATGACAGAGACAAAAGTTTCATGGGCGTACCTCTGCATAGTATGTTACTGGCTGAGATGTTTGAAGAGAATTTAAAGCAGTGTTCTACATCAAGGACGATAAAATTACTTGAACATATAAACGTTTCCATGCTGTATGATTCCTATGTGAACAAGAAATGGGATATTTATTTAGGAGAGAAAAAGAAATCCGATCGAAATAATGTATCCGAAAAAATCGATGCTGAATCTCTACGTGCCTCTTTCTTAGATAACCACAAGGCTGCAGCACTGCTGGCAATATTGTCCACACAACATTTCGAGAAGATCAATGACAAGAACATACAGAAAAATGCAGGTGATTTTGTGCAGAGAATAAAACAAGGAATGGAGAAAACGGGCATAATAACTGGCGTCATTGATTCAAAACCTGTTTTCCAACACCGCACTTTAGCCGAATACTTGGCTGCTAGGTGGTTGTGCGAAAACAGTCAGACCAGTCAGACATTCATGAAGGATCACTTATTTGAATCAGGGTTGGGTGTGGTCAGAAGTATGGTGGACTGGATATTGGCTGATAAATGTACATTACACGAGGCAGTGCTCAACTCAAATACGCGACACGTTGCAAAGTTATTGAAAACGGAAGGATCCATCAACCAGAAGGACCGTGGAGGAAGAACCCCGCTGCATGTAGCAATCAGCTGCAAAACCCCAGAAATCATCAAACTACTTCTAGAACACAAAGCAGATGTAAGTTTTGAAGACACGTTTTTGGGGTTGTCCCCTCTAGAATATGCAACCAGAACGAAAGATTGGCAGGTGCTGAGTTTCATTATGGAGAAACGGCCTGACATCAGGGAACAAGTGCTGAATGATATGAACCCTGGTTGTACGGAATATATTGTTTCTGGTGTTGGTGCTGCAGCTAGGTATGGACATACTGATTTGCTGCGGTACTTGATAAGTAGGGGAGATATTGTGAATATGGCTTTTCCAGGCGACATTAACATGTTACTTCACGAAGCAGCTCGGGGCAACCACACTGAGACAGTGAGAACACTTGTCGAACTTGGAGCTAGTTGTGACATTCAGGATGCAAATGGAAGAAGAGCGCTACATGTGGCGGCAGAGATGGGAAGTCTTGAGGTAACAAAACTCTTGGTCGAACGTCAGGAAGTGTCCTATTCGGATACTGAGTTGGAATATGTTGTGGCACTCGACAGAGCAATTACTAAATTAAAGCGACTGAACGTGCACGACAAAGATGGAAACACGCCGCTACATCTTGCTGCAGCAGCAGGAAAAACCAACATCTTAAGTTACTTGTCAAGTGCCGGCTGTGATTTGAGAAGCTGCAATACACATGGAGAATATCCACTTACACTGGCTGCTCGATACGGAAGGAATGACACTGTGAAGTTATTGCTGCAGAGTTGCCCTGCTGTGAAATGTGATGAAATGATGACTAGCGCACTGACAGCAGCCGTTGTGGCTGGACAGGTGGAAACGACGGAAGTCTTACTGAGTTCAGGAGCTCCGGTCGACGGAGAAGAAAATGAGAAGCCTATACATATTGCATTGCGAATGGGACACAAGGAAATTGTCATCCTGCTACTGCAGTATGGTGCAAATTTAACATTTCGTACTGACAGAGGAAACACACCACTTCACTTGGCAAGTGAAGCAGGGTACCTGAGCTTGGTGAAGTACATAATAGGGAAACAGACAGATGGAATGTGTAGTCTAAATGATGAAAACGAAACACCATTGCATTTGGCCGCTCGAAATGGAAAAGATTGCGTAGTAAATTATTTTGTCGAAAACGGCTGCAATATTAACGCTACATCTGCTAATGATGCCACGTGTCTTCATCTTGCCTGTGAAAATGGACATTACACAACAGTTGAATGTTTACTGAAACATGGAGCAAAATTAAATGCAATGAACTCTGCTCACCAAACGCCACTCCACATTGCTGCTAGCCGGGGACAAAAGGAAATCGTTGAGCTTCTCATTCTAGACAAAGCCAACTTCACATTGCGAGATAAAGACGGCATTACGGCCCTTCTGGCAGCGTCCATAAACGGGCACCAAGACACTGTGCTGTTCATTGTGCAGCAAGGTGGCAATATAGAGGACACTGACCGAAATGGGAAAAACATCGCACACTATGCTGTAGCCAATGGAAGTCACAAGGTTCTAAATTTCCTGTTGAAAAACCATGCATATTTACTACATGTACAGAATTTTGATGGAAAATCCCCACTACTGCATGCGGCATGTAAATATGGACATGTAGCCACTGTTCAGTACCTGTGTGATCATGGCGCTCTCCTGGACTTACAGGATAACAACGGCAACACTGCACTTCACGTGGCTGTTAGTAACGGCCATCTTAAAGTTACTAGGGTACTTGTGGAGAAAGGTGCAAACCTGTGTGCTGCTGATGCATCAGGCTCAACAGCGCTTCATATAGCAGCGAAAGGTGGATATCTGGATATTGTTCAATATCTTACAGGCAAGTTTGCACCAATTGATACCAGGAACGCTAAGAACGAAACAGCGCTTCTGGAGGCAGTCACGGAGGGACATGCGGAAATCGTGAGAGTTTTCTTAGTGCAGGGAGCGGGAATTGGGGTGCGGAACATAGAGGGGAAAACAGCCTTCGACATAGCTACAGAGAAAGGGTATGAACTAATCACACAGTTGTTAAAAGATCGAGCCGAAGGGGGGATAATTCCCTCGTCCAGCTGTCACATTGACACACATACTGCGGCAGATGAAGGTAGTTTTGAACACTGGCAGGTTTCGGTGAATGCCGGAGTGTCTATAGGCACAGAGACAGAGAAAACTAACACTGATACACCGCGGATGATGGAAACTACACCGGCACATACATTAGGCTTCCAGTCGAATCATCGGTGTGCCCTACACACCGCAGCTAAAAACAACAATTTTGAACAGGTGCAGAGATTGGTGAAATTTGGGACAGCTCTAGACTATGGTGAATCCTTCGGACGCACTGCATTGTGGGTGGCTGCTAAGAGCGGTCACAAGTCAATTATCAGATATTTGTTACAAAACGGCAGTTGTGTGAATGCATCAGACCGTCAAGGTGTAACGCCCATAGAAATTGCCGTCAGAGAGAGCCACTGGGTTGCAGTTGATGAGTTTCTGATCTACAAACCAATAATCAGTCCTAAATGTACAGAGTATCTAAAAATCCAGCTATTTGAAGCATTAGAATATGGAACTAATCAAACTGTTCAAACAATATTAAAATGTGGCATTAGCGTAGAAACAACCAACATTTACGGCTCTGCACCACTGCACGTGTCTGCAAATTACGGACATCAAGAATTATCTCGAATGTTGTTAAATTCAGGTGCAAATGTAAATGTAAAAGACAAGCAAGGCAGGACGCCGTTAATATTATCAGCTACAAAGGGACACATTGAAGTTTCCCGAGAGTTGCTAAATCACAAAGCTAGTGTATATATTGCAGACGAATATGGTTGGACTCCTCTCCACTCAGCAGCTCAAGCAGGCAATGTACAGTTTTTCCGAGAGGTGCTGAATAATGGCGTTAGTGTGGATGTTAGGGACAAATACGATTTTACTCCTCTATACGCAGCAGCTCGGAAAGGTCACGTGAAGGTTGTACGAGGTTTGCTGAATCATGGCGCTAGTGTGGATATTGCAAACTGTGACGGCGAGACTCCTCTCTGCATAGCCGCTCAAAATGGGTATGTGCAGGTTATTAAAGTGTTGTTGAAACGTGGTGCTAGGGTGGATCATTCAAATAATGACGGTGAGGCACCTCTCTACACTGCTGCTCGATACGGACATGAGGAGGTGTGCCGACTGTTACTAAGCAATGGTGCTACTGTGGATTTGACGAGTAAACGAGGTGCGACCCCTCTCCATATAGCAGCTCTGATCGGCCATGTGGAGGTGATAGGTGTCTTGCTGAGTTACGCAGCTAGTGTGAATATTGCAAATGAAGGTGGTTGGACAGCTCTACACGAAGCAGCTGCAAAAGGCCACTGGGAGGTTGTTCGAAAGTTGCTGAATCGTGGCGCTTGTGTGGATACTACAGATAAGAGTGGCTGGAAACCTCTTAACACAGCAGCTTCAAAAGGCCACGTTGAGGTAGTCCGCGAGTTGCTGAAACATGGTGCCAGTGTGGATACCAAAAATACTGACGGTTGCACACCTCTCAACGCAGCAGCTCAAGAAGGCCACGTGGAGGTTGTGCGAGTGTTGCTGAATCATGGTGCTAATGTGTATATTGCAAGGGATAAAGGTTGGACACCTATCAACGAAGCAGCTTTAAATGGCCACGTGGAGGTAGTACGGGAGTTGCTGAATAACGGCGTTGGTATGGATTTCACCATTAGTGGAGGTAGGACAACTCTGTACTTAGCAGCCGCAAACGGCCATTTGGACGTGATCAGTGAGTTGCTGAATAATAGCGCTAGTGTGAATATTGTCAAAAATAATATTTGGATATCTCTTCATGCTGCAGCTGAAATGGGTCACGTGGAGATTGTTCGGGAGTTGCTAAAACGCGGTGTTGCTGTGGATGTCGCAAATGAAAAAGGATGGACACCTCTTAACATAGCATCTCGTTGTGGTCACGTGGAGGTATTTCGCGATTTGGTGAACCATGGTGCTAATGTGGATGCGGCAAATAAAAATGGTTGCACTCCTTTCAACGCAGCAGCCCAAGAAGCTCATGTTGAGACTGTCCGTGTGTTGCTGAATCATGGCGCTAATGTGGATAATGCTACGGAATTTGGTTGGACACCTCTCTACACAGCAGCTCGATGTGGCAACTTGGAGGTTGTCCAAGAGTTGCTTAATGGAGGGGCTAGTGTGGATATTGCAAACAATGAAGGTGCCACACCCCTTATCACAGCGGCTTCAGAGGGCCACGTGGAAATTGTCCGAATCCTTCTGAATCATAGCGCTACTCTTAATCTACAAGACAAAGGTGGTTTTACTGCTCTCAACGCAGCAGCTCAAAGTGGCCAGGTGGAAGTTGTCCGAGAGTTGCTGAAACATGAAGCTAGTGTGAATATTGCAAATAATAAAGGTGCCACACCTCTCATCAGAGCAGCTTCAGAGGGCCACGTGGAAATTGTCCGAGACATTCTGAATCATGGAGCTACTCTTGATATTAGACATGAAAGTGGTTTTACTGCTCTGAACGCAGCAGCTCAAAGTGGCTTCCTGGCGGTTGTAGAGGAGTTGTTGAATCGTGGCGCTAATATGAATATTCGTAGTGAAAATGGTGCTACACCTCTCAACGCAGCAGCTCTGAATGGCCATGTGGAGATTATCCTAAAATTGCTGGATCATGGCGCTGGAGTGGATATTGCAGATGATGAAGGTTGTACACCTCTCTATACAGCCACTAAAAATGGGCACTTGAAAGCTGTCAGGGAGTTGCTGAATCGTGGCGCTAAAGTGGATATTGCAAATAGAGAATGTTTTACTCCTCTGTACTCAGCAATTTCCAGTGGGCATGTTGAGATTGTGCGAGAGTTGCTAAAACATGGCGCAATTGTGGATAGTGCAAAGGAAAGCGGCTGGTTACTTTTTAACGAAGCAGCTCGAACAGAGAACCTGGAAGTGATCCGTGTGTTGTTGAAGCATGCTCTTGGTGAAAATATTTCAAAATTATGTGTCTGGAAACCCGTAGAAAAGGCAGCCAAAGAGGGAGATATTGAAAGTATTCGACATTGGCTAAAGCGTATCCATAGTATGTATTTTCTCAAGAAATCTAATTAGTTTTCAAGGTGTTATGGAAATATTCCGAGAGTTGGAAATTTTGCCCTTGCCTGTATATTCCACACCAAAAGTTGCAAAATATTCTGGCCCAAACAGTGCGGCTATGCCAAATAGAAGTTGTTACGTTGTTGCACCGAAATCATGTTAGTGTCCATAGTGGTAATACTACGGCAATTCCCATACATGTATCGACCTTGAACTGTAACTTCATTGATACGATAATACTCATTAAGAATGGATATGTGATTATCGGCATCACGTAATGTACAGTGTTGTGTGAATAGAGACAAGGGACTGGCTGCACAGTGCTGACACTTTGTGACGGTCAGTTAGCAGTGCCTGCAAGTAACTGTACACTGTGTGGTTATGTGCTGGAATATTATTCAGCATTATTTGTTTGTTTATCACAGCTAATGTTTGTTATATTGCCTTATATCTACTGTTAATGTAACT
>Ga0123354_10011441_pt1 | contig 13712 bp, 11 predicted proteins | sample TergutLab28metaG_2_FD_97872 | JGI IMG/M metagenome (GOLD analysis project Ga0123354, IMG submission 97872) | Labiotermes labralis P4 segment gut microbial communities from Petit-Saut dam, French Guiana - Lab288 P4 | ecosystem: Host-associated > Arthropoda: Insects > Digestive system > Gut ... | reverse complement strand
AGATGGACGTATTAACGTCTGAAACATGTTGAGCAGTAGATAATAAAGCAAGTGTCATCTAGTTGGTCAACCTTTATTCAAATATCAAGATGATGCACGGTCCAATACGCATAAGATTTATAAAGTTGTTTGTTTGTTAGGCTGTAAAAGGATGTCTGAAAATGACATCAAACAAAATGTTCTTCACAAAGCTGGCTGCATCTGCTGTAGAAGGTCCTGTCACTGTATAAGATATATATGATGTACCACCTCCAGTAAGAGGTCCAATGTACCTCCACAGTGAAAACAAAACAAAAACCACACAAAGTTTAAATCTAGACCTGAATCAAACACTCCTTCAACACTATGCAGAGTGTAAACCACTACAAACAACCAACCTAAAGATAACTGTGAGTTTATTTATTTCTAGTATTAAGCCCCGTGACGCTAGAAACCACAGGATCTCCTGTGATAGTCAGCAGAATGAAATCCACTACAAAACACAACCAACCTAAGCATCACTGTGATGTGATTTATTTCTAATTTAAATCCCTTGATGCTAGTGGCCACAGGATCTCCTTTAGCTTCTGCTTCCTTTATCAGGTTCTCAATATCAGGCCATGGAAGCTGGTTGGCCAAAGCACTGCGTACAGCAAGAATTGCATTTTCCACTAGTTGCTGGTTTCTCGTTATCAACTCTGCTCTCTGTTTATCCATCTCTTGTGTCTGTTCAAGTGCCATCAATCTTTGGTCATGATCCTTACGCACATTTGCAAGTTTCTTCATAGCTTCACGCTCCTGTAAAAACATGTCTTAAATTAATTCATCAACATTCCATCACTTGTAACAACACAGCATTAAGAATATGCAGTTGCCTTCATGCTTTCAAAGGAAACAGATTACCTGAAATACCAAACCTCCTTCATCCTTCAGTTTTCAGTCAACCAATTTTAAGTACTTTACTACACTATATGTGGAAGAAATTATAGGGTATAGATATGGTTATGGGTGATGTGACCATAAACTACTGCAAACAAAATTCACTGACTTTAATACACTCTACACCACACAAAAATGTTTCCCAACTGTCAGAGACACAATCCCCCTCAGGATACGTTTTACTTAAGAGAACCGCAAAATATTCCACCAAAATAAAATATATCTAACTTACACTTGTGATGTCTTACAAAAAGACAGATAAGTGAGTTTGGTATGCTCAGAGAAACATTCACATGACAGACTCAGATTTGTATTCATTCAAGAAGGGTATCACTTTTGAAAAACATCAAGTACACTGCCTACTTCAGTCAGACTGCTGCAACTGTTAAAATTACACATGACTTTATCTGTCAGTATGTCTACTCAGGAAAGGTTGTGATGTCTGAACAGAACAGCAGCAAAATTATTATTATTATTCTGGACACTACATCACAAACAACACAATGGATCTAACAAGCCAGACAGCCCTTCTTCAGAAGATGACATACATAATTGTCTGACAATTTCATAGAACCTGAAAGCTTCCTAATACGTATGTACTGACCACAAGGGCATGTGACTGAATCACATGACTGCTGCCCACATTTTCACAACCTTTCAGATAATTTTAAACAAGGGGCACAGTCACACAGCAGTTCCAAATTTCAGTTCATTCTGAAAGTGGGTTACTTGTAAAAAGATATGTGAAAATATTGGTAACACCGCCATAGCAGATAAAAGGATTAAATGTTACACACAATGGTCAATGACAGTGGTCACTTTGATCTAAATGTTAAACCTGGATAGTTATTATCTGTGAAATGTCTCCACACAGGAAGGGGTGTACATTCCTAAACAGTATATTTTCTTCAAGACTGTAATTTTCGCATGTTTGTTCCCAGTTCTCCATTGACCATTACAGAAAGGAAACATATATATATATCTAAAATCAGAAATTACTAAATAAAATAATGACATATGGTACAGATATGACAAGTCAAAACTACAATCATAATTTGGACATCTTGATGGCCTAGCTGCTAAGGTACAGGGATATCATTTTTTCTGACAACTGACAGTACTCACTTCCTGTCAGCTTGCTTCACTTATAAAACCCACCAAATAAACATGTGCAATGTGAAGAACAACTTTTCCAGCACCATCCTTTTATTCACTCATTCATTCATCCTGTAGTCTGTCTTATGACAGGTTCATAGCATCTTTCAAAGCCAGGTCTCCACACAGTGTGATTTAGTCCTTCATGTTTCAATTTCCAGTATCCTCTCTTTTCCTTTAGGTCATCCTGTAGCTCCTTATGTCCTCTTCCTCACCTTGCCATCACTTCTACCCTTCCATCTATCTTTCCTTCAATAACATGTTGTATAAGGCAATTTCAACGCAAGATATAAGCAATCCAGTTCGCCTTCCTTCTTTTTATTGTTTGCAGGATATTCCTCCCCTTCTTGACTCTTTCTAACACTTCTTCATTTCTCACATGATCTGTCCAACTGATCTCTGTCCTTCTCCAGCACCATGTTTCAAAACTTTCCAGGTATTTCTGATCTACATTCCACAGAGTCCACATTACAGCATCATACAAAGCTATGCTCCAAATATAGTACTTCACTAGTTTCTGCCTTAAATTTAATTCCACTTTGCTGGTGAAAAGAGCTTTCTTCTTGTTGAAAACTGGTTTTGTCACGGCAATCCCGGATTTAATTTCACATGTACATCTTGCAGCATATGTTATGCTACCCCAACAGTTGAAATATTCCACATTTCCCACTTGCTTTTGACCTATCATAATCTTGTACTGGGGATGTCTGCCTTAAAATTCTCATTACCTTAGTTTTTTCAACATTCACTTCCATTCTGTAGCATCTTCCAGTTTCAACTAGTCTATCAACCATGTCCTGTAGCACCCTTTCTTCCTTAGCCAGTAGCACAAGGCCATCTGTTTATTTCACAGTGCAAATTACTTGTCCTCCTGTTTTGAAGACTCCAAACCCTTCGAAAGCTTTCTTGATACCATATTCATTGCACCAGCTGAATAGAATTGGTGACAAACAATATCCATGTCTAACTGCTCTTCGAATTATACAACATAAACCAACAAAATGCACATTTTCTAAATTAATAATTGAATTTGTAATTTTGATGTCTTCTACATGTTTTGAACCTGACAGTTCACCTTCAGGAAAATGGTTTATATGCAGTTATGGTATGGCATGTTTTACATCCAGTCTAGTACATAGAACAGTGTGTTCAATAAACACACACTCCTGAAGATGAACTCCCAAGTTCAAAACACATAGAAGATATCAAACTTAAAAATTAAAAATTTCATATGGAAAATGTGCATTTTGTTGGTTTATATTGTACAATTATATTACAATGCACAGTGCAAAAAACATAAAATCCTCTTCCATCTTCACACTTCTTGTCTCCCCTTGGCCCAGTCTTAGTTAAACACTCTGATCCACATACAGTTTGCTGATCAATCTTATTTCGCTCCAGTCAATACCAGTTCCTTTTAGGATCTGCATTAATTTGGTCCAAGTTACATGGTCAAATACCTCCTGCAAGTCTATGAAGCAGGCACACAGTTCCTCATCTATGTACAAAGTTCATTCTGATATTATTCTCAGCATCCTTATATACAGTGAATAAAAACCCAATATTAACTGCAATACATTAAACCAAAATAAGCATGTTTGCTAGATGTGACACATGTCTGCAAGGTTAACATTTCCAGCACCATCTTTAAATATGGCAAGTAAAAACCCAATATTAACCCTTTAAACACCGAATTAAATCCTATCTGCCATTTGCTGGCATTATTAGGAGCTCACCACATTCTCCACGTTAGCAGGGTAGGGGTTAAACGTTAGGAACACAACTAAAATAATGGACCCTTAACTCAGATGAACTGAAAAAGCAGCAAGCACTGCGCTGCCTGCCATTATGCAAAATGGTTTGAATGTGGTGTGATGTCAGCTGTCAGATAAAAAAAGTTCTATATTAGATCACTATTCAAAGGATCAAGGGTTCAATCATGTCAAATATCAAAAGAAATTACATGATAACAAATGGAAATATGGAGTCTTATCAATAAATCATATAAAACATGGGATACACCCAGCATTCAAAACAATGTGCATTGCAAATATATCACATACACTAAACGAGACTCAACGCAATCATCCCAATATACACACACATCTATAAATGCAGCAGGTCACATGTCTGAGCATTGCTAATACCTGTTGTATGGCTCTCATGTCAATCTTCTGGCTCTCAAGTGAGGAGAAGAATTCATCAACAGCCATATCAAAGCTTGGAAATTCTCGTACGGCTAAAACAGCATGCTGTTCAAATACCATTGGGTGAAACTCCTGATTAGAAAAGAAGTCTTCTTCACCCCCATCAGGCAAAGGACGTTTCTCTTTTTTCTGTATGATATAACCCTAGAAAAACATTTGCCAACACACATTAGCCAATAGTATTACTGCAATATGATAACTGCTATTAGCAAAAAGTTTTATAGGCACATCAGCACTAAGGTAGGGAACAATGGCACCTCTTCAAATGTCCTGTAGCCCAAGGCAGTGGTTTCCAACCTGCGAGCTGTAAACCTCCTGGAGGCCACAAGGCTATTCCAAGGGATGCCATAAGGTTATTCCAACTACTCTGAGATATCAAGGAACTTCAATGAAAGTCTTGCTCCTGCAGCCAGTACTTGGTTGTTCCTTCTTCTGTCCTCCATTATTATTGTGCTGGTTGGTAAAATGTGATATACTTTATAGTAGTTATTAAAATTATAAATAGGCTGGGATAATGTAGTCAGTATAGTGACTAGCCTACAGGCTGGAGAATCTGCAGTTTGAATCCTGGCAAGGACAGATTCTTTCTAGTCTCCAAAACACCAAAACTGGATTATGGGCCCACCCAACCTCCTATTCAGTGGGTACCTGGGACTATCCCCCTGACAGAAAAGTGGCCGGGCATGAGGCTAACCACTCACCTCCAAATTACTTCCAAGGTTAAGAATGAGTGGAGCTATACCTACACTCACCCTATATGCCTTCACAGCACGTAACGGGACATCTTTATCTGTTTACTAATGGCACCACAGAATATTTTATTAATTAACAGAACTTTTAAGTACAGCTATTAATATGTGAGATCTGAGGTTCTCATAGCAGTGGTGCTGAAGAGTGAAGTCTTCTGAGAGATTATACTCTGTCACTGGAGTTAAGTTCCTGATGTTTCGAAGAACCATAATGCCATTATCTTCAGTGTCAAGCTGTCCAAGAAGAAATATTTTGCCTTGGGCTGCTTTACCATAAAGTTGTAAGCACTAAGATATTCTGAAACTTCAGGAACTATAAATCCAACAACACAATAGCACAATATCAATAATCAACACACAGGGATCTGTGAAATTCTGTTAGGTTAAGAAAGGGTCCTCACGCCAAAAGCCTGGGAATCACCGGTCTAAAGCAATGGTTTTCAAAATGTTAATGCTTGCAGCATAAACAACTTCCACATAAAAATTTGCAGCACATTTGGCATTAAGACCCCTATTCAAATATCTCCATAAATTATTCAAACTCCTAGAAGGAACAGAAGGGGGACTGCGGTAGCACAGTGGTTAATGTGCTACAAATCGGAAGGTCGCTGGTTCGATACCAGCTGGTGTCAGTGGATTTTTCATTAACATAAAATCCTTCTGATCGCACTATGGCCCTGGGGTCAACTCAGCCTCTAACAGAAATGAATACCAGGAACATTTCCTGGGGGTTAAGGCGGCTGGTGCGTTTGGCTGACAACCTACCACCATCCTGTGCCGTTGTCACGAAATCTGGGAACCTTAACTTCCTGGAACCCTCTGGGCCTGTCCAGGCCTGTAATGGGACTGCTTTACCTTTAGAAGGAACAGAAAAGGCTGAGTGAAACATCACTCCTGTTACCTTCCTCACCTAACTGAATATAAAACTGGTATTCAAGCTTTACTGAAGTGCAAATTTTCACTTGCACATGATTACTTTTTATTTTTTAATAACTGAAAAGCAACAGAAATATTAAATGTCAATCAATTTCAAAAGGTAAGATTTGAGGGTCCCTAGCCAAGCATATCAAGGTTCCAGCATCCTGGGAAGTAACAGAATGTAGTGTCACAGGTAGGTAACAATGTTTTTGAAGAACCTTTTGTCTCAGTCTTCAGGATCCAATTTTCTACCCTTCATGTAAAGTGCTCACTATATTTGTCCAAATTTAACCAAAACTGAAATGGCTCCAAAATTTCTCCTAAAAATCTGCCCAGTGGTTCTTCAAGCAGACAAGCAGATGCATCAAACAGGGGAATTTTAATTGGCAAATGCAAATGTGCTTGAAACCAGAAGATGACTAAAACAAGTTGAAACAAATCAAACACTATTTAACCAGCTAAGAGTAGTGAGTTTATTATTATTGTTGTTGTTGTTGTTATGTTTATAAAAATAACAGAATTACAATAAAACATCAGTGTTCAGATAAGATAACCTAATTTTTCAACGCAGATTCTGAAAGTTGTGAACATTTTGCATGCACTGTGAGCAGGAAAATCAAGTGATGCTGAATCTTAATTAGAGGGACAAAATTTTGTAAGCTCTATCCAAATAATTATGTGACACATTCAATGGGTTAAAATATCAATTATACCTGGAATTATTTCTAAAGAAGACATTTCACAAGCGGAAACTGTCATCTCCTCACAGACACTCCCTCTCTCTTCCAGCGCCTATTGCAGTTTTACATAATACAGTGCGAAACCAGAAGTCAGAAATCATATTTATCATGTAAAGGAGTATGTTCAAGTATGAAAATCTCTATCTCCACACACTCCTGTGTCCAGTTTTTATTTTCTCCCCCCCCCCCCTTAACACTATATGCAAGGCATATCTTGACTTACTTTTGGTTCTTGGTGTGCAACCAAGTCTAACAAATGGTCTGCTTCACTCAACGCTGCCATAAGTTTTGGCATATCTTTCTCTAAATCAAATCCTTTGCCAAGCTTGCAGCCAGTAGTAAACCCTGACTTTAGAAGCGCATGTTCTACTATTGCTGGACCATAATCTACAAAGAAACAATGTAAAAAGTTGGACAACTTGGTTTACAGATACTGGTAGCTACAGTACTTACAGTATGCAGTCTTAAGGTACTGAGAGAAACCTGTACAGCTTCACACAAGCTGATGAACTTATGCAGTAGAAGGTACCTAGATGGCTCACAACTTGCATAATGTTCTACAGAATACTCCATGTGTAATAACCGGTACACAGAAAGAATAACACAGTTGTAACTGCAATGCAGATGGAGTGGACATAAGGTGTATGTCATGGGCATCAGTGCCCTCTTAACTCTTTGGTGCAAAGCAACAGACATGTTCATGACCCTAGCCAACAAAATGCACAAACTTCTTCCTTAGATATTTATATGCTACTATCACACTTAATATACCTACTTTGCATTTCTTTGCACAGGTTGTGTATAAATCTGATGGATTTTGATGTACAGTATCCTGGAAGCAAGCTGCTTCCAAGGTATTCCATATAATGCTATGAAATCAATGAGCATCTGAGAAACTACTAGCTTCTCAAGAATACTCTTCCTTGGTGTTAGTCAGTCAAACAGCTAGCCAATCACGCAGTCTGTCAGTCAGTAAGACTAGTAAGGCATGCAAAATCACAAAGAATACCAATCAAAAAATAGGGGTACTGTATAACATATCTGCAGTTCTTTTGATGGTAATATGAATATCATGTTTTTCTGGGATGTGATTCTATTAGTCTGGTAGACAGGTACCAGTGTTTTGATGGAGCTTATTTCCTGCATCCCAGGAGACCACAATCTTCAAATTTGAAGTAAACTTCGACACTCTTGTACTGAGATTCTGTGCCAGATAGGGAACCATAAAAAATGGGAATGACAATAAAAGATCACAACCTTATGACTGCTGCCATAAAAGTTAAATATGCAACCACTGAGCTGACACTGTTAGGATTCTTTCTCACATACACTTTTCAGTTTATTCCTGGCTCCTAGAAGAACAATATAAAAGTGTAAAGCAAATATGAGAAAGAACCCCAGGGCCTGAAGAAGACATATGAGTGACCCAAACCAAGTAGAACATCACAGACAGCAATAATGAATGGTAAAACATGTCAGGTTTTGTTGCACTAAAATAGCACAACACCACACACACATGCAGTAAGCTGCACTGTGGCACAGTTTTCCATTCCTGAGCTTTACATGAGTGTAAGCCATGCTACATGCCCAACTGCCAGGATGGTGGAGGGGAAGAAATGGACCCATGCCATGACCTTCCAGAACTCTTCAACTTAACCATGCTTAGACTTTCTCTTGTGGTGTTTTGCAAAGGACACTATGCACAACAATAAGCTGATAATTTGCACAGAATCATAGTGACTACACCAACACTAACACTTGCATTGCTGATCAATGTAGAATAACCTAAAGTATTTCACTGAATTAGGCAGGGTGGTGTATGGAGCCCATACAGAGTTGTACCTCTTTCCTGGGTACCACAATACCACTTAAGCTTCCTACAAAATAATACAGGGACAGCCATATGTCAGAGACTTGATGTGTTATGTGATGCAGCTGACTGGCTTCACTGGTCTCTCTTCTTTTTGTCCAATACTATGTTACCAAGCACTCTGTATATTACAGTAGGCATGAAATATTATAAACAAATTAGTGAATGTTGCTTTACAACCAATAATGTAAAAGAAGCTGTCTGTGAAATGTGTGACATAAATATCCATGCTATGTACATACCAACATGAGGTATCAAAATCTTTTTGAGACCATCCCCAGTTTTTGCTGCAGATAGTATACTATATAACTTTTCTGCAGTTGGAGGACCTTCACGCTGGTGTGCTCTGTCCAATGGGTACTTCTCACGAACTGCAAATCTAAGAGGCAAATTAAGGAACATACTAATGGAAAGAAAATACTGTACAAAGGCCACCACAATAATGACATAAACAGAAGCAGGTCTATCATATGACAAGTTAACATCATATTCCCATGCTAATCCACTACAACTCTAGCTATAACTTCTGCACATAACCCTTCAATTTATCCAGTCATATACATTTCAGCCCTACATGAATTATCACTAAATCATAGCTTCACAGTTTCTGCCACCAAAATATATTGCTACAAAGCTAATGGAAGTTTAGGTACCTCTTTGTCATTTCATGAGGGCCATCTGGTGTATCAACTACAAGCATAACTTCACCTCACCTCACTTCATTTCACTCACTCACGCACTCACAAACCAAGTGCATTATATGAGAAACACATAATAGTTAAAATCTGCAAAAAGCTTCCAAAATCATACTTTAAATCCAACCTGCCATACAAATTACAAATAATATCAGTATTCAGTTTCATAACTGCATCCACAGAGATGTCACACAGAAACCACTCTTAGAATTAATTTTTTCACCCACCATACAGGATGGCATATAAATTCTGAACCATTTAAATGTCACAGAGACATTACATTTTGTAGGAAAATGTTACACACTGCACTTCCACTAGCACAGATGTATGGAGAATTGTTTATAGTGCACAATATGTTCAATGCAGCCAATATTACATTTTTGACACAAGCCTTCAGAAAATGGGCAGCACAGTTCAGTGATTAAAACCATAAGTTCCAGTACTGTGCCAGGGTCCTTCACAGACAGTTTTTCTTTCAGGCAGTTGCAGGGATTAATACTGGAGCTGTAAAGTAGACAGGTAGGTCCAAACCTGTGGTATTGTGGAAAATGGTAAGGCATTACTGCATCACCAAATGTTTCATGAACAAACTCCAGGACCATATCAGGTGTGTGTTGCCACATTTTAATTTCCTAAGGATAAAGGTAGAGTTATCCCTCTGCTTAAACACATTCCATGAAGTTATATAGAGGAATGAAGGCTCGGCTCCAGACAAAGAGCCTCTAGTACACACTGAACAAGAGATTGGATAAGCACAATTGCCATTCTGGGCACTTGGGAGAAAAGAAAAATGTCTCAGCCTTGTCCTTGCCATTGTCATTCAGACCACAGCCTAGTCACTATACCAAATGAGCTACACTGTTTTTTTTTTTTAATTTTATAAAACTTTTAAAAACAAAATAACAGGTACACACATTTGTGAGGTGGACCGTGACACTTTATACTGTAAAGAGTGGTGAAGTAATGCACAGCATAGTTCTTCAATAAATATTTAACTTTTGTTACTGTAAATGTCAGTCATGTGTTCATCAGCAGGAACTTAAGGCACACTATCATTACTGCAACTGTCACAATCAACTCCAAAACAACACTCTGCAAAACAGGGCTGGATAATACTCATACTTTCAAAATAATACAAACAGATGGAATGACAAGTGGCAAACACATGTTCATCACAAAGAACACTAAGCATCTCCTTGGAACCCCAAATACATGTTACAGAAACAACACTTTGGTCATACCTGACCTCCTCTCCTTCTGTGTGGGGTCGCAGAACATTCAGTATCACCATGTTACAGTCTGTTAGTACGATGTTTCCACGGTCATACAGCTCCAATATCACGTGGTAAGCAGCTTCACCAGAACCGAACTGCATGTCAACTATTCGGTCCATCCCCAACTGTGTCAGGCATTCCAAGCGCTTGTTTCGCAGATGCTTTCTCAGCTTTATAAGGCATAAAAACAGGAGGATGTTACTTTTACCTTGTTAAGACTCATCAGTATATGTGACCATTCCACTTTACGTAATGAATTCTCATGTATTATATGCCTGCCATTTAACTTCAATGAAATTTTCATAAAGCATCAAAACAAAATAAATACACATTTCTGTTGAATACAGTGACTTTCCTATACAACAGAACCATGCAGTGAACACATAATGTGGGCCTGTTCAGCTTCAAGGCATAATGTTGAATTCTTATGCCATAAGCCTACACTTGCAAAAGTTTCACTGCACTTTTAATCCACATAACTTTATATCACACATGCTTCAAAGAAAACACTTAAAAAGACACAAATGGCACAGAAGACTAATCTGCCATTTATTTCCGTTTTACTTAGGAGGGATAATGAAGGCATTCTTTCATGACATCCTTACCTCAACAATAATTTAAGTGGAGGATCAAGAAATTCTGGAACTCAGGCATAATTTGTGGTAACAAGGATATGTATAAAACCTAACCTAGTCACCCCTCATACTGCAGGTGCGCATGAACGTGCATGCAAACACACACACGCATACACACACACACACACTTGCTTCGGAGTTCCTGCCTCTGCTAGAAAACACCTCTTGTGGTATGACTATGAAACCTCACAAACACAATAATTGCTTTTGAGCCCAATCTTCAGTCTAAGGGCCAAAAATCACAAAGGGAGACATATGCAGAATATGGTGGCTGAGATGGTAAATGGAATAAGGGTATACACAAAAACTGCTGCATGAAAGGACCCAAAGTCATGGTGCAGGATCCAGTAATTATTCCTTTTTTTTATGGCTTCCTCTACCAAATGGCATCTTTCCAAAACTCCATAACTTTGATGTAAAAACACGGAAATCACTGGGAGTCCTATAGGGACAAACTCATGGTGTAACATACAAAGTTGTCAAACAGCGACCCTTTGCTGAGATATGGTAAATTACAACATTTTCTTTTGCGGACAACATGTTGGTGTTCCATTCAGAGAACTAACATTTCATCACACGGCTGTATGCCAAGATCCAGGATGTATTCCCAGTAATGATCTCTGATACAAGAGGTCTGCTTCTTACACTGATCATTCAAAGGTGTGTACATACATTCACATGAACACACCTTTGCATACATGTGTACTCTCACTCTCTGCAGTGACAAATACTCATTCAGAATGCTTTGGACTGATCCATATGACATGCCAATTTTGTTTCCTATCTGATCAATCATCAGCATCAACCTGATGTCACAATTTTATGAACAGTGGTCACATATTCATTGCTCCTTGATGCTGCTCTGTACATAAGTTGCACCAGTGGCACACAGCAGATTTATAAAGGCTTCACCTCTATAAACAGCACTGAGGCTTACAACAACTTCCACTGCTGACCTCCCTGGTGTGCAAAGGAACTTAATGTTTGCCAGCTGTTCAAACTGAACACTGCAATTAACACTGGTAACAGAATTCCACCCAATGGCCAGCATCAGCATACTACATGAACTACTTGTTCCAACTTCCTCCACCAGTAGCACACAGTCTACACCTGCAAACTCTATGCTCCTCACTTTAAAGGAAGCACAATCTTCTTGACACAACTGAATTCCAGAACCTTTTTGATCCTCCCCGTTTGCCACACATTCAGACTGCCTACATGGGTCACTCTCAAACGCATGGCAACAATTTTTTTTGCCAAAAATGTGATAAAGCAGGAAATAAGAGTATATCAGTGTGAAAGCATGTGGCATGTATCTGTAAATGTTACTACCAGAACAGGGTATATGTACAGGAATGCACATGCATATCATGCACCAACATTACTGCAGTGGTGATCTTGTTCTCAAATGGAATTCTGTAGAGTGGAACAGAATTTACACATTAAAATAGTAGTTCCCCATGGCAGAAATACATAAAAGTGTGGAATTATGTGATGTATTGTGAGATCATGTCCTACCATATCAAAAATTTGCAAGGTGGGTACAGATGTTCAAAAGAGGAAGAGTGTCAACAGCAGTTCAGCATGAGGTGGCACACGCTCACAGGCCAGATCATGCCAGTAGTGCTTGCTGCCCTCCCAACCATTGGCAACAAACTGTAGACAACCTCAGTAACTACCCTGAGGGCTGATGAAAGTTTCTACAGGTAGTTTGTGTACACAACAAAAAAACAATAAAACTATGATTCAGAAGAAGGGTGGTTCACTTGGCTCATACCAGTGGATCCTTTACATATACCTTCATCTGATTTTAACATTTACAAGTACATACCACATTCCTTGAAACATATTTCAGTCTCTACTTCGTCCCCACAACACAGTGGCAATTTTAAATTCCACAGTGTTACACTACAAATTAAATCTTTGAAAGTGTCTCACATAAAATCACTGTTGTCAGCAGAAAACGAATGACTGAAAGGCCATACTCTTACAGAAATCTTATTGCTCCATAAGCTTAGAATGGTCAGGAACTATTCCTGCAATGGTCACTTTGTCACTGAACGTGCTGTCATTTGAACGGTTCCCTACAGATGAAATAATTTAAACTGGCATTCCCATTTCAAATTCATTCCAGCTAACACAATAAACAGAAGTGTTTTATTCAATCATGCTATCAGTTGCAAAGAACATACAGGGTTGATGGTAGGAGAACAAAATATAAATATCTAGTGTTGGTGGAATGATACTGGTGGTGGAAAATGAAAGTACTTGGAGGAAAACCTGTCCCAGTGCCACTTTGTTCACCACAAATCCAACATGGACTAGTATTGGACTGAACTAAGGCCTCTAGTCAGATGCTCTTAATCCCTAAAATTATACAGCACTGATGGTAGGTGAATAAAATGCAAGTACACAGCATTGGTGAAATAATTCTGACAAGGAGAAAACATACCCAATGGGGGGGGGGGGGGGGGACACGTTCATTGCGTACCTCGGTCATACAAAAAAATAACCCACGACCCCCCCACCCCTTTTTTTTTATTCTGACTTT
>Ga0123354_10011439_pt1:7500-13713 | contig 13713 bp, 11 predicted proteins | sample TergutLab28metaG_2_FD_97872 | JGI IMG/M metagenome (GOLD analysis project Ga0123354, IMG submission 97872) | Labiotermes labralis P4 segment gut microbial communities from Petit-Saut dam, French Guiana - Lab288 P4 | ecosystem: Host-associated > Arthropoda: Insects > Digestive system... | reverse complement strand
CTGTACAACAGAGACGGAGTGTGTTTACTTCGCGGTTCGGACAGGATATATATATATATATATATATATATATATATATATATATGTGTGTGTGTGTGTGTGTGTGTGTGTGTGTGTGTATAATTCAGGTTGTCTTCACTTTTGGGCCATGCCATGGCTCAGGTGGTTAGTCGCAGGGCTCTCACCGCGGAGTCCCAGTTTCTATCCCAGGTCAGTCTATGTGAGATTTGCAGTGCACAAAGTGGCAGTGGGACCGGTTTTTCTCCAAGTAATTCGATTTCCTCCTGCCAGTGCAATTCTACCCACGCTCCATACCCATTTTCATCTGCACGATGTTCATATTCAGAGTGAATGTAGGATTGCGGCCATTTGTCTGCTTCACACCTGCAGACGAAAGCAGGCCCGATTCACCCGAATAATATATATCTTTCTCATAATGGTAGGGGCTAAAGTTAGTGTGAGAGTTAGGTGTCTCGTTCTGGTGAAGATACATGGAAACAGTCTTGGGAAATTGTTTATCCAGATTATAAGGAATAGTGAGGTTAGGATAAATGAATTTCCTTTATTTTCACTTCATTTTCTTAAATGCTCTGCACGACCGTGTGGGGCACCGACGCCACAGGCATGTAAAAAAATTGAACGTCAGTTCAGTGCACCGAGGGTTAAGGTAGCGGTTTGCAAGCTTTGTGGGTACAAGGACTCCTTCGGCAGTCATAAAACAATGTCTCTGTCCTAGACCAGCAGCAACCAATCAATGCTGGCTGGGAAGTCATGTGACCTCTCGGACCAGCCGCATCCCCACAGTTCCGGATCCACTGCTGTAACGTTAGTTTTCCATAAATCACATGCAAACGGCACAACGGGTTCTGCCACACCATAAGCGGCGCTTCGTAGGCAGCAATGCGATACTTACGGGATATCCGGTCCAATCACAGTCGGCAGGTCGGCAGTAGGCGGGGCCTCTGTCACTTGCACGGTCACTCGCGTCGACGTCTCGGCGCGACCAACTTCGTTCGTTGCTGTGCAGCTGTAGACGCCGGCGTCGCGACGCGTGACGCCAGCCAATGCCAGCTCGACTGTACCATCGTGATTCAAGGTCATCACAGTGCGACGACTGGGACGCAGACGCACACCGTCCCGGTGCCTGTTGTGGAGAAAATTATACATGGCGTCGCGAATAAGCGGAGGCATTTGTTACAACAGATAAACACGTTACAGTACCGTACGGTGACACCGACCGGAGGGCGCCCAGCTGTGACCTGTCGCAGTTCTCTGCCTTGAGAACGTCCGGCAGTCTGCTGGCGCTGTTTGGTGCAGCTTTAGGGGTCTTGTCATGTGGCTTCACTTTTCGGTTTGTACTGTACCCCTCTGTACAGCATAATTCGGGGTAAATTTCGTCACCAGCGTCAGCGTCATTCCAACAACGTTCCGTCCTAATCTTTACCTACATGTTGCTTTACCAGAAGGACAAACGGGCGAAGGCACGGAACTTTCCAAAAAGCAATGCTCTTGTACGCTTCTCGAAAGATAGGCCTGAACAGTAGTGACAGTCCGCTGTAAACTTTACAGAGCACTGTACTATGCATATCACATATGCAGTTCATATGTGTCATATATTATGCAGAGAGGAGTGGTGAGTTCTTACTGACGTTTCGGGTCAACCTATCGGTCCCATCTTCAGAGGTCAGGAATTCAAAAGGATCCAAGGATTCTTGACCCTTGAAGATGGGACCGATAGGTTGTCCCGAAACGTCGGTAAGAACTCACCACTACTCGGTGCGTAACAACTTAGAAGACCGCAGTTCTCTGCTGACGCGTTTTTATTTCTTTTCTGCTGGTGTTTTATTCCCTAGACACTTATGCTCCGCGGTAACACCAACTCTATTCTCTCGTTTATAACCAGTTACCTTGACCACATCCGTGTGAAGCTGTTTTATTATTCAAGCTGGCACGCTGTCATTTTTTATCTCGTGTGAGCCGAGATTTGCCCGTGATTGCTTCTGCACTAATCAGGTTAATTACTGAGCTACATTACCGACCTTCCCGCCGGTAGCTATACATGGACCGACCGACCAGCCGGCCGGCCGGCTATAATTTCCATCACCTACAGTTGGACTGCTGAACACATATGGAAAGGGTAATCTTATCAGTGAGGACGAGATGGGCAGGGCATGCAGCATGTATGGGCAGCGATACAATAATTGCACGCAAGACTGAAACTACTTGAGACTTGTGAGTAGCAACAAGTTTCACGTGACAATGCGGTGTGGATTCATCTGGCTCAGAACTGATTATAATGCTTGGATATTGTGAATGTGGCAATAAAACTTGGGGTCAACAAAAGCCAGAGCATTTCTTAACTACCAAAAACTGTTAGTTTTTCAAGGACTCTTCTCCGTGTATTTGCTGACAGTGTGCTGCCAATGACCAGAACGTGGCAGCACACTGTCACACCTCACTGTCCGTGTAGTTGCTGACAGTGTGCTGCCAAAGTCCAGAATGTTACAGCACATTGTCACACCTCACTGTGCGTGTAGTTGATGACAGTGTGCTGCCAATGTCCAGAACGTGGCGTCACACTGTCACACCTCACTGTCCGTGTAGTTGCTGACAGTGTGCTGCCAATGTCCAGAACGTGGCAGCACACTGTCACACCTCACTGTCCGTGTAGTTGCTGACAGTGTGCTGCCAACGTCCAGAACGTGGCGGCACACTGTCACACCTCACTGTCCGTATAGTTGCTGACAGTGTGCTGCCAAAGTCCAGAATGTTACAGCACATTGTCACACCTCACTGTGCGTGTAGTTGCTGACAGTGTGCTGCCAATGTCCAGAACGTGGCGGCACACTGTCACACCTCACTGACCGTGTAGTTGCTGACAGTGTGCTGCCAATGTCCAGAACGTGGCAGCACACTGTCACACCTCATTGTCCGTGTAGTTGCTGACAGTGTGCTGCCAATATCCAGAACGTGGCAGCACACTGTCACACCTCACACGAAATAACTCTCAGAACAGTCGTTAGATATTGCCAGTTGTTTATCGACATGCACAACTCTCCCTCCTGGCACAGACAGTCTCACGTAGCTGTGCTTGCAATGACAACTGTTGTGTTCTGAACAAATCAGCACGTTCGATACGGAAGGTTGCCACGTGATAAAAATTAGACGGAAAGCCACTGCAGCGCAAAATGTAACTCATTTAATGCACTGCAATATCATTATTTTGCAACACAATCCTCAGGTCCAGTGCCCCGTTTGTTACCGCCAAAACAGATTTTGACCGCCTTGTATCTATCGGTCAGAATCGCATTAGGTACATTCAGACGGTCAAATATTTGGTAACTGCCGAATTACAAATATTTGATTTCGCTCAGTGAATGCAATACTGGCACAGCCTAAAAACCGTCCATTTGGAATTAGCACTACGATTGAGCTAATACTTATAACAACTACATCCGACAATACCAGCACAGATCTTAGTCGAAACACACCCCGCTAGATGCCATTATTGTTGGATGTATTTGTTATATATTTCAGTTCAATCGTCATATTAACTCCAAATGGGCAATTTTTGGATTGTGCCACCACTGTATTCAGTGGGTACCGAATTGCACACTGACAGCTGCAATCAATTAACACTCAAATCACTTTTTCCTTATGCAACCTGTAAGTCACGAACGAGCATAGTCATAGCTGCATAGGACAGTGACCTAACAACACCAGTACTGCTACATCACGGCACAACAAACCTACATGTACATTATTTGTTTGGCCTCTCGTGTTCTGTTGCTTACCGTCCGAAGTTGCAAGTGTTTTGGGTAACGTGACAGTGTTTCTTTGTGCAAGTAGTTCCAGGCATCTTGAAGGATCGTGGTGCCTCCGTCTTCAGGGTCTGGACTGCCTGAGCGTGAAGATGAAGGCACCACGTCCTCCGCAAATTCGACCAGCGTCACACCTGCAAAACACTTGCCAGCACGTCGCTGTGCCTATCCAACTGTCGCTTACCACATAACTCCCACCGTCGGATAGGCCTCCACTTGGGCCGACAATCGCAGCTCGCCACCCTCGCGGACGGAATGTTCAGGGTCCAGCTCGAACAGGAACTCTGGGGCGACGTAAGCGCGGATGCCCTTGTCCACCACCAGATGGCATGGGCACGACACAGCACCGTTGGAATTCCGAGCCGTGGCGGAGTAGCACCCTGAGTCTTCGAGCGTGGTGTGGCCCATCTCCAGCGTGTGGAAGTTGCCCTCGGTCCAGAACACGTGGTGGTCTGCAGCCAGGGGCAAGCAAAACGTTACAAGCTATTGCCTTTACATGGAGCAGCGAAATTTCGGTGTCTTCAGTTCGTAACGTCTTTAACGTCTTGGTTCGGTATAGTTAAGAACACAAGACAGGCAATGTTTGTATAACGTAACGCTGAGGCGCGTTCGCATTACCATTGTTGCCGTGAAAAAGAAGTATTACATATTCTAAATGTGTGTGTATGTGTGTACAGATGACAATATGGCGCATGCGCCATATTGTCATCTGTACCCTGCCCCGCTTCACCATATTCTTCCACATTATTTCACAAAGGGCACGATTTTCTAAAACAAGTTACTGAAAACACAAAGTGTTTTCGATTTTCTCTACGATTTTGTCTGTAACATTTCTCACTCTGAGAATAATTCAGTGAAATATATCATAAATGCACAAATGTCTTCATGTAAAGTGCCCGTTATTATTTTGATATTTCAATAGAAGCTGACTTTTCTGGACATATTTTCGAAAAACCCTCAAATACCAGATTTAATTAAAATCCTTCCCGCTGGAGCCCATTTGTTCCACGTCGACAGAGAGACGCGTGGACATGACGGAGCTAAGAGTCACTTTTCGCAATTTTGCAAAGGCGCCTAAAAACGCAAAGTTGTTCCTGTCCAAGCGACGAAGGAATACAGGCGGCAGCAGATGTACAGCTCCACAAATTCCTAACGTCGGCACTAGATGAACGGTAGTGGTCACCATCCCGCCCCGACCGCCTTACCTCGGGTACCCACTGAATATGAAGCTGGGTGGGCTCCACGCATGGTGTGGGCGTCTCGCAGAACAGAAAACTCTCCTGTACAGCACCAGTCAGGAATCGAAACCAGGATCGTACAGCCTCTAAACTGGTCCAAACCTACTATCCATTTAGCTAAATTAACAGTTATAGAGGGCCGTGCCAAGGCTCCAGTAGTCATCAACTTCTAACCGCTGAGAACTGAGTTCAGTTCCAGGCCAGTGTGTGATGGTACTGTGGTGAACAAAGTAGCATTACGGCACGTAATTTTGTAACTTTGTACTTTGCTTCTTTCCTGTCAATATTGCTCCACCCTTAGGAAGTAACAACGATTTTAAACTTTTAAATCCCAGTGGTCACTATATGTACCACCATTTTACCCTTAAAACATTTCTGCGTTCAGCCCACACACTGTATTTATGTGTTTTGTGTGGATCTGAGAACAAACAGCGATTATTTCCCTATACAGCATTAACTGACTGGTTTGTATAACCGAGACGGAGAGTGTTTACTGCGCGGTACGGACTGGATGTTCATATACAAATCACGGTAACATTAGTTTTTAAAGACTCAAACAGAGCACTAAGTTGGTACAAAAAGAACAAACATAAACATAAACACAAAAATACAGGCCCACTAGATCACTGACTTAACTGAAACCAACAGTATGTACATATATGTATATAGTTTTTAATCTGATTATCAGTTGAATTCGAAGACTGGACTTATCCGTCACAATGTTAAACGTGCAAGGGAGCTGAACATGCAGTCACGAACTGCCGACAAGGGGCGCTACTCCAAATGGGGGTGGGGAGATTGGACGAGCAACTAAAAACTCTCCACAGTTAAAAGAAGTAACAGGGTACGAAATTTACGGAGGACAGCCTAACGTAACCTTCGATAATGAGAGTGTTAATTAAGCAGTCGAACATTTAAATTGTGGTATAAAATCGGTCAAACAGCGAACACTTGAATTGTACTGCAATTGTGTTCCTGTCTGCAGCCGAATGGTGACAGCAACAGAGCTGTACGTAGCTTTCAAACAGCAGCAAAAATATATACAGCCTTTCTTTTACGTTCAAGACGCTTGTCTTTCCTGTAACTTTTATGGATGCTAAGATATGCTCTGAGTGTGTCGTCTGTACCAATGTTAGCGCAGTTAAGTTGGAATC
>Ga0123354_10011439_pt1:0-2500 | contig 13713 bp, 11 predicted proteins | sample TergutLab28metaG_2_FD_97872 | JGI IMG/M metagenome (GOLD analysis project Ga0123354, IMG submission 97872) | Labiotermes labralis P4 segment gut microbial communities from Petit-Saut dam, French Guiana - Lab288 P4 | ecosystem: Host-associated > Arthropoda: Insects > Digestive system >... | reverse complement strand
TCGCCGGCAACTGGTTCCTACAGAACTACTGTACCAGATTTCATGAAGATCTGGCACACAGTTCGGTCGTTGACAGTACGTCCAGCAGGGGCGGCTTGACGGACAGACGTAATCTCCACACCATACAAGGCGCACCTTTTTCTGCTTCGACAAGAACGCCTGACCCTCCGTAAGGGAGAAAAAGCGCCTCTCACCACCGCTACAGCACAATCCGCAGCTGCAGCGATGTCTTCATGCAGTGGACATTCCGACATGAAATTCTGTTGCAGCAAGAAGCGAAATGGCATAACCTGGTGACTGACGGTTGACACAAGTCGCTGCCGTCGTTTCAGGTTATCACCCGCACAGCTATTGTTTCCCGAAGTGTCAGCAGAACGCAGCGCCTGCATCCACGTAATTAACGACAGTCAGCACAGAACTGCGCTGACTGTCGTTAAGTACGTAGCCACTCCCCACACACCGTGTATCAAGATGCAGAATGTTTATACAACAACTCTACACGGAAATGTCTACAGTCTATTTTTTTGTATTGTGAATGCGTTACCAATACGTACTGCACGGAATGGCCAATACTAACAGCTTTGCTGGTCGCTCGTAAGGAGATTGGTCTGAAAGGAAACGATGAGAATATGAAATACAGTGCAGAATGCAGGGTAAATCACAACACCAAGACAGATGATAAATCCTTCGAATATGTGGCAGAGCCCAAATAATTGTAAAAAAAAAAACGCTTACAAATCACAAGCAGAAAGATGTGGCACGTTTGGAGGGAGACAGGAGAAATGCGCACAGGTTTTGGTGATGAAGCCTGAAGAAAACAGACCACTTGGAAGCCCTAGGTGTAGACGGAAAGGTAATACTAGATCGTAACGAAATGGAATGGAAGAACGTGAGCTGGATTTATCTGGCTTAGGATAAGGTGGGCTGTTGTGAAGACTGTGACCATCATTTGGGCCCACAATGTGCCAGGAATTTATTGAATGTTGCTATGAAAAGAAAGATTCTGATCCATTGAGCACGTAAGTACGGAAGTTAGTTAGTTAATTAGGTAGTCAGTTAGTTAGGTAGGTAGTCAGTTGAAAATACAATTCCTGTGCATTGTGACGCTGTGATGGGCAAGCAGTTGCAGGTGTTGTGCAGGTAACAGCGCCTTCCAAATTCCGGGAACTGCTTGGCTATCGAAGGAGCTCCACAGAGTCTGCAGGAGTACCCAAAGAGCACCCACACCTCATCTGTGTGTCAGGGAACGTCTTGCATTGCCGGAATAGCATTGCAGAGGGGGTAGCAAAATCGTCCTGCTTACAGCAAGCAGTACGGGAGAAAGAAAGAACGAAAACAGGGAAAGAGAAAAGGAAGCACTTCCTGTACGTATTGCAGCCCCTGCTCTTGTAATAAAAGGCACACATCCAGGTACGGATTTAACGTCTGTAACAAGACAAAACCCACAGTACGTAACTTGCTGAAAGCAGCACACAGCTACTAATGTCCTGCTGTATTGCAAAGATACAGTTTTGTATAAAACAATTACAGATTTTCCCACATGTCTTACCTCAGACCCACAACAATTCTCTCTCGAACAGAAAGTGCTGTGTGTGTGTGTGTGTGTGTGTGATAATCTGTACTGCGCAGGCAGCATCTGGAAGCACTTCCAGTTACCTCACATTCCAAGCTGATGCTGGAGCCCTTCAGCGCCTTCAGCTGCCCTGGCAGTATCCGGGTGAACTCGGGCAGTTCCACTTTGCACCCCACGGCTATCGCCGTCGTCGTGGTGACAGACTCGCCCCAGCCATAGCGGTTCCTAGGCGTCACCCGGAACTTGTACTGTGTTCCCGCTTTCAGGTTGAATGCGTCGAAAGTGTTGGTGGGACAGACGCCCATCTGCCAGGAACAGAACCAAACAATATAATATTCTAACGGCATCTGTACTGGCCGGCTTGAGAGCTGCGAGTCCGAGGGACTGTCGCTTATTCACTGGGGGCACCTTCACCGGAAGGTACAGCGGCCAGGGCATGAAGCTGAAAGCCGAAGCTGAGAATGAACGGAGCCACACCTCCACGTCGTTGTATGCGTTCACGACGTGCACACTTTATTATTCGGTTATAGCAGATCGTATTCGATACAGACGAGCGGTTAGATTCACGCTGAGGCCACTTTCACCCAGCACAATAGTGACGGTACGTCATACACACGTGAACTTTTTCTCACGTTTTATGGAGTTTGTCACAAAATTGTCATGCAATATAAACCAAGAACGCTCAAATTAAAGGAAAAAGGACAATTGGGAGCAGAGTGCTTGTGTGTGTGTGTGTGTGTGTGTGGGTGTGGTGTGTGTGTGATGTGTGTGGGTGTGGTGTGTGTGTGTGATGTGTGTGTGTGGGTTTGTGTGTGTGTGTTTGTGTGTGTGTGTTGTTTTGTGTATGTGTGTATGTTTGCGTGTGTGTGTGTTGTGTGTGTGTATTTGTGTGTATGTGTGTATTTGTGTGTATGTGTGTGTGTGTGG
>Ga0123354_10011438_pt1 | contig 13714 bp, 11 predicted proteins | sample TergutLab28metaG_2_FD_97872 | JGI IMG/M metagenome (GOLD analysis project Ga0123354, IMG submission 97872) | Labiotermes labralis P4 segment gut microbial communities from Petit-Saut dam, French Guiana - Lab288 P4 | ecosystem: Host-associated > Arthropoda: Insects > Digestive system > Gut ... | reverse complement strand
ATACAACACAACTACATGTAACACAACTATATACAACACAAATACATATAACACAACTACATACAACGCAACTACATACAACACAACTACATATAACACAACTACATGTAACACAACTACACACAACACAACTACATATAACACAATTACATACAACACAACTACATACAACACAACTACTTATAACACAACTACACACAACACAACTACATATAACACAACTACATGTAACACAACTACATACAACACAACTACATGTAACACAACTATATACAACACAAATACATATAACACAACTACATACAACGCAACTACATACAACACAACTACATATAACACAACTACATGTAACACAACTACATATAACACAATAGTTTTTCCTCCATGTGACTGAGATTTCAGTCTTACAGTTTTATGGTGTTGTGAGAATAAAAACAACAAAATTATATATTTTAAAATATATTGAAAATATTATCAGGTACTTAAATTGTGCAAGGAAACGTCTTATATGTTTTATGGGTCTCGGGGGATGAAGTTTGTGTTTATTTTGGAAATAGAGTGTAAAGCAGAGGTAAAGCAGTCCCTTTGCAGTCCCGGAGGGGCCCAGAGGGTGCCAGGAAGTTAAGGTTCCCAGATTTCGTGACAACGGCACAGGATGGTGGTAGGTTGTCAGCCTTACGCACCGGCCGCTTTTACCCCCAGGAAGTACTCCTGGTACTCATTCCTGTTAGAGGCTGATTCGACCCCAGGGCCAGAGTGCGATCGGAAGGATTTTATGTGTGACACCAGCTGGTATCGAACCAGCGACCTTCCGATTTGTAGCAGAGGACCTTAACCACTGTGCTGCCGCGGTCCCCCGGAAATAGAGTGTAGACTGAAGATTTGTAGTGTCTTTTTGTCTGATTACCTCTTTTATCTTATCTAGTCGAAATGTAGCTGTAGTGTAAATAGTAATCCCGTCAATCGTAATCCTCATAAATATTGGAAGGCCACTTTTCACTTCCTTTGTGATAGACGCATTCCTCCCAGCCGCACTATGGCCCTGGAGTCGACTTAGGCGCTAACAGAAATGAGTACCAAAGGTATCTCCTAGGGGGTAAAGGCGGCTGGTGCGTATGGCTGACAACCTTGCCACACTAAAGTGCCAACTGTCTAGAAATTCTGGGAAACACAACATTCTGGAGGGCTAAGAGTCTGACTCTGTACAGGGATTACTACAGTACACTTTTCTAAATACTTGTTGTTTACTTGTACGTCGCAGCGGGATGCCACACGTAAAGAATTATTGCTTTACTGCTCTTGATTTTCAATGCCTTTCTTTTTCATGTCAAAATATCGTCGGCGTATCGAATATTCTTACGTAAAATGCAAATTCGTTTCTCGTGCTACTTAGGACCAGCGTGCCACAGGTTACTCACTCGTGCACTGTTGAGGCTACATAGAGGCCCCAAAGTGTTCCTGTGTTTAGGCATAGCGCTATGACGCCGTAGAGACGCATTCCTTTGCGTTCTTAACCTAGGTACTGGATGAAGGCAGTTTTGTATATAACTGGCGGTTGGGAGTGACCGGATGACAGAAGTTTGATGTCGGGCTGTGCAGTATAGGGGGCACACGGTGGCGCATTTTGTTGAGGCACTGAGCTACAAGCCTAAAGTTTACGGGTTCGATTCCCAACTCTGGCTGTGCTGTGGCCCTGAAGTCGACTCAGCCTCTGACAGAAATGAGAACCAGGAAAATTTCCTGGGGGGTAAAGGCGGCCGGTGCGTGAGGCTGACAACCTTACTACCTTTACGTGCCGATTGTCTTGAAATCTGGGAACCTTAACCTCCTGGAACCCTCAGAGACTGTCCAGCCCTGCACAGGGATTGCTTTACCGTACAGTATAGTGTGCAATGTTGTACTAATAGAGGGATACACAAATTTCAGTAGGCGGCTGCATTTTGCACGGTGGCACCTAATATCTGTGGGTCCGATGTACAGAATTTTGTTGATGTCAGCCTTCTGGCCAGTTCCGACGAGTGGAGGGAGAAGACGGTACAAACTGTCGGGTTTCTGTGGTCTGGAAAGGAAACCCGAGCCAAGACTATGTTGTATATGTTTTTGTCTTTCTCGGATTTTTGCAAGTGAATGCTACAATGCAGAACATTTGTACCCTGAAGATGGAAACAACAGTGCCGTCCTAAACGTTGGTGCATATCCACCAAATACAATATTTTATGTCTCCAGGAATGTAAAATTAAACTTAATTTAACTTATTTGGTAGGGGCCCTGGGTTCGAGAGTTTAAATATACAAATGACGTCGTCAACACATATGTCTATATTTTCATGACGGAAAGAAAGTAGGCCTAAACGCACAATGATATTCCCCATAAAGATAAAGTGATCCCGTTACAGGCCCGGTGTGGCCCAGAGGTTGGGTAGACGTATAGCTCTACTCTTCCATGACCGCGGCACTAGAAGGCGGTGAGTGGTCAGCAGCACGCCTCGGCCACAAATTACCCCCGGTAAAGACCCGGTACCCATTTTGCAGGCGGCTGGGTGGGACCCAGGGCCGGTCTGCACGGGCGGAAAATCTCGTCCCCAGCCCGTAGTCAGTCGCTATACCGACTGAGCTACCCGGCCCACGATATTCCCCAAACATACAGGAATTACACTGTCATAAAAAATGTATTTCCTTTGATCAAAATTAGTCATAAATTAGAACATCTGTTGTGAAATGATTCGGTAACGAAAGGGCTGACAGCCCACTTTGTTTCCAAGAAACGCCTAATTTTTTGGTTTGGCGTACAGAACCCCGACATTTTGTCACAGTGTGACGTCAATCAGTGGTGGGGAGTTTGGTCTACGTTAAGCAATGTCAACCTCATGTGAAGGACATTTATCGATGGGAACTGATGCAGTGACCAGCCGTGAGAATGGAACATCAACTTCCTGTTCCGCTGGTCACAAGATGCACGAATCCTCACAAACTGCGTTCCACTCCACAACATCACGTGGTCATGCCATGCACACTGTGGGTTTCATGTGCACACTGTACGTCAGTCCCTCCTCATCTTTAATTTCCAAAACAATTTCACTCTTTGGATGAAATTTGGTTATTTTTGTGCGTACTGTCTGATTGGGGGGGGGGGGGGGTGGTGTTGTGCCGGATAGCGTATTCGATATAGCGACTAGATAGGGCTCTACAGTCCGGGGATCGAGCCCGGGTGGAGGTGGCATTTTCTGCACCCGTCCAAGACCGGCCGTGGGGTCCACCGAGCACTCTCTATAATGCGTACCGTTTCACTTTCTAGGGGCTAAAGCGGCAGATTGTGAGGCCTAGGTCAAAGAATACAGATATAAATTTATTCCCCCTCTGGGCCCGCACGACCTGTTCTAGGGTGAAGTTCACCTTTCCTTTTACTGCGCAGGACCGATAAATTAATACTTGGAGGGCATTTGAGGTGTACAGTAAATGTGGGTTTGGACTTGTGCCTGACGAGACGCCATGGGTCAGCGACTACTACCTGTGCAGAAACGTTTACCTTTTACGCAAGATAGAAATCTCTTTTCTAGCGGCCAATATATTTGGGACTGTTTGTCTTTGTTACCTTCCACACATCCGCACAGAAACTGATCTCATATCCAAGGCTCCTTTTCCTTCCTCCTTGCTCTGCAAGTCGCAAGGTAGTATTTCTAAATATCGTGTAAGGCAAATAGGAGAGCTGTTCACAAAAACCCGTCCAGTGCGCTGCTTCAGGCCCGCATTAATGCAATTATTTCCTCACCAAACCAGGGAGTTTTTGAAGAAGGGTGAAGGTGTGGGCACTCCGGCTGTCGTAGCGAAATGCACCTTTTTGTGTGGTCTGCCTTACCAAAAGGCCGATCAGACCTGCGTTCAGTCAACAGTCTATTACCGGATATGACGCTCGAGCGCTTAATAGTCGTGCTTCATGTTTGGGAGTTTGGCTGTCATAACTTCAGTTTGTCTTCAGACAGGTAGGAACCCGGGACGGGTTCCTACCTGTCATTAGACCACGACCAATGCCCCCTAATGACCTTCCAATTAATGTTTCGCTACCCGTAGTATGATCAAATTTTCAAAATTCTAGGCGCCATGTACTACAGGAACGCCGAGAGCAGGTTCGGGCCCCAGTGAACAAAAATAAAAGCACTGTATATGGAGACCGTGTCCTTGTCCGATATCTTCGTCTGTCTATCCGCCCGTCTCTTTCCTGGTATAAGCGACTTCACTGTGTGTCGTATTTTCGTGAAATCCTCTACAGGAGTTCATTACAGAATGTTTTAGCTGAGGAGCGACTTTCGTATAAATCGTCACAGAGACAGGAATGATTTCTTTACTGGCGCAAATGAGATTCTGCCCGTACTTACCTCATTTCTTGACACATTTGTGTTAAATACGGTATCAAGTTTTTCTAAATAATCTATAACCAAAACTGAAAGGCAGACAGTTCATCGGCTTAATTAAACACCGCAACATAACTTTATATGGCAGATGTGGGCTGTAGACCCACGCATTCTTAACGCTGGCTTTAGAATGTGTAGCAGTAAGGGGTCGAAGCCGTCGGTCACAGCAATATTCTAATAAGAGAGTATGTAGTCAGAAACACAACTATGTGTGTCTAATTAGACGTTATATTCTTAATAACAAAAAAAACTACATGTTTCGACCAGCAGTGGCCATCATCAAGGTTTTTACACTCGAAACAATTAAGATTCTTCTATATAATTTGCGTGACGGCGTGTTGATGAAGAGATCTCGACATCAAACCCCTGTTGGAACATAGTACCGTTATAGTGGGTGTGTGGGTGAACCACTTAAATAATGATCACTGATGGCCGAAACGTGTAGTTTTTATTTGTTGCAAAGGTTTACTGCAAAACGTTCTGGCCCACATGTAAACAGCTATCATCAGACTGACAAGGTGCCAACAGAAAGTTGTCACGTACCTTTGGTATCTTGTCATCCTGCTGATGGCTCCTTACGCATGAGCTGAAACATGATACACTAAAACTTTGCAACATATAAGAACTGTTGTAATTAACAGCTACTGTCTTTTCTTCTGTACATCTTGAACACAATGGGATGTCCCACTTAAAACAATGGAGTTTGTTCCCTGTGAGTAGTAGTAACTGTGGGCCTCAGATCGTGTCTGGATGCTTTGAAGAATCTCAGCTATCCAGACAATACCCAAGGCACTACACGTTAACCTCTTCTCTCTCGAGATGTATTACAGCAAATTTATCTCCTCTGAGTCGGTATGAGGACAAGACTATTGGCAGGGCGACCGAATAGTCGGGTTTCGGTTCCCACTAGGGACAAGAGTTTTTTCTCCTCTTCAGAGAGTACATATAGGCTCCAGACCCCCCCCCCCCGCCTCCTTCCCCAGTATGCTACTCAGTTGATACTCCTCTTGAAGCTGATCAGTCACCTCCACCGAGAATAACCTCCATTTCCCCAAATACCCTCATGGCGCGGTCCGTACTGGTGTAGGGCAGGAACATCTTAACTTTGTCTTCCCTGGTCAATTTCTGTAAGAATCAGAAGCGTGGGAACGAAGAAATGGGTGTCCTTCTGGGACCCGTCCATTTGTTTGGTCTTATAACGGTACTTCGTTTTCTGGGAAATTGCAGGCCCTTTATGTGACGGCCAATAAACCATAGCGTACCGTTCCTACAGCATCTCTTAATATTCTTCTGTTAGCCTTTAACGGGTAGGCGTGCTAAATAACTGCACGAAGGATAATTCTTTTGTACGACTTCATAACGGATAAGGCTGTTAAAAATTTTCTTGCCTTTTAGGGGAACCGAAGTGTTATTACAATCGACACCAGTGCTCATACGTGTTCTGTCATTTGTCAGTAAAAGGGTCACTCAGAGAAGATGATATATTTTGAATTAAACAAAGTGAAATGCCAACTTGATGCAACTAGTTAATTTTATTGATGTATTCTTAGTTCGACATGTTTCGGGTACATACGCCCATCATCAGGAGCATTACCACCGTAAACACGACCTATGCAGCGGCTCTAAAGACCACCACCCATCCAAAAACTCGGTGCAGAAAACCATAAGCTGTACCCGAAACATGTCGAGCTAAGAATATATCAATAAAATTACCTAGTTGCAACAAGTTGGCATTTCACTTTATTTCATGAGGAAGATGCACGTTCTAACAACCCTCAATATATATTTTGAAATCCGAAATTTACAACAACAAAAAAAGTGGGTGATGGTCCTGTGAAAATATAGGCTGACGAACTGACGGCACCCAGCAAGTGTGTTCGGCATAACGGCTAGGCTACGAGCTGGAAGGTCCGAATTTGGAACCCCAACAGGAGTAAGGTACTTTTTTCCCAAACGTCCATTCCCTCTCTGGAACCCACTCAAGACCCTGTTCAGTGCATGTGGGAGTTCTTCTCTGGAGGTAAAGCGGCCGGAGTGTGATGATGACCACTCACGTCCGTCTGGCGCAGATTTTAAAAATGAGTGGAGCTGTAAACATACTCCCCCTATACGCCTTTATGTCGTGGACAGAGACAATTTTCAACGTTTTACCTTACATTTAAAACATACAGATTTAAGGGTATTGTTGTCAGACGTCGTGAACAACATAAGGCCTAGAATACAAAAATTCAGATAATTTGGTACTCCCCATTGTCCATTGTCGCTTGTTTGTCAGCAACACCATGCGGGGTGACGTAGTCATTACCTATGAACAAATCTTGGCTTCCTTTTTTAGGGGATTTCGCAAAATTGCGGAAAGCTACTGTTAGCTTAGTCATGTCTGTCCGTCTCTCCATCCGCTCGTCCTTCCGTCCACATGGAAAAAAACACGGCTCCTTTTGGGCGGATTTTCTTGAAATTTGGCATTTAAGTATTTTTCGAAAATCTTTACGGAAAATTCAAGTTTATTTAAACTCTAACAAGAACAGCGGGTACTTTGTGTGAAGACCAGGATACATTTTTGATCACATCTCGCCAAATTCTTCTTAGAATGCGAAATATTTCAAACAAATTTTGTGGAGAAAATCAACACACATATTTTATGTTCAATAACTTCTTTTCGAAAATCGTGCCGTTTGTGAGGTAATGTGGAAAATTTGGTAGAACCGGACAGGTTACAGATGACAATATGACGCATGCGCATTGCGTGCTGGATAATTAAGTCTAAGAGCCCATCCTCAGGTTATGTAATAATTTTTCCTTTTCCACTGTAACAGTGGTTGCAAGAAGACATCTCAATGTTAACGTTATACGTAAACTGCCTATCTTTTATATTTTAAGTTCCCCCCCCCCCCAAAACAAGTCTTTAATAATGAAATGCAATATACATATTTTTTCCATGGGCAGAGAGCCCCAGTCGGTCAAGGCCTCATCATTGTTGTGGCTTCAACGTCACACGCAATAATTACACAAACCGACGGTAGGACTCCTCTGGACGAATGATCGGCCCGTCGCCAAAACCTCGGCCTGACAACACACAACACTCAGAAGAGAATGACATCTCATGTCCCTGGTGGGATTCGAACCTGAAATCCCCGCAAGCGAATAGCCGTAGAATGGTACTCCTCAGACCGCGTGACCACCGGCATTAACAAGTCCAATGTTGACATATTGAAGTGAAGGAAGTAGCAGACATTTGTTAAACTTCGTCTGGTTTTTTCCTAGCCCAGTAAACACAGTAAAATCCTTTTAATGACACTGGTCGAGGGACCCAAAATCAAGTATCATACTTTGTCTTCTTGGCTCTTTATGGTTGTCAAGTTTTCTTAATGAACGGATGTAAATATGTCATTCTAAGAGCATTGTGTCAGAATTCCTTTTTCATGGCCAAGTCCCAAATTTCCAGCTCATTTAGCGTTTTCTTGAAAGGGTTGTAAGGTCATTGTCCTTCAGAAAACTCTTTTCCATTTGCGGGAAAATTTCTAGCGGTACATGGGGTCCAAGCATATACATAACATTCTCTTGGGATTGCTAGCCTTTGAGGGGCTATTTCATAGCTTGGCAAAGGTTATTCTAATTTTTCTTTTTTCTACCAATCACTCTTGACACACATAATCCATGTAATTCATTTTGGATGATAATATACACATATATATATACACACACACACACACACATATATATATATATGTGTGTGTGTGTGTGTGTGTGTGTGGACCGCGGTGACAGATTGGTTAATGTGCTGTGCTACAAACCGGACGGTCGCTGGTTCGATCCCAGCTGGTGTCATTGGATCGCACTATGGTCCTGGGGTCAACTCAGCCCCTAACAGAATTGAGTACCAGGAGCATTTCCTGGGGGTGAAGGCGGCCGGTGCCTAAGGCTGACAACCGTACCACCGTCCTGTGCCGTAGTCGTGTATTCTGGGAACCTTAACTTCCTGGAACCCTCTGGGCCAATCCAGGCCTGCAACGGGACTGTTTTACTTATATATATATATATATAATCAGCTGACATACATTTTGAAATAACAACTTAATGTCTCATCCCATCAGTAATGAATCTCCAAGATCCACATTATTTTGCTGTACAGAACTAGGTCAAAACTTCTTACAGAATTGTTAGATAGGCCGTCTCAACGTTCCATGTGGCTCGAGCAACTTCGGCAAAATATGATCTGCTTTCGGGCATGCAGATCATATTTTACTTAGAATGAAAAATAAAAAAAAACATATAATTATACCCTTATGTTTAATTACACCCTTCATTACTCTATGTAACATATGCGATAATAAAAGTACAGTTTAGCTGAGAACAGACGTTCCGTCCTGATCCTGCTCGCAAGCTGTCAGCAAACCTGTATGACATATACCACTGCTGTGTGCACAGTGAAAAACTCCTGATGATGGACAGAGGAACTGTCCGAAACATGTAGAGTTTTATTACAAAAATAAATTTGAGAAATTAGTGCATCTAGGTGGTTTTATTATAAGAATTTTTCACGATGCACGGTCGACTGAACGTCAAATTCGAAGTGAAAATAACCTTTTGTTGCTGGGATTCATACCTCGGACCTTCCAGGCCGCAGCTACCACTATACCGTCTATGCTATCCCAGCTCATACATTAATATATTCAAAATACGTAGTTGATAAGCGTCGTTATATGACCCTAAATTTCCACGCACGATGACACACCTGGCACCAGTTTCGTTCTATAGAGGTTGTGTGGCGCACACAAGAGTGCTGCAGAGATTAAGATGGTGTGTGAGGTCAGACGGAAGGCGGAGTTGTATCACTGTATAGCAGTCTCGTGACAGAGACGCGGTGTACTGAGTCGGCTGATCTATCATCTTACAATAAGTAGCCTGTGACATGGCGTAACGAAGCTGATCCCATCTTACTCACAAAGTCATATTAACTGTAGGTAAGCGTGCAGGGCCTTCCTCATTATATCGGGTTGCTCGTAATGAAAGACCGGTGAAGCAGCTTAAAGACCACACGATACTTTGCAGAGGACGTCGGTGGGATGGAGAGCGGGTTATGACGTTAGGACACTTCAGTAGAAGTAATGCTGACACAGTAAACTGTTCTTCGCCAGCAAAACAGTTGGGTTATTTCTTTAAAAGCTGTTAACTTGATGTGGTGTATTCCTAAAGGCCTTTAGTGCAACTTTAGTAACAAACAGCCGTCAAACACAACCCTTTGTCCTTAAAACACAGTCCCGGCTGCATGTTTCGGCTTAAATCAAGCCATCTGCGTCCTGTTACAATTATATGTGCAGAAAATATACATAAACTGCAGTTTACACCTTTTTCTCTTTATGTATAATCGTGTTGGCCGTGATTTCGCAGTCGGTATACCGACTCGCTACGGGCTGGACGGTCCAGGGATCGAATCCTGGTGGTGGCGAGATTTTCGACACCCGTCCAGATGGGCTCTGAGGCCCATGCAGCCTCGTATACAGTGGGTACCGAGTGTTTCCCGGGTGTAAAGCGGCCGTGGAGTTACGTGGCATTGCCCACCCACCGCCATCTAGCGCCGAGGTTAAAGAGAGTAGAGCTATAATTCTACTTCCGTTTGGGCCTTCGAGGGCCGTTATAGGGTGAACTTTACCTTTTGCGCGCAATTGTAAGGTTTATAACTTACGTATTTTTCTGTGCGCATTATTGTCACAATTTGAAGACGACTTGATTTAAGCCGAAACATGTAGCTGGGACTGTATTGTAACAGAAAGGTGTTGTGCATGACCGCTATTTATTGGCAAACTTAAAAAATCATATATTATGAAATGTCACTACCACATTTTCACACACAATTAAAACTTCTTACTGTTTTTCAGTAACATGACCAGAACACATTCAATGCTGTGCAGTGTAGTGCAGTGACGTAATATTCACTGTGCGACCCTCGGGCTGCATGATGTCCCGGCTCTGGAAGAGAATAACGCAATTCATTTTCCACGTACAGACCAAGGAATTTTTAATTACTGGTAGTACTGAAGATCATAATGAGGAGCTTAATGATTTGTACTCCTCACCCAATATTGTTCGGGTGATAAAATCGAGAAGAATTAGGTGGGTGGGGCATGTAGCGCGTATGGGGTAGAAGAGGGGTGTATACAGGGTTTTGGTGGGGAAACCTGAGGGAAAGAGACCGCTTGGGAGACCCGGGCGTAGATGGGAGGATAATATTAGGATGGATCTTCAGGAAGTGGTATGTGGAGTTATGGACTGGATTGATCTGGCTCAGGATAGGGATAGGTGGCGGGCACTTGTGAATGCGGTAATGAACCTTCGGGTTCCATAAAATGCGGAGAATTTCTTGACTAGCTGAAAACCGGTTAGTTTCTCGAAAAGGACTCTGCTCCATGGAGTAAGTAGTACTGGGATGTGACGCCGTGTAATGTGGTAGTTATCACATCCCAGACCGTTACAACCTGTCCATAAATGTCACTCAAGTATCCGTGTGTAGGAGTGTCAGTACGGTCTGTCATTCTAATGGCAGAAAGGGGTCTGTCAGGTATAAGGTTTCACCAGAAAGACTGTTGTCAATAAAACCCCAAGCTAACTGCTAACTGCGGTATGTTACTTTGCAGATTAACCATGCCAGGGTACATTGATCTGTAAAGATAAACTAAGGTTCACCTTAGAACAGGTCATGAGGGTCCAGAGGCCCAGTGGCCCAGAGGCCAATATAGCGCTACTCTTTCTTTAACCTCGGCGCTGGATTGGGAGGGTGGCCAAAGCCACGCTCCGGCCTCTTTACCGCTTGGGAAAGACCCGGCACCCATTGTTTAGGAGGCTGGGTGAGCTTCATGGTCGGTCTGCACGAGTGCGGAAAATCGCGCCCCTGCCAGGATTCGATTCCCGGGTCGTCCAGCTCGTAGGGAGTCGCTATACCGACTACACTATCCCGGACCACACCTTGGTCAGTATATTGGCTAAGGTACGGGGTGGACGACCTAGGAATTAGGCTTCGACTCCCAGGGGAGGCACGATATGTTCTCCAAAGAGTCCAAAACAGGATCTGGGGCCAGCCACTCAATTTGTACCAGGGTTCAATTTCCCCGGGGGCTAGGCGTCCGGAGTGTGAAGCTGACAACTCACCTTAATTTAGTGTCCAGTTTATAAATTAGTAAAATTACATAAGATTCTAATAGCGGCAACTATGCCGGCTAGGCTACTGCATTCTGGCGCTTGATAGTGTATATTCGGGCAGCTGGTTACCAACGTCACATAGAAAGATGCTGGTTCCATCTTCATGGTAGAAGGATTTACCAACCTGAATTAAATTTCACTTATGTCACTCTTACATTTCATTGCCCTTACATTTGATTTCTCAATGGCTAGCTAGATACAGAACGTTTTACGTGGGCTGCTGATATAATCGCATTATCGGACGTTTTTTTGTGTCCAATACTTTGCCTGTCTGGTTATAATCAGCTTCATTATCATCTTTCAGCCTTCTTTTTTAACTAAAGCAATGTACTGTGCCCATAGCTTATGGTGATCAGCTTACAGGACATATGAAGCAGCAGTAGATTAAAGAGGAAGTGACAACTTTCCAACGTCCATGCAGTTGGATAGGTCTAAGGCATTTAACACTAAATAAATGAAAACGTCATTAAACGGCGTTAGTGTAAAAATTTGTCACGTGAAAAGAAAATGAAATAAGAGTAAAAGAGTAAAAAATAGCTACTTGCTAAAAGAAAAGTAGAAGGAATTCCAGACTACCAATTTAATTTCTCTGCTACCAGTTTGTGCAAACACAGTTTTTGCTACACTTTTATATCTGACAGTATCAATCTACAGGCTTTTAATGATAAATTTTCATGATTTCAAACTCTCTTGATTCTTCCTGCTTGCACCGCCCATGAAAATGGAACAGAGTGTTCCGAAACGTCGGTATATAAAATTCAGACACCGTGGAATTACCTAAAAGAAAGAATACAACAAATTCTCACATTGTATCTGCCTTTGCAATTTTGATATATGAATGAACAGCAGTCTAGAGCACGTAAAACTACACGTTTATACAATTACAGTGAAATCCTTACATATGTGAGATCCTGGAATTCTTTGTGCTGCCATATTAAATTCCACAAAAATACAGTCTTGATATACGTTGAATATTTTATGGTACTTCATATATCTAAGTGGCGCTCTGTCGGTTACACCTCAGAAATTTGCACTGTTAATATCTTGGTATATGTTACAGAGAGACAGAGGACATTGAGATAGTGTCTATAGGATTTGGGCCTGAGCACGCGCGTAAGTCTCTGATGTTAAATACTATCAACATGGTATATAAGTTTGCCTGAAGTGTAAGGCATACAAGCCAGCATCACTGGCGCAAATTGACAAATGTTTGTAGCAGCGAAAGCGTTTTGAACAAAAGTAGTAGAGAAAACGTGAAGTAATTTGATTAGCAAAAGTATTTCCCCCTCAAGTCTTGAAGATAATTTAAAAAAAAAATTGTTTTTATCTCCTAGCTCATGTCAAAATATGGCTCGTTTGGTACCGTTTTCTATTTCCCGGTGGGTAAACTTGTGGCCAGGGCATGCAGTTGACCTACCACCGCTTCGCCCTTTCCCCTTTTTGTGCCGAGATTAAGAAACGGCTGATCTCTCTATCCACTCCCTCCATACACCTCCATGGCTTAAACAGGGACATCTTTACTTTTGTACTTAACACCACGTAACTCGAGACGCGTTGGTCTGAGTTCAATGAAATTTTATATGCTGGTTCGCGTCACCTTCTTCACTCTAATGTATTTAAACAGAGCATTAAAATTCCACACTCAGGAATAAACACATCTTGCAGCAATAAGAGCTGAGATGCGTCTAAAATGTTACAAAAGGTACAAATTGTATGTACATTACATTTTGGCGCTTTCGCGTACCCATTGTTGCATTGGAAACGAAACGATACATTCTCATTTTATTGTTGTTGGGGTAGATGTTGCTGTGAAAAATAAAAAAATATTCAATGTTGCCATGGAAATGCAACAGTGGGTTCCCTTTTCATTGTTGTCCAGCTACAATGTATTTCGTACTTAAAAATAATAGGTATTAATTATTCTGACTGTGTGTCTGTATTCTTCTCACCCAATATTGTGCGGGTGATAAAATCGAGAAGAATGAGATGAGATGGGCTGGGCATGTGGCGCGTATGGATGAGGAGAGGGGGGTGTATAGGGTCTTGGTGGGGAAACCGGAGGGAAAGAGACCACTGGGGAGACCTAGGCGTAGATGGGTGGATAATATT
>Ga0123354_10011437_pt1 | contig 13714 bp, 6 predicted proteins | sample TergutLab28metaG_2_FD_97872 | JGI IMG/M metagenome (GOLD analysis project Ga0123354, IMG submission 97872) | Labiotermes labralis P4 segment gut microbial communities from Petit-Saut dam, French Guiana - Lab288 P4 | ecosystem: Host-associated > Arthropoda: Insects > Digestive system > Gut ... | reverse complement strand
TGTATTATGTATATATATATATATATATATATATATATATATGTGTGTGTGTGTGTGTGTGTGTGTGTGTGTGTGTGTGTGCCTTTCTCATGAAGAAGTCGCTACAGCCTCCAGTTTCACTTTCTGGTTTTCCCAGTTCCACTCTCAGTCCCAGCTCTCTGTATCTCCATACTTATCACATAATATAAAGAAGACAGATCAATTGTGGATCTACGCAGGGATTACCTTGAGGCGGTGATTAGCTGATGTGGCAGTCATTTGCTTTCAATCTGTTTGTGATAATATTAAATGCACAGCTAGATATCGACAAACGTTAAGGTTATTTTGAAGGTCATGTAGGGAAAAAAACAGCTTTACGCTGACAGCAGGAAGTAATTTGTTATGATTAGAGCAGCCATGTTGATTGAGTGCCTCTACATTTGTCGCGGTATTGCTCGTTCTGAAGAAAACAGCCTAAACTGGGGAAGGTTATGAAATCGTATATATGGTCAATAATACCAGTAGCTGTCTTCTGTGAGGAGATGCCATATCAGCTGGTGAGGAGTAATATTATTGGGGCTGCTTAGTGCCCTTTTGTACATTTTCGAGAACTCAAAGTAGACAACGTATGTTGCACTTCTTGAACCTTAGAAAAGTTCCGACTGACAGCATAAATTCCAGAAATTTTGGATCTCCAGTAAAACCATTTTTAAAAATCTCGTATATCGCAGAAGAGGTTGTCTCATTTGAAGCATTCCGAAATTTCAGTACACTGTTGTTTTGTGACATCTATCGCTGTTTGTATTTACATTTGAGTAACTTTTTTTTTGCAATATTCAAGGCTGCTGAAATAGCTGCTATTGAAAGTGACTGCGAAATTAGAGGTTTTATTTCTTTCTGTGGCGATACAGCTTTACGTAAATTGTATACGTAGTTCAGTTTTTCTGAGTGTTAGCGAATTGTACCAGTCTACACGGTGTCATCCTAAAAACACTGATCTTCAAGAAAAATTATTGGAAAATATTTGAATTTTGGTGAACAGTACTCTCGCTCACCCTTGAATAGTGGAAGAATAATTCGTATATTTTATGAACTTTGCAGGCAATAATATGCTACTGCTGTGACAAGCTTTATAATAGAACAATTGATGGAAGAGCAGCAACTTGGCTTCCTGCTCTCAGACTGACAGGAACACGTCCTGTCCCTTTAGATTTTAGCGTTCACTGCTAATTGTAATGGCTGCCTCTTGTGACTTGGAGACGAAATACCAAAACACGCACACTGCTGCTGTGACGTGTTGCGTGTTTCTGTGCAACATTTGTCAGAATAAATTACAGACATCAATACTTCAGACGCTCAAATAATATAGACAATTTAATGTTTTTAGGGTCATGTTTATATATCCACAGTACCAGAATTGTCAGGTATAATACGGATACAATATACAATATATCCTGTAACAAAGACAGATATTTATAAATGGAACAAAGCTTATAAACCTTTTATATTATTTTATGGATAACCCAAATGCAAAGTGTGTCAGCAGTAATTTTTCCTGTACTGGACAGCACAACGCAAAACAGCGTTTTTACCAGAAGCTGGCTTTCGGTGGCAGAGTCAAAAAGAAGTTTGCAGTGTATTGTTTCCATCCCGTTGTGTACATGTAACAAATTCATTAAATTGAACCGTCTTTACACAACATACAAATAACAGTTGCAGATCTATAACTGGTTAATTAAGCAACATGTTTCGGCCTTGTTCGACCATCATCAGGCTTACAGAAAGATGGTGTTAATTAAGGTACATTCGTTCGCTATACCGATGGGATCCCATGGTAAAGCATGGGATAACATTGTTTACAATGGGATCCCATGGTAAATTGCAACTGTTATATATATATATATATATATATATATATATATATATATGTATGTTGCTTAAAGACGGTTCAATTTAATAAAAAAAAAGTTTTTTTTTTTGCCGCGACAGACCCTACAGTAGGTCATCGCCTCCTCATTTACGAGGTTTCTAGATCACACACAAGTCGCACCACATTCTTTATGACTCCTCTGTACGAGTGATCAGCTCGCCGTAGAGACCTCTATCTGATAATACACAACTCTTACAACAGACAAACTTTCATGCCCCGGGTGGAATTCGAACCCACAATCTCAGCAGGCGAGTGGTCACAGACCTACTCCTCTGACCGCGTGGCCCCTATCTAACTAACTAACTAACTAACTAACTAACTCAAAGTTAGGATACTACTGCCGTTAATCCCAACAATCTTCGCGTGTGAATTCGAACTGTATTTCGCTACATGTTTCGGCCCGCCACAGAAGAGCCATCGTCAGGCTGTAAGATACAAACTGAAAACTATGTATATTTGACACCTTATCGGTACAAATAACACAAGAACTACACAAGGTATAACACATGTATAATTTTTCCTTTGTATTTTACTGCCTTATAATGCTTAATGAACTTCAAATTAGTATACAAAATTGTTGTAACTCTCCTTACTTTGTATATTTACATCACAACAGAATATCACATTTCACAGAACCCTAGTTAAAGGGGCTTGCTTCAGAAAGAATGGTTGATGTTCAAATGACAAATTCCATTCTATCATTCATTAAGAAAATCTGTTCATGTGGAAAAAAATCTCCCCATATATTTTCCGTATTCTAAAGCACCCTCATATGCTGCGTATGTTTGAAATCCACTTTAATATTATTTTCCCATCTACATTAGCTGCTTTTAAATTTTTCGATTTCCATTTGGTTTTCATTCTAAAATTTAAACGCGGTTCTTATTTATACATACTACATGTTCCACGAAATTTATTTTCCTTTACTTAATAAGGCTAGGAATATTTATTAAAACTTCATACAAAAACATAGCCACAGCCAAAAAATATTGTGCGTGCATTGGAAAATGTTATAAAATTAAGACGTAATTATTATAATTAAAAATTGTTTTAAATTAATTAGTGTAAAATTACGAAGCCCTATCAATGCAGCACAGAGAAATTAAGTAAATGCGGTGTATCGCTTGTATCGTAGTTTCGGTAGGGCAAAGATCTTTCACGTTAGCCAAACAAATTTGACATTAGGGAAAGTATTTTTAACTTCACCAAACTACTGTCTTCAAGTACCCTGAAATTCACCGAGGTTAATATCAATGTTATAATTTTTATTTCTGATTTAGTTTTGGTTCTAACCTCGGGCCGAAAATGTCTTGTATTCAGCTGGGTGACAGGAAGACATATGGTCTATAGAAAATGTTAAAGTTTGTTAAAAAGTGAGTTTTTATATGTATGAATTCACACTACACGCGTCCTATCCGCTACAGATTCCGTGTAGTTGAAGGGATAAAGAAATTAAAAATGGTAATCGTTTTACAGTAATTGCCATTGTCATTGTTAACTTTGCTCAGACTGGCTCTGTAGTGGAGACTTTCACATTCTGCATTAAATTTAATTAAGCTGGCAGCATGCTTTAATTGCTGATAAAATTTGACCTCACAAAATGCAGCTTCTCTTTTTCCAGCCAACAGGCAGGTCTGTGAAATATATTAAAAATTGTATCTTCTGAAGTATAGAGAAACGTTTTTGTCTCCGATTCACTGTCTATAGAATAATTTATTGAACTGGTTGATTGTATTTCCCAACACTTATATTGCTGGTACAAACATCAGTACCGAACAAAATATAAGGCAGATTTGGAGTCAATACCCAATTGTCTGTCTTGAGGTCATTACTCCGTTCTCAGTCGCCTTTATGATCCTCTTACTGTCTTTTAAAAATAAGCTCTGATGGACTGATTGCTTTTGATTGCAAAATAAAACTCTGTTTCCCATTGATTCTATTGGTCCACAAGTAAGTCGAGAATCAGTCAGCTTATTAAGAAATTCCCTTCTATTTTTCAAATTTCGATTTTCATTTTTCCCTCAACAACAGCCAATCAATGCACCAGTGCAATAGACAAATAGTCTAGTTGTTAAACCTTTTCCTGCATGAAGAATTGAAATGAATACTACCCACATAATTTTCTCCGTACGTCACTCGAGTGCACTGCTGTGTTTTGTAAAGCAGCCTATATTTGTGCTGAAACCCATTGGCTGTAATCTTGTTCCCCATATAACAGACTTTCCCTCCGCTATTTTGCCACTCAGAGAATCTGACATACCAGAACATTTTCTTTATGCTGCCATTACTCATATTTATGTTTCTTTCCGCAGTTCGGGAAAGTCAAAATACACAACCAAAAGGGAACATATTTTATAGCACCCCAAAATTTTTAGTTGTGTTTTTTTTATAACAATTCTTGCTGTTGTGGAACCTGCAGTTATTTTCCTACAGCAAAAAGAAAATTGCCATAGAGGGCAGATGCAATCCAAATCTTTTTCTAAGTTATTTCCAACCACATCACCCAGTTTTAGACATGATTTGCCATGATGGCATATCCAAGGAGTAGCTGGATTCAAACACCGGACCGTCCAGCCAGTAGCATACTCAATACATTCAAAAAGCTAACCGACTGAAATTTGCTCTTCAGTAATTAAAATATTTTTTTTTATTTCGTAACAAATTAACCTTGGTAAATGTGTAATGACTTTTCGTTTCTCAAGTACCGACACTGAACCTCTCCAAACCTGTGCGTCACAATCTCCTGTAGTCTGTTGTTATCACCATCTTAACTACTGTGTATTACACAACTGCACTCCGAAATTGATATGACGTGCCAAACCAGACAGAGCAAAGTGCATGGATTTTTTGGTTTTATCTTAATGTGACAGTGATAATTTTTGCTGAGGTCACCATTCAGACGTGTGTCAGTCTGAATGGAGTAAAAAATAATAATATTCTGTTTCAAGTTGGGAAGTTTACACAGGTGTCAGGGTTCGGTTTATGCAGGTTTGGAAACTAGGCGTTAACGTAAATGGTAGGATGTTACGTGTCTGATCTCATAAGACAATTAGGACCTAAAAATTATTTGTTCGTAGATTTGGAAGTGTTTGAATAAAAGATAATGGATAGAGAATAGTACTGAGTAAAAGTAGTGTGATTTGGTATGTTTTTTCTAATGTAGGTCTTTCTCTATCCCAAATCCTCTTTCAGATTTCGAATAACTACAGTCTTTGGAATTTTCAAAGCTTCTGCAATCATTCTTGATGCGATTCGACTGTCATTTTTCAACAAATAAGTAACAACAGCTGTGTTTACCTATGTTCGAGTTGATTTTGGAAGGTCAACACTCTCGCCATTATCTACCAGCTCTCTTCCGTCTCGAGATACCACCTAAAATGTTTTATCGGTTCAGAACCTCATTCCCATAAGCCTTTTGTACCAATACTAGTGTTTTTGTCGCAGATGGACTCGCTTTGAAACAAAATATTATGACAACTCTCTGTTCAGTTCAACCATCCATGACGTATAATCAAAACAGTCTTTACAAGTCAGGTTATAACTCGTACATTGTCGAAAATAAAAAAAAAGGAACCGCGTTGTGTGAACAGATGTTGTGTGAACAGATGTTGTGTGAACAGATGTTGTGTGAACAGATGTTGTGTGAACAGATGTTGGTTGATAGTGTTCAGTTAGTGGGTTGGCCGATAGTTCGTTCTAGTTTTATTATTTAAAAAAAAATCTGTGCCAAAATTTATGGATCGCACTGTGTATAATCATAAGACGATATCCCTGAGATAATTATTTGATTGCACTAGCATAATGCAGATTTTTACACAAGCCGATATATAAGTCTGTGTGCCGCACTATTGCTCTCTCTGTGCGGCCTGTTTGGCCGTTTGTACTTCAAGGTAAAACGCTTTTACACATTTCTATGCAGTGTCGTACTGCTACGCAACTACTTCCATACCTCGGTACAAGAAAGCTGCAAACTTTATTTCTTCATTTTCTAACCTGCAGGCTGGCTAACTTACCTGTACGTTGTTGGTATTATATTCTTCAAGAGGATGATTGGTTACCAAAATTATCATACAACCAAGTTGCTTTTTTTCCTTATCCACCCTAAAACCACACCCAGTGATACACTGAAGATGAAAATTATGAAGTTTCTTTTTAATAGGCGGTTTTTATGACTTTTTTTTGTGAAAGTGTACGCCGAAGTTAATATTACGATTTGTTCCCTTTTCACCGTCTCCTCCAACTGCTTTTATAAGTAGATTCAACTGTCGATCCATATTTCGAAACGTTTCACAAAATAGTGTTCACTGGTAAGTTTCTGCCATAAGTAATTGGTATGTATTTTACAAAAAAAAAATTCAGAAATGGAACAAGCAGGCCACCAATAGTGGTATAGAAAAACCTCAACTGATTTTCATTGGCAAATTTTTTAAATATTTCATTGTAATTCACATAAAACATGGGGTCCAAATCTCGAATTCTCCTGACATTAGTCCTGTTGCAAAAGGCCTTTTTAATTGATATTTTTCCTGCTAAATGTGGAAATCCTTAGAATTGTGAGATTTATTAGTGAACTTGATGCGGAAACATTGCGGTAACCGGACATGTCTGAATGTGAAGTGAACCATGAATTTGTGGGCGACAATTGAATAAGGGAGTGTGTGAAAATGTTGTGCATTAGGGAAAAGCGTTTAATATATATCGAGCTGAGAGAATATTTTGTGTTTAAAAGTTGTTTCAGAAGTACTTCTTTTCCGTTGCTTCCTAGTGAATGAGTGAATGTCTGAAGCTGTAGAATGAGGTTAGAAAATTGAAGTGGTGGATGTGCTTCTGGATTTTAACGATTTCCACATAAATTTATTCAGTAATTAGTACAGTTAGTAATGTGTGTCTTATTGCCGGTCCGGTCCGTTGTTCCCTAGTTAATAGTAAGTGTCCGTCAATTATGTTTGCGGTCAGACGTACTGCTAATGTTCCTGGTCTGATTAGGTTTCTGATCGTTTCGATAATAACTATGAATGGTATTAGCATAGTTGGTGTGCCTTGGAACACTATATGTTCGAATATGTGGTTTGTATTTTTGATTCATCCAAATAATATAAATCTCATTCATAAAGGTAAGGCTTGTGTTAGTGACGTTTGGCAAAAAACACTTAATGTAACTCAGCATTCAGCAATCATTTAAAGGAATATTTTATTTACGCCCACACAATCAATTAAAATATGTGTGTGCGTGTGTGCGTGCGTGCGTAAAACAGCGACGGCTTCACATTTGCTTTTCCTTTCTGTGTGATATTTTTTAATCAATTGAGCAGAGTCGTTCGTGATAAGCTAACCGGTTTGCAGCTAGTCAAATATTTTCCCGCCAGTTATGAAATCCGAAGTTTCATTACCGCATTCAAAAGTGCCCTTTCACCTGTCACCGTCATGAAGGATTAGATCGTACCCGTCACTAGGTCTTCCCGATTGGTCCGTAACATGATAAGTTTTTAAGGAGTGAGGTTTTTAGGAACTCGTCCAAAGCACAAGTTGAAAGAACACCGCCAATCAGTTGTCCGCGACTGCTTATTCGTTATGTTCTCTCCATATTGGAGGCCGTTCCTTTATCCGCAATCTGAGGACGCGCCATGCAGTGATGACAGGTACCCACTTATCACGTGATAGACACTTAAATTAGAATATTGTAGGACAGAGTTATACATTGATGTTACAGCACAGAATGTGCACAATTGTTTAGCCTGACGTATGTTAATAAGGGTAAATTCCGGCGGGGTAAATAAAATATCAAGTTTTTGATACCTGAAATTGGAATATTTTTTTCAGTGTGATTTATTCTTTTTTTTATTTGACATTAGAAAAAAGTGGCCACTGTAATTTTCCATAAATGTTTCTGTGAAACATTTATTGCGCAGTACAATAAAGGTGATAAAAAATTTACAGAACGTACTTGTACTTTTATGAAATGAGATTATTGAAGTTGTAATGATATTTTAAAGAAGATTTTCCGGAAAATCATCTATCCATTGCACTGCTTCAAAATGACTATCAGGAACAAGGTATGATGCCTGCACAGGAATAAAATTTTTTAAAGTATGTTTTATTCAATTTATATAATTTATCTTATCACTTTTAAAATCTTCCTGTGCTGTAAGTGACACCTGGTTATATCAGCATCCTATTGCGCGTCAGTTACTAGAGTAACAAAACTCTTGAGACTTGCCACATTAGTGTAAACTCCAGGGTGCTGAGCATCTGCGCAACCAATTCCCCAGGACGTAATGCCGGCAAGCCGGCCACCAAAAACCAGCGGGCCACCAAAATCACCATTGCAAATAGCTAGGCCAGCCACACCAGCACAGATCATGTTCACAGTGATCCCGCGATCAGGGGCGTAAGAAATATTGCATTTTGTACGGACTGTGATATTTACTTCGAATGCCTGGAGCTGTGACGGAAGTGTTGGGTAATCAGAAGCTAAAGCACCCCAGCAACTGACTACAGAATGTGAACCAGCTGCGGGTTCTCTGGAGGTCATCGAAATTTGCCGAACTCCTTTACCGTAGGTGAATGGAACAGATACCTGGAATGAAACGCTGAAATTATTGAGAGGTTCTACTGGAAAGATGGATGTTTAACAATTATAAATCTTTGGATGATTTGTATTCAACCGCAAACAGTGTGTGTCTTACAAAGTTTTGTACCATTTAGTTTTACAAAACTATAATACATATAAATAAAATATGTGCTATCAACTACGTAATTTAGGTTACATTATATATGACTAATCCGATTAGCTGAAAACCTTAGAATAATTTTCTTATTCATATTTATGATGAACACCGTAAAAGTTAGGATGTATTTACATGGCACTGCGAAGAACGACTTTCCCATATAAAGTATTAAGGAACAGAGGGTCTTGCTGTAAATAAACAGACTGTACGGTAGAAAACAATTAGGTGAAAAATGTTTACTGAGATAATCGCTGTTTATTCTCAGATTACTGCGGAATATATAAGTTTTGTTAGCAAAATTCATGTTCTTTTAAAGTTGTGTCAAATGATACATATCGACAAATTTATGGTTTAAATTTGGAGAAACATTTTATGGCCCATACGAAGAGTTTCGGGAAGAATTAAAGCGTAATATAGCAGAATCACTTACATTTATAACAAAGATGTCAAAGTCAAACTCCACCAGTCATAGGATGGGTGTTCAATGATACGATCAGCAGGATGCACGATACCGCCTGTTTCCGTAACACTGCTTCCAACGCGGAGCGAGCGACCCCGAAACCGTCTTTCTGTGGTTGAGAAACGAATTAGTTATATATTGTGATCCTTTATAAATCTTTGCCAAAACTGATGATTTTGTAAAGCGGTTGAAAATGTGCCTGAAATATTGCCTCAAATTCATGTAGAAAGTGAATAGTGTAAATTCAACATAAAGCTGTAGGCTGCAGCGAATATTCCTCTAAGTTACAGAAAACATTTTGTTATGAAAATGTACGTAGAATGTCTATAGGTCTTTTAGTGGTAGGGCATTAAACTCTCCGTGTTCTCTTTTCGTGCGCTAATATTGTAGCTGAATGCGTAGCGTTGAACATGTTTCGATTTTTAACCTAACATTTACTTGTGTATCTCGTAGTTTATGCTGTTATTTCTTGACAAACCAAATAAAATCCGTGCAGTCTATTAATAGAAAATTTATGCGCTTATACAAAGAAAATTCGCCACTATTTAACATGTCGTTTCTTCATAATCTTAAAGAAAATATATTCTCTCAAACGTTTTATATAAATTTCTTAAAAATTTTTCTTAACATTGTAAGAAGGATCACGTAGTTCATTTGTCTTTCTACGTAAAAAGATTTTGTTGTGAAAGCGTTTCTTTACACGTTACCCATTCGAAATTTATTTTGTATTCTGACAGACTAGGGCGCAGTTGGTTGAGCCACTGTGCTACAAGCCGAAAGGTCGTTGTTTGGATTCTTGAAGGTACCATGGTAATTTTTCATTCATATAGTACTTCCAACCGCCCTATGGCCCTGACGTCGACTCAACCTCTAACAGAAATGAATACCAGGAATATTTTCTTTGGGTGCGTAACGCTGAAAACTTAACCATTTTAATTTGCCGATTGTCTCGAAGTCTGGAAGCCTCAAACTCCTGGAACCCCGAGGGTCTGTCGAAGTCTGTACAGAGATTATTCTACATTTCATGTGAGAGGTTATACTTCAATCGAAGAGGAACCCTTTAGTGCAGGTAGTATCAACTCACACGTCGGTGCATCCTGCTGACGTCACGGCCCAGTACGGACTGATGTTTGAGGCGCTACATATGTGAAAGCTACGTACTCGTACGACACCTGTAAAAATTAATTATCAGCTGTTTTATTCCAGGAACGTTGTGAAGCTGCTACATGTAATCTGTCTGCGTAATTAATTCCGTTATTGTTGGTCATAATATGCGAATAGAGGCGCCATATATATATATATATATATATATATATATATATATATACACATGGTTTTGGGGGATCGCGGTAGCACAGTGGTTAATGCGCTTTGCTACGAATCGGAAGGTCGCTGGATCGATCCCAGATGGTGTCATTCGAATTTTTAATTGACATAATCCTTCCGATCGCACTATGGCTCTGGGGTCTACTCAGCCTCTAACATAAATGAGTACCAGGTGCATTTCCTGGGGTAAAGGTGGCCGGTGCGTAAGGCTGACAACCTTACCACCATCCTGTGCAGTTGTTATGAAATCTAGGAACCTTAACTTCCTAGAAACCTCTGGGCCTCTCCAGGCTGGTAATGGGATTATTTTACCTTCTTATGTATGGTTTTGGAATCTGATCGTATAGAAAATGATAATATTCATAGATACATGACACTGGTTCTGGCGTCTTAAAGTGAATTTCTATTCCTTCTAAGCCTATTCCATTTCACATATATGGTACTAACACTAATTTTAATTGTTTATATTTTAAGTTATTCGTAGATATTAATGTATTAATTTATATAAATTTATGTGAATTGCCTAGCAAGAAACACGTGTGTGATTTCTAAAAGTTATCCTGCATACGAATCATTACTTCACCATCTCATTGTTAATGAACTGAAGTGTCGGATTTGGAATTAAGCAGATTTTAATCTACAGAGAGAAACTGAATCCATAATTTTGCGATATATATTCAATACATATATCCTACTCCCTTCTCCTGATTAATTGTTTCAAAATACATATTATTCGTTCTACGAGATCTCCTATACTTTTTGCAGGATTTTTGTATTATAACCAAGGCAAAATGTGCTTTTACAGTTCGTACCTGACATGAGCAAAATCATTTCTATATAAATTCTTCATAATTATATTCCATAACATAAGAAATATTCACTCGATAATAACAATGAGAGAATTCTTTCAATGCAGATGCAATATAGTGACTTTTTACACAAACCGATGTACATGTCTGTGTGCCGCACAATTCCTGTCCCTGTGCATCCAGTTTAGCCGACTGCACCTTATATTAAAATAATATTACATGTTCCTCTGCACTGGCTTACTAAGACGCTACCTCTTCCACATCTGCCTGTCTGCAGCAGCCTTACTTCGTATCATTCTGCCAGGCCGGGCACGGCAAGGTACATTTTCCGTTATATGTATCTCTATATTTCATGATACTTTGCACATGATTTTCCTACTCTCTTAATAATGAAGAAAAAAAAATTGAAATATAGGCATTTTTTCCTTCAACTTAAATTTTTGGCATCAAATTTTTATTTCATGACCCCGGATCCAGAATCCTGAGAGTATTCACACTTGTATATCCACCCTGAATCATATATTGTGGGCTACAAAATGTTGAATAAAATTTGCTGCTGATAACAACAGCAGCTTATGTTCAGATGTATGTATGTATGTATGTATGTATGTATGTATTTGTGTTTGTATGTATGTACGCATGTATATATGGATGTATGTGTTATGTATTTATGTATGTATGTCTGTATGAATGTATTATGTATGTGTGTATGAATGTATGTATGTGTGTGTGTTTTATTAAGTGTGTATATATGTATGTATTACCGTATGTATGTGCGTATGTATGTATGTATTGATGTGTATGTATGTACTTATGTATGTATGTACGCATGCTTTATTACGTGTATATGTGTTTATGTACTTACGTATATATAATGGTAAAGCAGTCCCATTACAGGCCTGGACAGGCCCAGAAGGCCTGGACAGGCCCAGAAGGTTCCAGGAAGTTAAGGCTCCCAGATTTCGTTGTGGTAAGGTTGTCAGCCTTACGCACCGGACGCTTTTACCCCCAGGAATTGCTCCTGGTACTCATTTCTGTTCGAGGCTGTGTCGACCCCAGGGACATAGTGCGATCGGAAGGATTTTATGTGAAAGAAGAATCCACTGACACCAGCTGAGATCGAACCAGCGACCTTCCGATTTGTAGCACAGCACCTTAACCACTGTACTACCGCGGTCCCCACTTACGTATGTATGTATATATATATATATATATATATATATATATATATATATGTATATATATATATATACGTATATTTATTGATGTATGTTTAATTTATATGTACGTTTATGTATATATACACTTATATACATACACATTTGTGTGTGTGTGTGCCTTTCTCATGAAGAAGTCACTTCAGCCTCCAGTTTCACTTTCTGGTTTTCCCAATTCCACTCTCATTCCCAGCTCTCTGTATCTCCATGCTGATCTCATAATACAAAGAAGACAGAAGAATTGTGAATCTACGCAGGGATTACCATGAGACGGTGATTGTCTGATGTGACAGTCATGCTATTTCATTCTTTTTCTGATAATATGAAATGCAAAGATAGTTGTCGACAAAGATTAACGTTATTTTGAGGGTCATGTAGGGAACAAAGGATTATGCTGACGGCGTGAAATACTTTGATATGATTAGGGTTGTCATGTTGATTGAGTGCCTCTACATTTGCCGCGGTATGACTCCTTCTGAAAAAATGGCCTAAACTGGGGAAGTATATGAAATCGTTTATATGATCAATAATAACAGTAGCTGTCTTTTGCGAGGCGACGCCATGTCAGCTGGTGAGGATTAACATTATTGGGGCTGCTTAGTGCCTTCTGCTGCATGTTCGAGATGTCCAAGAAGACCACTTATGTTGCACTTCTTGATTCTTCGTAACTTCCCTACTGAAAGAGCATAACTTCCCAGAAATTTTGAATCTTCAGTAACACCATTTTTAAGAATCTCGTATATAGCAGAAGAGGTTGTCTGATTTGAGCATTCCAAAATTTAAGTACACTGTTGTTTTTTGAGAGGTATCGATGTTTGTATTTACATTTGAGCTACGTTTCTTTTACAATATGAAAAATTGTTGGAATGCCTGCTATTGAAAATGAATGTGAATTAGATGCTTCATTTCGTTTTGTGGGGCTAAATTTTACCCAAAATTTAGAAGCTATTTAGTGTTTCGGAATGTTAGCGAATTGCTACCAGAATGCACTGTATCATCCTAAAAACATTGATCATCAAGAAAAAAATTATTGCAAAATATGCGAATTTAATGAACAGTAATCTCACGCACACTTTACATTCTCTGAACCGTGCATCGAGATACACGTACGCGAAAAAGCCCAGCAAGTTGCACAATTTTCTTAATTTATTTCACTTAAATTACTCACGAAATGTTTCGAACAAGTAATAATTCATTATCAGGAGAATTTCTGTACTGGCAGCTTACAGTATTCCACCTTGCATCTTAAGAGGATTCTAGTCGCT
>Ga0123354_10011435_pt1:2500-13715 | contig 13715 bp, 8 predicted proteins | sample TergutLab28metaG_2_FD_97872 | JGI IMG/M metagenome (GOLD analysis project Ga0123354, IMG submission 97872) | Labiotermes labralis P4 segment gut microbial communities from Petit-Saut dam, French Guiana - Lab288 P4 | ecosystem: Host-associated > Arthropoda: Insects > Digestive system >... | reverse complement strand
TCTTGACAGACTGAAACATGTAGGATTTGTAGGAATTATTTTAACCAAGTGACGTGTTTTAATGTGTAAATAAGATTTTAGTATCACATATTGGTGCAATTAGTTGGTTATATTTTAATAAAAATCTTATGAAGGTATTTCTTATGGTCAATAATAACCGCTCTACTGTAACGTCTACTGTAAACTCTGCCCATCCACTCACACTTGTTTGTACGTCTTGCCTGGCTTGTGGGATGGGCACTTCCAAAAATATGAAGGAAGGAAACCGATTTACATTAATGTAATTAAGATTGCTTGAGCCTTGAGTTTCAAGAAATACAGCATAATTAATTTGTGCGCTGATAGTCTGTATCCGCGAATGACTTAAATTCAGCACAGCTGGTGTACAGTCGCTCTTTCTTTATTGTTTCACTTTGCATTAAGTGTTCACCGTGGATCGGTTAGGTCGAGTTAGGTCGAGTCCGAACTTAATTCTTGTTTAAATTTAAGGCACAATATAAAATCGTCGAACCAATTCAGCACCATACGACAGATTACTGTCAATATATATTCACTGCTTTTACTGTGCAAATAAATGTTGTCTCCATGGAACGTAGCAAGTGGATGTCTCTTGGGTTCCCATGTTATTTTAATTCATGCAAGCCATGCCATTGGCTACAAATTCTAATGGTCTTTATGATGTAGAAAGTCGCATGCTTGCTTGTTTGAAATCTACGGAAAGGGGTCAGGGCGCCATGCCGAAAAACCGGAAAGCCCTTCGGCCAACGTTCCCAATCACACGTGATACTGAACTTTTAAACAATGTAAATTTAACCCAATTTTCATGCAAACCAAAACTATGCTAAAACTTGAGTTCAACTGAGATCGCAAGAAAGTCAGTCCGGGGCTTCTTTGAACCCCAACTCTTATAAATCTAGCAGAACTGGACACGAAAAATCTCTCTCTCTTTGGGGAGTATACCAAAGTTATTCACAACCTCACTTAATAAGAGATAGGGACAGAACAATATTTTCAGTCTTCTTTAAGCCTCTTTGCCACCTTGCTACTCAATATTTATTTATTTGGTAACTAGCACAAATTGTAACACACACACACACACACACACACATATATATATATATATATATATATATATATATATATATTAACCGCGACAACGTTATAGAAAAATCGGTCATAAATAAGTGCGCAATATATATATTTTATTTCTCTAACTTTTAACTTCTAGAAGAAGAGCACAGAATTACTTTTACTCTATCCCACTAATTTTCCGCACAGTAATCGCCGCCTCTGAGACATCATAACATGGAACAAATTTTTCTATTCCATGCCGATAGACGTCTGTGTCATTTGTTATTAGGCCGTCATGTCACGACTGCCTCCACCTCACCATTATCTTTAAATTTGTGGCCTCCAAAATTTAGCTTCAGTGCTGGAAACGGTTTACAGTTGCTCGTTATCAGATCAAGGCCGTTTGTATAACGTTTCAAGGTTCTTTAGTTACGAAATAGCTCGCCATGTTATCTCATTTTCTGACACACCTTCACACAAGCTCCACTTGCGATCGAATTTAATATTTCGCACATACACAATTGTACTGCCCTGACAAATTATATGTTCACTGTCTTGAATAAAAGTTTACGAACTAAAATCCCATTTATCTCAGTATTTAACCAACTTGATGCACAAAATTTGTTTCACAATAAGTTTCATTTCATGCCTCTACATGTTTCGAGCAAATGTTCTCATCATCAGGAGGTCAAAATTGTATTATACAGCATCTGGTATCATCATACCTATAGGTGGCAGTCTCGTGCAAGAGACGACCACCTACAGGTGTGATGATACCACAGGCTGTGCAATGCAATTTTGACCTCCTGATGATGAGAAAATGTGCTCGAAACATGTAGAGGCATGAAATGAAACTTATTGTGAAACAAGTTTTGTGCATCAAGTTGGTTAAATACTGAGATAAATATACTGAGATGCACGGTCAGCAAAACGTTAAAATCCCATGTACACAAATTCGCACGCACAGGTTACTTCGCATTTGATTTCTCATGAACTTAGGTAACATAGAGAGGAATGCCGTGATGACGGCAACGTCTCCGACATAGCTGTAGTGCAGGAAATCTAAACATAGAATTCCTGGCTTTACAAGTTGGTAGAAGCTTAGATTGTCGTTACTGTTTACACTGGCATTGAAACACTTCGGTGAGTGAATAATTAACAGAGGGTTCAGTGTTGTGTGTCGCTGCTGCTGCTGCAGCACCTACCGTGCGCCCCCTTTGATCGTCTGACACATAAAAACGCTTCTCGTCCACATTCGACACGTCAACCAGTTTTGTTACCGAAATGTCAGTGGCCTGACAGACTGACTAATCTTCGACAACAACAGAATTCCGCCTTTGTATCCTACCCTGACCCACTGTAATTATCTAATAAAACCAGAATACTGAATGATTCTCTGCTATTTACATGCTCACAGCTGCCCAAGAAATTAACTGACTTTATTGAAATCGATATGTTTCATCTTGCTGTTCGTAAGAAATCTTCCGCTAGAAGTTTTTTTGGGAGGGGGGGGGGGCGTGACAGCCCCCAGAGTGCCAGAGCCTCCTCAATCCCGAGATTTCTAGATCACTCACAGCGACGCACCACAGTCGGTAGGACTCCTCTGGAGGAGTGATCAGCTCTTCGCAGAGGCCTCTACCGAGCAACACACAACACTCACAACAGACAGACATCCATGCCCCCTGTGGGATTCGAACCCACAATCTCAGCATGCGAGCGGCCCCAAACCTACGCCTTAGACCGCGCGTCCACTGGGACCAGCTTCCGTTGGACGTTACCTTTAAACAATTCATCCTGTCATTAATACAAGTCTCCTTTGTAATAATGCGTGTCGATACTGCTTTATGTCCTTACACTTATCGTTTGCGGTGAGGATTTCTTGTAAAGTTCTTTGTGCTTCACGTCCGATTTACTCACCTAGCCTCACCTTACTTAGTGCAGTAAGTTGCATGAGAAGTTTTAATTGAAGTAGAGGACATCCCGTTGTGCTTGAAATACAATAATAAAAACAAAGTATAATATGTATTCAATCGAACACAACAATATTTTCATTGCATTAGTGGCTACCAGTTTCGGTCGTTATGACCATCACCAGGCCAATGCTATACAAACTTAAAATGGGTGGTTACATGCAATGCCTGGGATTTCATACTACTTGACATTTTTATGCACTACATGTAACCAGCTTTCTTAAGTTTTGTGCAGCTTTGGCCTAATGATTGTCGTAACGACCGAAACTGGTAACCACTAATGCAATATACATGTACATATATTATTTTTATTATTCAATAAGAAATGTTAACAAGACTGTCTTTGTAATGAAGATGCAGTGTGCTTTCTGCTCGGGAAGAACTGACATTTAAACGACCAAGAAGCCATAACTGCCTGGACGGTTATGCCCTCAACATCTCACGCAATGTTTTGAAATGACAGTTCCTACCGCATATGCATCTGCATTGCAAAAACAAAATAGTTAATCCATTTGGTAGAATTAATTGCTTGTTTGAGAACATTCGAGGTTCTGATACGTAATGCCGTGCTGATTGATAGATACCGACGTTTCAGAGGAACCTGCTGTTGTAGGTGTAAATATAGGAAGTCCCTGAGACTACATCATATCTGAAGAGGAAAACAGTTGCTTTATTCGAAAGGTTGGCAGCCATTTACCAATCGAAATGGTGTCATATCCTATAAGACTTTAATCTCCACTAATACTACTATAGGAATCTAATATCTTGTAATCGACGTTTATTGTGGGAATTTTAAGAAAAACGTAAGCTCATTCTTTGGGAAAATTATAGGGCTTCCAAATGTTAAAATATGCGTTGCACATACTTGCAACTGTGCGTCAAGGAGTTAAGCTTTTACTTGTTTCAGTTAAACCAAGTCTCAGGAATTCTTACAGGTATTTATTTACAACAGATTTTCTTTGTGTTTGAAAGTAAGTTAGAAGAAATCAACTTGTACACATTCCTCCAGCACAGTCCCTTATTCCTACTCCAAAATCTTATGAAAAGATGATATTAGAGTGTTAAGAGTTGAAACCATGAACTCAAAACTGATGTTCTGCAGAAACACTCAACAAACCTTCTGGTAGATAACAGCAAAGCCACAGAGAGACGTTAGAACAACTTCTACACTTTCTGCTCCTGAACAGACGGACAGCACTTTGTTCTGTTGTGATAAAATGGATTCCCAAGTGGATCACGAGCAAATCTTTTTTTCCCCATCCCATTAGTCGCCGGCCACTGCACTGTCTACGGGGAAAACACGTTATTTTTTAAAAGAATTCCCAAACATGGATTAAGCTGTTTTACTCATCTCAAACAACGGACGAAAATACCGCTGAGTAGACTGCTCGAAGTGTAGACTGTCTACGTCACATGGGGTAGCACATTTTTAAATAACGGCTCGATGCCAAATGCTCGCTCTGCTACTAGAATCAAGTGTCAAAAGACTACTGGCGAGTTCGCATCAAACCGACAGCCAGTGACAAACATGTCACTGTAAGTGCTACTTTGAGTACCAAATGTTATATAATTTACTTAAAGTTTAGATAACTTCAGTCCGAGAAAAGAAATGGGTAGAAATCTTATGCCAGAAGAATGGGTATCGCTTGTTGAGATTTCCGCGCACTACTGAAGTTAAGCCTCCAAACATGACACTTTTTGTCCCATTATAATCACGAAATACGTAGGAACTTTCTGGCTGTGTAAGACTCAGTCTTACTGAACGCTTTAGTTTACACTTCAAGAAAAATTAACTTGGCCGGTGTCAGTATTTATTGAATTAAACATGGCATCGTAAAATGTTTCTCACAGACTCTGTAGTTCTCGGTTATAATTAACTAAACTGACCACCTGCCTAGTAAGCAGATATATTGGCCAGGTGTACATTTATGGGACCCAAGATTCAACTCCGCTTACTCGAAGATAAAGTGCCAGCCACTGCAACATATCCAGCACAAACACAGCCGAATGAACAAAATACTCGAAAACCCTCAACGGACACAGCGACGAACAAAGCGGAGAATGGATGAAATTACGAAATAAATCTTAATAGGCCAAACTTAAGTACAGTTTTATTTTCCGACGATTGGGTAATTTAGGTGAGTCAGAGGCCACCAAACAGGTAGCCACTAACAGGCTGGACGAAACAACAAATTAAGCTTCAAAACACCAAACAGTGAAACAGAAACCAGACAGCTTCGAGGAAGAACCTTACTAGTGGTGATTAATAAAACTAGTATAATGGAAAAAGTATACATTATTAATTGTTTAGGCGGTAAAGTATCTTAGCATAAAATAGCTCATTGTGTAAAATTCCAGAGGCCAGGCTAAACAATCCGAAGAGGACTGAGACAAAATGTAAAGAAGCACTTCAGTAGAATTGGATGACGTTTTATGACGCATTACAGCTGTGGAAACCATGTATCATCGGTCTGATAAAAAGAGATAATGTGAGCTTACAAGCAGATCTTATTGCTGGTCCTCTGCACTTTAACAGAAATACAGAAACGGGGAACAAATGAGAGGCCTGTAATTTGAAACAAAACAAAAAATAAGAAGAATGAAACGCGTACGGTCACATCTTAAGAGTTCTGAAAAGAGACACCCTAGAAAAGTTACAAAACCACAAGACAAAAGGGTACAGGAAGACGGAAAATGTGATGGAAAGTTTTAATCAGTCGAATAAGTAACATGTCAGTAAGCCTTGAAAATGAAGAAGAGAAAACAAAGAAAGACAACCGAAAATATGGTATCTATTTCTCTTTAGTTCCGTCCTTTTATTTAACAAATTAATTACCTACATATATGTGCAGAATTCATCCCCTTATAAAATATCCAGATCCTTGGCTTGTGAGAATGAAAGTTTTTTCTTTGTCTTTAATATTACTGTAAATTCCAGCATCAACATGCAATATTTCATGTTCAGTGTACTTATGTAACATATTTGTGAACAAATTGTAGCCATGCTAATTTCCACTTACGCTTCAGTTGAATCCGATCGTGCCTCAGTAATGCGACGTGATTACGTTCAAATATTAACCTCAAGGTTTGCATGCTCTCCAAAAATAAGATCATCTGCAGTTTTGGTGTCATTGAATAAAAACAGTTAGTGTAGTTTCCAACTCAGAAATTCACAGGCCATCGTCCTTGCACTGTTGTTGCCATGCAAGATAGAAGACTCTCAGAGATACATGAGCGCACACATTTCTGCAGTACTTCACTGGAATTCGCTCAGCTTCCAACTCAGAGGCTCGCATGCCGCCATTCTGACAGTGCAGATGGTGGGCAACTTGATTACATTTCACAGATCCTTCAACATACCGAAATTTACGACCCTTCGTCAAAGGGCTTTATGTTAGCCGCCACTTCAGGCGCTCGCAGACCACCATTCTGATACTTACTGTGTTCCTAAAACCACCGTATCTAGTGTCACGGCGTCCACACCGAGAATTATGCAAAGCGTTAAATTTGTTAGACAACTATTAGTGGTAAACCGATGCACGGTCATGTCCTGTACGAAGGAAGGCGATTTTCCTAAATGAATTTTAGGAGGGACCAGGTAAACATCCAAATTCTCTAAACTTTACAGAGACATGTCAGATTTACATAGGAAAATGTGTCTTGGGGTTGTAGTTTTTTATGTGGAATATTTTACAATGCCATCAGTGACTTGAACCGCGCACTGTAGAATGATACGGTGACTGAACGACTGGAAAGGATTTGGCAGGAAGCGGTCATAGCGTAATCGAGGCAATGTATAGTAACTACCTAGAGGGACTGAAGAATAACACGAAGAATATTAACCAGGACAGCCGATGGGCCGGTCAAGATTCGAACCAGGGCATCTCCAAAGCACGGAACGTTACTACAATACCGATAATATGATAAACCGGCAATGACGCCAGAGCTTCAACTGATAACGGCGTCGTGACCCATTGGTTAACGTCCATGAATGAATATGTTGATCAATGCGGGAGCACATTCGAATCAGAGAGGCCAACTGAAGCGTAAAACTGGACAGATGAACTGATTTACACAGATTTTATGAATGAATGACAAATATGGGGCACTACTTTGTTATTGTAATGACACTGTGGGAAAGCACCATCAGCAGGTTGTGTTCTCCGTCGAGAAGAGAATACAGTTACTTCAGCCATGACAGGATCTCTCGTTACACATGCACCTGTTCTCTCTAAATACGCACATTAATTCTGAGTGATTTCTACCTTGACGTTCAGGTGACCGTGCATCGTGACGAATTCTTATAATAAAACCAACTAGATACACTAATTTCTCAAATTTATTTTTGGAATAAAACTCTACATGTTTCGGACAGTTCCTCTGTCCATCATCAGAAGTTTTTCACTGTACACACATCAATGGTATATGTCATACAGGTTTGCTGACAGCTTGCGAGCAGGATCAGGACGGCAGTGCCTTCCTGATCCTGCCGTTTTCAGTTGCAAGCAATTTCCGACGAAATGTAAATCGGATTGCCTCTGATTTTCGAAATCTGTTGTTTATCGGCGCGTGCTGCTCGGGAATTTATACAGAAAGACGTCAGCTGCTTGTTTCTCCACGGTTACTGCCTCTCAGCCTAGTGTTAAATGTCATTATTGCTAAAACGGGTAATGCCGGTGGTAATCCCCGTCACAGGGCCAGTTGCCACAGCTATACTCATGTGATGGCAAATGACACTAACATAAATTTACATTCCGATGCAGTTTCAGGATCAGCTAACAGACGGTATTACAGCGAACAAACAAATGGCTAGGTTAACAAATACAGTAATTTAAAAAAACAGAACTTTCAATGCATAATATGTCATGTTGTGCTGCTCACTTCACGGTGGATGTTCAAACAGGGTCTGCAATTTACAGCTTCCGTACTGCTATTGCAGAAGTGGCGACCTCTGAAACGGGGTGGAGTCAAAACATATTTTGCGTGCAATAATTTCATGAAATTAGTTACTGAGAACGCGATGGATCGCCATATGCAGATTCTTATAACCAAACGATTATTTCCCTATACATCATTAATTGATTGGTTTTTGTAATGCACACTGTGGTTGGAAAACACTGTAGGACCACATGGAGAGGGAGGGCGAAATTAGAGAGGACAAATAATCATCGAATTTTGTGAAAGAAATGACCCGATCATCACCGAAACATGGTTTCAGAAGCCTAAGAGAGGACTGTACACGTGGAAAGCACCAGGAGATCGGAGTCTACAGCAGCTGTTCTACATACTTGTGAAGCATCGATTCAGAAACAATACGAAGCATGTGCAGACACTGTCTGGAGCAGATATTGACTCTGACCACAACTTACTGGTTGCAGAGATCTACACTAGATTGTAGGAAATCATGAACTTGGAAACAAACTTAGACACTTACGGAAAGTACATCGGGAATACCTGGAACCTTGCGAAATGTGGTGATGGAGATCAGTTGGACTGATCGTGTAAGAAATAAAGAAACACTATAAAGAGTCCAACAGGAGAGGGGTATCCTACAAACAGTCCAACAGGAGAGGTGTATCCTACAAACAGTCCAACAGGAGAGGGGTATCCTACAAACAGTCCAACAGGAGAGGGGTATCCTACAAACAGTCCAACAGGAGAGGTGTATCCTACAAACAGTCCAACAGGAGAGGTGTATCCTACAAACAGTCCAACAGGAGAGGTGTATCCTACAAACAACAAAAAGAAAGAACACTAACCGTACTGGTCACATGTCGCGCAGGAACTGCCTTCTAAAACACGTTAGTGAAGAAAAGATAGAGGGAAGAACAGAAGTGAAGGGAAGACGAAAAATAACAAGTAAGCAGCTACTGGATAACCTTCAGGAAGAGAGAGGATCCTGGAAATTGAAAGAGGAAGCACTAGGTCACACTGTGTGGAGAACTCGCTTGGGAAGAGGCTATGGACCTGTCGTAAGACACGCTACAGAATAAATAAACTGTGTTTTCCACAGAATAAAGTATTAAACAAATAATAATTTATTTTCTGGATAAAAACTGTAATATACAACAATATGATTAATCTCTTTCGTCCTTTCTTTGTTATGCTGTGGCAAAGTAGTCATAAATCTTGCCCAGACCTGCAGGACGGAAAACGGGTGACTTAACTTGGCAATAAACGCCCTGCGAATTTTGAAGGCTGCAGCACGTATAAGAGCTAGGGCTGCAGAGAGTGCTGCAAGGTGGCGATTTATTGCTGCAGGTTCATAAACAGAAAGGTTGACTTCGTAGAGAAGGCAGCTCACTACTTCTCTGACCTTGCGATTACGGTGCAAGGATGGAGAGGAATTTGTCCAGAGTAAGGTATTTCAAGGTCTGTAGCCTGCACCAGTGTATTTAAAACAGAGAAATTTGGCTTTCGGCGAACTGTTCGCAGGTTTGGTGAAGTATTCAAGTCTCCCTGGGATGCAATGTTCTGTCGTTAACCCTGCGACAGAACATCGCACTTCAGACTACCTAAATCCTCAGTAACTGGTGTAAGAATATAAATTCCGGCGAGGTTCACATACGCGCACTGACTGTGGTTGCGATTGGTGTACTTTTCATGAATTCCGCTGTAGCATTTCTTCGTCTTTCTCTCTTAAGCCATACACCCTTACGAAATGTACGTAAAATGACAGTTTATTTTAAGGAACGGAGCAGAATTAGACAGTGCTAAATCTTTAGACGTCTTCTGATTATGTAACAGTTTCGAGTCGCGGCCGGCATAAAGGATATTCCAAGTATCTCCCGCCGAATGGCGCGAAGGTATCTCGAATTATGATGTGAGCGTCTAGTGGGACACGAAATCCTGATAAGTCACAAAATGAGACTTGTGTCTGTCCGTCTTCTGGACACGTTTGAGGAAATACGACGTTCTGTGGCCGCTAGAATATAACAGCGGCATTCCAGGATATGTGCATAAAAACAGCTGCACTGCTCCTGTGCTCTAAGGCATACAAACATTCAGCAAAATACAGTTATAAAAGGCAGAACCGACGTGAAGATATTTTACTGGGACGCTGGTCGTAACCTGACAACGACACCGGCAGGCTGACACGCCATAAACCTTCATCGCTTTCCACATTCTGAATTTCCACAAAATGTTTCTCCATTTATTTATAGAGAAACAGTGACATTTTCATTCTCGGCTGGAAGCTGTGATTGCCGTAGTTTGCACCGTCCATCTATCTCCCCCTGTGGGAGCATCGATCATATTTACCGCCATCTCGGTGCCGCGGGACAAACTACAAACACGTTCCTGTGGTCGGCGCATTGATTTAGTCCCAGTGGCACTTAACATAAAGAGTTTCGGGCTTCGTAAGTATACACCGAAATTTACAGACGCGCGTTAGAAATTTCCTTGTCTTCTGCACCTAGGGTCCATGACTGAGGGGTCGATTCGAAGTTCTAGTATTAATGTACAGCCCTATTTGCTTAACACTATATCTAGGAGGCTTGAAAGATTTTCCCATTGTATCCTGCGTGCTTAATACTGAAACCACAAAATACGAATTCATAATGCCCGCGCACGCACAAACACACACACACACACATACACAGACACACACACAGACAGTGCCATGACACAGACAACTAGTCGCCGCCGACCTATCACCGTGGAGGAGCTGGTTCAGTACCGGTGCACAAAGGAAGACAGATTAGCGCTTGAACAGGGTTTCCTCCAGGTACTCCTGTCTTTAACCTATCATTATCGTTCTACTTATACTCCAACTAATTAATTTATCTATCACCGATAGCCGGGATGGTGTAGTCGGTACAGCGACTTGCTACAGACTGGACGGTCCGGGGATCGAATTGCGGTGGAGGCGAGATATTCCGCGCCCGTCCAGAACAGCCGTGAGGCCCACACAACTTCCTCTACAATGGGTACAGGGACTCTTTCCCGGGGGGCAAGTGGTCGGGGCGTGGCGCTGACTACCCTCCCCATTTAGCGCCGGAGTTAAAGAAAGAATAAGCTATACCTCTACTCCTCCATTGGGCCTCCTTAGCCTCTTCTGGGGCGAACTTCACCATTACTTTGCGTGATTTCAGGCTTCCGCCTCGAAGTAGATGAGAATTGCGCTCCTCTGGGATATTACGCCGCGAGTAGTGGTGACTCCTTACCGACGTTTC
>Ga0123354_10011434_pt1 | contig 13715 bp, 13 predicted proteins | sample TergutLab28metaG_2_FD_97872 | JGI IMG/M metagenome (GOLD analysis project Ga0123354, IMG submission 97872) | Labiotermes labralis P4 segment gut microbial communities from Petit-Saut dam, French Guiana - Lab288 P4 | ecosystem: Host-associated > Arthropoda: Insects > Digestive system > Gut ... | reverse complement strand
CGACCTTGTCCATGTCAACGGACACGATAGAATCATTCTTGTAATTTTTAGCCAAGCACTGTACAAGGCTCCCTGATGATGGATCCTCTGTGATCCGAAACATGTCGGAGCACTTTTAAATATATTATAATTTTAATTCTATATAAATATTATATATTGTGCATTAGTTCAATAGTAAAGTGTTTAAACATCATTGATGCACGGTGCAAACATGAAGATTTTTTATAATGTAATGTTACAAGCACCAAACAATGCGGTGGAATCGTGGCTTGGAGGTGAAGCTCCTCACATTCCCTTCAGTCTTATGTTAAATCTAGTTACAAATGTTTTAGCGACCATACCACAGGATGGTCCAGAAATCTTCATAGACGTAGTGCATTAAGACTGCAGTGCCGTAGCGCCTGTTTTAACCCGTCTCACAAGGGAATGAAAATATAGTTCTACTACAAGACATGTTACGTTCCGGATAACTCTGTCAGTAAAGTTACTGGCTTGGGCTCAACCGCTGGTGTTAGGTATGTGTGTTTGTACAAGGTAAAGGTAAAGGTAAAGCGGTCCCGTTACAGGCCTGGAGTGGCCCAGAGGGTTCCGGGAAGTTAAGGTTCCCATATTTCATGACAACGGCACATGATGGTGGTAAGTTTGTCAGCCTTACGCACCGGTCGCCTTTACCCCCAGGAAAGGCTCCTGGTACTCATTTCTGTTAGAGGCTGAGTCGACCCCAGGGCCATAGTGCGATCGGAAGGATTTTATGTCAATGAAAAATTCCAATGACACCAACTGGGATCGAACCAACGATCTTCCGATTTGTAGCACAGCACCTTAACCATTGTGTCACCGCGGTCCCCTGCGCGTATACAACGTGGTCTTTCTTATTAGAGGTACAACACATATATAAGGTTGAACTGCCAAATATTTTTGTTTCCTTCGTCAGGAATGTGTGCCTGCCACCTCAGTAATACTCTATCGCCTCAAAATTTTAGTTTAGTCCCGTAGAACGAGTGTTTTCGAATGCTGGCTGAGGAGAATATGTGGACCTAAGATGCAGGAAGTAATAGGGGAATGAAGAAAACTGCATGACGAGGAACATCTTCACTCAGCATTATTAAGGGGCCCAAGTCGAGGAATATGAGATGGGCAGGGAATGTAGAACGCGTGAGACAGGTGGAAAATTCGTAATATATTTTTTTTTCGCAAAACGTGAAGGAAAGCAATCATTTGAGGACTTAGGCCTAGATGTGGGGATAATATTAAAGTGCCTGTATTAGGAGGAAATACGTTATTTCCTCTGTGTGTGTGTGTGTGTGTGTGTGTGTGTGTGTGGACAAATCATTTGTTTCAAAATAGGGTTGGGATCTTGCCAACATGATCGTGATTTTTCAAGTTCTTTCAAATGCTTGGAATTTGTTAAGGAAATAATATCTTTTCAAGGAGTAGGTCTACTTTGCTGTATGGGAATGCTTCGTAATATAGTACAATTTCACCGAAATTATGTAGCTGAGGAAGGTAATAGACTCAATGGCACGCCAGTTGTTTGTCTAAAGGTGTCTCTAATGTTAATTGAAAGCCAGCTAAGCATGAAATTCATTCGTATACTGCCATCTGTACGATGTAAATTACTGTTGTATTTTTTGAAGAACAAATCTTTACAAGAAATGCAGTTCTGATACGGAATAGTCGAGTAATATTTCAACTAATGAACTGATTTCATTATCTAAATTAAACTGCCTGAAAAGACAGTCTTCCGTTATTTGTGTACAAGGCTTATGAAGTCCTTCAAACACGTATAGTCAATAGCAGGTTATCATTAGACTATTAACTTCGGCCCACCGTGAGCGTTACAGACTTGTTCGTATTCACCACGACATCGAATAGCTCATGATGAAGAAGGAATGCCTGCTAGGCAAATAAACGTAGCCCGTGCATCTAGATGCTGAAAGAATCTCAGACCACCCAAGAATGTAGCTACTGATACGTGGCCAGGCGTCATGAACATTTAGACCATTTAGAGTGGGTCCTCTGGAATGTGATAGCGTGTAGTATGGCAGATTTACCGGCGTCTCAGAAAATCTTTTAAAGGACAGTTACGTTGATTCTAACACACTCGGCTTGATAGAATAACTGTATGCAGTAGCAGTTCTGCAAGATTAGGATGGTATGGTCATATCGAAAGAATGCAAGAAACTAGAATGGTCAAAGCGATATACTCCTGGAAACCCGTTTCAAAGAGGCCAATGGGAAGACCAAAGGTAAGCTGGGAGGATGATGTTAAAAAAAGATATACAAAGGTTAAAAGTGCCAAATTGGAAGACCCTTGTCCAGGATAGGAGAAGGTGGAAGGAAGTGGTTGAGACGGCCAAAACTCTGCACTAAGAGTTGTAGAGCCGTTCCAAGAAGAAGAAGAAGAAGAAGAAGAAGAAGAAGAAGATGTAGCAGTTCTGCTGTCAGGAAACTTTTTCGGCGAAGGTGGACCCAGTAACACTGACTCAGTCGTCAAGCTGTCATTTCTTACTCCTGTTACTGTGTGCTTTCGACTCTGTATAACGAAAGAATAGCAAGTCTTAAGGGCATTACATATGTGTAAGGTTTCATTCTCAATAAATGTCGTAGAAACGCACTGTCGTGGATACGAATACAATAAATATACAGGAATGTTGTTTTTAGCATCCAACATTCTAACACATATAGGCTGTAGTCCTTTAGCAATACACCGATCGTGGCAAACTGACATATCCTTCGGGTTGTACAACCAACGAATCGTCTTACAATTCCTGGCAGGGGCAGGAGGCCTCCCTTCTCCTTACGGTCAATACAGGTTGTGGGTCTCCTGTTTCTGGAATACAGTGAGTACCGTGAGCGTCTTCCCAGGAACAAAGAGGCAGGAACGTGAACCTGACCACTCACCTTCATCTAATTCCGAAGTTAAGAATGAACAGAGTTGTATTTTGCTTCCCACATGCGTCTTCACCGCTGGCACAAGGACAAATATGTCTTGGTTATTGTTAAGTACTTATACTCTTATTAATTTATTGATTTATTTGTGGCTGTTTTAAGGACATAATTGGAACTCGGATTACTGAACGTCGAATAGTAATAGGATTACTGGATAGGAACTGGAAAGCATACGGGAGGAAGCTGCTTTGTTCGAACTGAGGTGCTGTCTTGGTATTTGCGTGGTGGTACTGAGAAATACCGGGAGTACTTTAGTCAGAATAGCCGGTCGGCGGGCCGAGATTTTAATCTTTGATCAAAAGTGTATGAGAAATGTGTGTATTAAACGTGACTCTGTGATACACTGACCGTGCCGATATGAACTGCCTCGTAGAAGTACATTTAAATGTAAATATCATCGACAAAATGCTACATAATTAAAGAAGTATGTGTAATCATAAACATGTTCGTTATATGTGGCTTGAAATGTAAAAGGTAAAAGGGAAGTCTCTGTGCCTAATCCACGCCGTGAAGATACAGTATATTGTGGAGGGGACTTAAGCTCCAAGCCTTCGTAACCTGGGAATTAAATGGAATTGAAGGGTCAGTTTTACACGCCGGCCCTTTAACCCTAGAGGACTGAGACCCCGTTATGCATTGAGTAGAGGCTGGGTGACCCCACTGCAAGGCAAGACGGTTTGGAGTTGCATTATCCAATCATTATATAACAGTTTAAAGGCCACTGTAAATCTAAATAATGCGAAATTTGAATTTTAATTACCATTAATTTTAGGATTTTGGTCTTGTGTGATATTTCCCTAGGTAGCGGGTAACATTCCCCGATATTTCCAATGAATGTGACGCCTCTATCTTCCAAGGTTGGAAGAGCCTATAACGTATTTCAATCGAAATTATGTTTAAGAGTTTAGTCCCTCCGTCACTCAGAACACAGTACATCTCCATTACAAACACCAACCAGTTACTGCTACTGAGGGATTAATTACTGTTTATTATCAGGCTCGTACGTAACGCACCAATACACGATGTGAGGAGAGTGCAAAATTTGTCAGTATTGAACCTGATGCTGAACACATTAACCGGTGATATTTAGTGGGTTGAAAGCCTCGCCAGGGATAAGCTGTACGAGCGAAATGCTGTACTTGTAGTGATCAGACTGAAATGAGGACTGTTGTTGTGTTTTGGCGGCTTAGAGTACTGTGCCACTTTTATTGCTGTTGTTACATGGCACTCGGATCAAATCCCTTACAGTATATCAACCGCTACAGTTTATGTAAAAGCACCTTAAATATGTATTTTTAGCTCTATATTATACCTACAGCGTATGTAGGCTCAAAAATTGAATCACCGTGTTGAACTTTCTTTCGAGGCTAAAGTTTATCTAAATATTTTTTAAAACATCAAGGATTACGGTTTTCTGGGGTGAGACGCCGAGTACATTGGTAAACAGGTACCAATATTTCGTAGTAATTTGATACCTCCACTTGCGAGGTACAATTGTTTGCTTCTATCCTGAATCTGTACGTATCAGACTCCTCTGAAACATTGGTAGACACTATCTCTCTACCAAATTACACGGCGTCACAATCCGTAAGGTCGTAATATTAATATATACCGCAGTGAGTATTTCGGAACTTACGTAATTTTCTCTGTTACGGCTCCGTCCGTTCATATAAATAGTACCTCCGTCCATTCGTACGTACATACGTAGAAGCATACATACATACAGACATACATACATATGCTTCCTTCTTTCCTCTTTCATGGCAAATGATATGAGAGATTATACCAAATCCTGCTAGGATGTGAATATAGACTTCAGGGTTTCCGAAAAATCAAAATAGGTGTTGGTATAGGGTTGGATCTCCACCTCCTGCAGGGTCGAAAAGTGATGTGTTTAGATTACGATCAGTTAGTAGTGTTGTGATTGCTCCTGCTAGTACGGGTAGTGATAATAATAGTAATAGGGTAGTGATGGCGATTGACCACACAAATAGTGGGATTCGTTCAGGTTTTATACTTTTTGGCTTTATGTTGATTGTTGTTGTAATAAAGTTTACCGCTCCAAGAACTGAAGATACCCCTGCTAAATGAAGCGAGAAGATGGCTAAGTCTACAGATGCTCCGGCATGTGCAATCCCTCTTGCAAGAGGTGGATAAACAGTTCATCCTGTTCCTACTCCACTTTCTACTGTTCTACTAGTAAGTAGTAAAGTTAAGATGGAGGAAGCAGTCAAAATCTTATGTTGTTTATTCGTGGGAATGCTATATCTGGTGCTCCTAGTACGAGTATTAACGCTACTAATCAATTTCCAAACCCACCAATTATAATTGGCATAACTATGAAGAAAATTATAACGAAAGCATGGGCTGTGACAATGACGTTGTAGATTTGGTCGTCTCCAATTAGGGATCCTGGTTGTCCAAGCTCTGTTCAAATAAGTATTCTTAGCGAAGTCCCAACCATTTCCGATCAGGCTACAAATACAAAGTATAATGTTCCAATGTCCTTGTGATTAGTTGAGAAAAATCATCGGGTGAAAATTAATGGGATGGCTGAGAATAATAAGTATACGATAGACTGTAAATCTATTTAGGAGCATTTACGTTGCTCTTCCACTTTTTTAACAAAGCCTAGTATTCATTTTGTGATTATAGAATGCAATTCTGTAGGGATGAGTTGAAAAGAATTACCAAGGCCTAAAGGAAGCCCTTTATTTATAACTTTGAAGGTTATTAGTTTAATATTTTAACTTAAGGCCTTCCTTATTTAGTTAATGTTGGCAATGATTGTGCAAGCTGCTACTCCTGTTAAGGAAACTGACGATAGGATTAGTGCTCTAATGTTTTTGGTTGGTTTGTTTTTGTGAAACTTTAAATTTCACTTTGGTTCTGTGTTCAAAATTATAAAGCTTGAGTAGGAGATACATACATAATACATACATACATACATACATACATACATACATACATACACACATTCATGCACACGTACTTACGTACGAACATACACGCGCACTTAACTCCTAATTTAATTTACTCCTCGAAATAAGAGCAGAAAGGAAACATGTAAAGGTAATGGTTGGAACATCCATGTCTCCACTTCTACTTCTTAAAAGACGCGGAACTTCGTACAATCTCCTTTTTCCCCAGTTTATGCGGTTCAGTGTACTCTCTTACTCATACATAAAAGAGTTCACACATTTATATGCATTTCTCTCTGATATAGTTGTGGTTGTAACATCTCATTGTTTCTGGAATTATTGCAAAGTATATTTGTCTGCAGTGTAAGATTTACGGCATGTTTTATTACAAAAATGCAGCTAGTTGGAAGCATTCTACTAAGAGTCTCGTCTGGTAAATGATTCTCTGTCATTCCCCTCCAAATGTCCCTTTCATAACAACTCTTACACCCGGACGATTGTCGTCGAGGGCTCCTGACAGACGCATCCTTCCAGTTTACTGCACTGTGATCTGGCAGTCGTCGCCACAAGTAGTGCCGCCAAGGAATTAGAAAGAGGAGACAGAGTGGGTAGATGAGGGAAGAAAGAATAGCAATTGTAATACCAAAAGATAGGAATGAATGGGGGTTTAAGAAAGTTATAGCGAGCAGGAGAGAGCTTCTTTATCAAGGAAAAGTAATTTATTTTTATGGAGGAATATTTCCATAGAAAATAAGGCGAAGCTGTTAACTCTGAAGTAGTTGAGTACATGCGAGGGACAAAATGAAATTTTGCTCGTGCCATATATGTCACGTATTCTTCTATTCAAACTGCAGTGGCGTTGCTACATTTGCGATTCTTGGCAGGATTTGCCAAACAAAGTTTACGTTCAAAAAATGCATTATATTTCTTAACTTACTGTGTATTGGGGCTTACATAGTTTGTGTTGTTTCTGGATATTATTCGGGGTGTTAAATAAAATACTGAATGTTGAAATCGTTTAAAAAGTAAATTAAGAGTCATTTTTGTCAATAATTATTAGGAACATATAACAAAATTATTTATTAATGGAAAGGGGACTGGAGATGTTAGGATATCGGACTGGGGATAATAGGTGATCGGAATGGGAAGGCTAGGCGTCGGCATGGCGATTTGGAGATGGGAATGGAAATGACAAGATATTTGGACTGGGGATGTTAGGTGATCGAACCGGCGATATTAGACATCTGACTGGCGTTGTATGGAGATCGGATTGGAAATGATCTGTGACCAGACTGACGAGAGTTATTACGATATCGGACTGGGGATGATAGGAGATCGAAATGGGGATTTTAGACGATCGGACTGGCGATATTAGGCAGTCTGACTGGCGGTGCTTGGTGATCTGACTGGGGATAGTATTTGGTCGGACTGGGATGTTAGGATGTTTTGCATGCTGACTGGCAGTGCAATTTGGAGGTCGGAATCGGGATGATAGGTGATCGGACTGGGGATCGCAGGGGACCGGATTGGGGACATTTGTTCAGAAGGGTAAACCCGCACGAAATTTGGAAGAGTACTGTCGGAGATCTAATATTGTTACGGCATCGCTATTAAGTATACTGTCTTCTGGAATGTGACTGTATGTGGTGTGGCGAAATGTATCCACGTTTAGAAAGAATATAATGTGTACATTTTCCGTGGATAGAAGTTAAAAAGCCCGTAGAAAATTGGTCAGCACGTTTCTCCAAAACTTCGACAAATTTCTTCCAGACTGCACATTTTCGCACCCGACTAAGATGATACATTTCAAGAAGCACTGCTATAAGATAATGTCATAAATTCGTGTGCTATGCACTGAACTCTGCTTAAAACTTCTTGTTACTTGCTCTCTAAACGCAAAATCATAATAAAATGTAGATTAACATAATTTGCAGCTTGGTGCCTAAAAAGTTGTTAAATTGGTGCCGGCGGTAAAGCAACTGCGGCATGAAACTGACCACTATTGCCGAGGTTTAGAACGAGTTCAGCTGTGCCTGCACTCCCCCATATGCACTGGGACAACCATCTTGTCTAAAAGTTTAAATTCACGTATCTAATATCGATAGCATAGCAGTAATTCAACGGAGAATCGTATCTCCTATTGGAAGCTCGTCTTTATTGGATAGAGCCCATTGAGACAGCCATGTTGCAGCTTAATGGAACCCATTCCGCCGAACAACTGTGATTGACATGTCTGTCGATTCGACAGCTTCACATGAATGTAACTGCGAATTTTCTTCGCCATCGTTCCATTACTATCCCTTTCCAGAAGAGCTACATCATTTCATTGTTGTGGCTACCGTCGCTTGCTTTCCACCACTTGTAGTTTGGCCCTTCTATTGCATCGTTGTTTTTGACCGGTCAGTCTGTTAACTCACTGGATACATACGATGCATAAATATTTGACGTTCAGGTGGCCGTGCATCGTGATAAATTCATATAATAAAACCAACTGGATGCACTAATTTCTCAAATTTATTTTTGAATAAAACTCTACATGTTTCGGACAGTTCCTGTTTCCATCTTCAGGAGTTTTTCACTGTACACACAGCAATGGTATATGTCATACTGGTTTGCTGATAGCTTGCGTGCAGGATCAGGATGGATTTCAAGACAATGGGCACACACAGGTGGTAAGGTTGCCAGCCCTATGCACTGGCCGCCTTTACCCCCTAGGAAATATTTCTGGTAACTCATTTCTGTTAGAGGCTGAGTCAACCCCAGAGCCATATTGAGGCCGGAAGGATTATGTCGAGGATCAAGATGGAATCCTGATCCTGCTTGCAAGCTGTCAGCAAACCTGTATGATATATACCATTTCTGTGTGTACAGTGAAAAACTCCTGAAAATGGACAGAGGAACTGTCCGAAACATGTAGAGTTTTATTGCAAAAATAAATTTGAGAAATTAATGCTTCTAGTTGGCTTTATTATATGGATGCGTAAATAGTCATACTGAATATATTTTGCTTTTACAAATGGCGGTTTATTTTATATTCACGTCGGTGCTCGTAGTGACAAATAGTCCCGTGTTTTGAAAGCAGTTGGTTCTAAAATCCGACGATTTCCTGGCTTCCCACCCAATACTTCTGTAGGCGAAAAAGGGATAAATTAGGAGCACAATCTAGCTCCTATTTTATGATCATAAAGTTTCTCTGAGGTCTTCTCAGGGTTACAGGACGCCACCTTCGCCAAGTTAACGTTGTAAGGAGAACGTAACTCTCCTCTCCTGCTTTTATATATTCTGAGTTTCGTAGAGAATATAGCTACAAACAATCGCACGTTAAGCAAAGTCTTAGATACAGTATAATGTCGTGGTTCACCGTCTCCTTCAGACATCAGTCCTGCCTGTTTACTGTTTCCTTGGGATCTGTCTTATCTCGCGTCTGAATTTCGATTCCTCTCCGTCCTTTCTCCCAACTCTTTATCGACCTTCGACGTATAATCCGATTTCTGTTATTGTTCGGGCAAGGAAGGAGAGATCTACATTCGTTGGCTGACCGATTTTTAGAAAACTTTACCTAATTCGTATTGGTAAAATTTTCATTAAGTTTTCCCTGTGAACAAAACCCCCCCACAAATTGTAGCCGAAATGTCACACATGCCTCGTTTCAGAGGTCAAACCATACATTTGTCAACGCGAAATATAAATGCCAAAAGAAACTTCCAAAGATTCTTCTAATGGATTCCATAGCTGTCGCGACCGTAGGGACATGGGGGAAATTTGAGAAGGTAGGAGGGTCAATTAGAGTACGGACACAAAAAAAAAAAGAAACAAAAATTTCCCCTTTCTCATTCTGAGGGGTGGTCCGACTGGGACTCGAACCAAATCAATGTTGGGCTATAGTAGGAACTGAATTTTTAAAGAAATCGTATTGTTTGAAAGAAATTCAGGCCTCAAAGAATGTAAGTTCAGTCGCCTCTTACAGATTAGCTTTCAGGAGTAGTTGCCTTAAGGCAAGACAATCAAGAAACTGTGCGTGTGTGGAAGATATATATGAACGCTTCCAGTAAATGGGCTGCAGGTCAAACCTATTCCACTGCTAAGAGCTTGGTGGGATTGGTCAAATTGAAGTCATCACACACACCTTCTCGATCCCTGTTGCGCATACAAACTGCACTGCAGAAGACAGTGCCTGGCGTCACAATGAATGAACCCTGTGCTTCATAAAAGGATAGACTTGACGAGAGAATGTACTTTTATTTGCTTCGGACTGTTCTTATGGTTTCCTTATGGTTAATCCCATTAATGACGGGAAATATCAGACGGTTTGGTGTGCCCGTGCCACTCTAGACCTGTATTCTAGTGATGCCCGGTTCAAGTTTCGGTCGGGTCACCGGCTTTTCTCACTAAGGCTTTTTATGGTCTTCCTCAGTCCCTGCAGACAAAAGCGGTGATACTTTCGCGATTATGACCTGGCTGATTCTCTGTAAACTCTGTCCAGTTTAACGTTCTCCAAAGAATATTTGGTAATATACGTTTTGAGTAACGGACAGAGTCATACAGTATACCGGAAGAGAACGAGAGGAAATAGGCACGTAAGACTGTAGGCTTCCGCTGCGTTGTAGGCGAGGCTTTCGCTGTTCCGGAATATTACGCCGATTTGGTTGGTATTTTGTTACCGACGTTTCAGGACAACCTGCCGGTTCCATTTTCAAGTGTCAAGCAGTCCAAGAAGATGCCTTGATCAGTAGATTGATAATATACAGCGGATGGTGTGGGTGTGGGAATACACTAGAGGACGGTTGCTTCTGCTATGATACCGTATAGTTTGGTATTGTTACAAACTTCTGGGAAGAAAGTAATTTCCTCCGTGTTTTTCACTACTGACGGAGACAATATATTCCTCCCAAATGTTGGGAAGTGCGTATGAAACATTGCACCGAGTAATAATCGAAAAGACGACAACCTAAAATTTCACCAACATCAACATCTGATTTCTCTTGTTTAACTTTTATGTTTCAGTGATGGGAGTTTTAACCATGGGGAGATAAATGATGCCGAGCGGAATGGTAGCAAATTCTGGCGAACACAATACCTCATTAATTTCTTCGTACTTTATGTTTTGTGTACCGTGGATTGTGATACAATTATGTAGACTGCCTGCATAAACACATGAAAAAGTTACCATATAAGGCTACATGTACCATATAGTCTTCCTGATGATGAACATACGATGTTCGAAACATGTAGAAAACAAAAAGAGTTGAATTAAAACATTAATTTGAAAAGTGCATTTTGTTGGTTAACATTATATAATTTCTTCGTGTCATCGTGCTGTTCGTAGTTGTCCATCACAACACCAATTATATTTTCCACTACCAATGCAGCATTATCACCTCAATTGCTTGAAAAATGTTTCGACTGCAGACAGCCATCTTCATGGCAAGTGTTCTGTGTGGGACATTGCATTGTTATTGGAGACCACAGGCAGTGTCTGTCTTAACGCGGGACTGAGCACTGCAGTGCGCGCGACGTCATCAGTAGCTGCGTACCAATGGTGACGGCGGTGACGGCGCACATTCCAGTTTAAGAACTTTCCTGTACAATTGGTTGTCTACATAGTTGCTGTTTGTTAATTGAGTGTTGCCAGAGGACGGAATGCCAAAATACAAACTATTTTGTTTCATAAATATACTCGTACATGCGCTTGCTGGGCCGGGATAGCGTAGCCGGTGTAGCGAATCGCTAGGGGCTGGACGGTCCGGGGACAGAATCCCGGTGGGGGCGATATTTTCCTTATTACGCAGTTTTCCGCAGTCTTCTGTTACTCCCTTCCTGTTAGGTACAAATGTTATTCTCAGCGTGAGAGCCTCGCATACCCACAGGCGGGAACACAAAAGACCGTGGAACGAATGGTAGCAGGAGTTTCCTTAATTTAGTCGTCTCTTTATTTTCCCATGCATGTGATTTTGATTTTTAAGTTTCGTCCCAGAATATTTGGAAAAAAGTGCCACAATTTCAAGATACTTAACAGGCACATTTACGTCGTGATTTTGTAGTGCATGACATGACCACGTACCCAGTCTTCTCAACATTTACTTCTAGACCAGTCTCTTTACTAGCGACTTACTGAAGGCTACTGCGTTTGTCTGTATAATGAGCATGTTTTGAATTTTATTGCAAAATACCGTCATACACAACAATTGAACAGCAGTTGTAGTTTTACAACTGGTCAATCAGGCTACATGTTTCAGCCGTTTTATCCGGCCATCATCAGGCCTACAGGATAATATTGTCGATTAAGGTACATTCGTTAACTCTACCAATAGGATCCCATTGTTTACACTGGACTTTTAAGTGCATTTAAAATTGTTTTGGCCCAGTAAATTAACATCACCGGCATGTACCAGAAGGTGATATGTACTATTACATTTTAACCACTCCTGGTTTTGTTCATCCTTACCATTGGTCAACTCCAAAGCAAATTTGAAAGCATTGGTTACAAACTGTGTCTTTGTTGAAAGTAATTTTCAATAGGAAGTGTATCAAACAGCAAGCACACTGCGTCTTCGTCATGAAGGCCACGTGGTTAAGGCTGTTTAACGAACGAGGCTGTTCCTTGTAAAAATCATACTAAACATATAAATACACTCTGTGGACAAAATCAAAAGTTCTGAATGTTGAATCTGGCGGTAAACTGTGTTTTATGTGTTACAGTAACATCTGCAAGTACGGTACAGCCACTTCTGCCTTTACGCGTGTTCCGTTGCCGCGAATTGGCTCTAACGCGATTGATGTATCGGTAAACACTGTGTGTACAACGCGAACTTCCTCTTACGCTTCTTCAGTGCTGTGCGATTTCATCGACAAGTGTGAAAATATCGTGGCAACTTCCTCGAAAATCTCTGCTGTTTTCATTACGCTACTTTCTGTTATGTTAGGTGCCGCGCTGCAACAATCGCGTTACAGCAGAACTGATTGTAATAGCTTCTTTTGAAAATTCTGCGAAACAGACATCAAATTACGTTGTGCATCGTCGGTGTATGAGTAGAAACAAACGAAAAGCAAAGAGCCGAGTTTTATATCTGATTTTGCTTTGAGTTGTCTTCTCATTGCTCCAACTGTCATTTCATTTCTTCTTCTTTCCCCTCATACTAAATATTTGTCATCATTTCTCTGCAGCAGTGCTGTGCTTCGAACCTACAAACGTTTACAGTGAGTTAAAACAAATGCTCCCACCTCAGAACTAAAGTGTAATGTTGATCACAAATGTCTTCAGATCTTGCTAGTTCTGAGTTATTTTACAAGGTGGTGTAGATAAGTCCTTAGCCCAACCTACTTCCCGATGTCGTAGGACGGAATCGATAGTGTCGTTGGAAAGAGGGGTTTGTTCATGTGCCGAATGGCAAGGCAGAAAGGAAGCATGTTAGGCGACGCGCGCGATTTCAATAACATGGAGAAGCGAGCTGTCATCATGTTTTTTTTCCTGCAAAGCAAGGCGCCGAAGGAAATTCACGTCATTCCAACAGAAACATTAGGGGAATATGCACCATCGTATGCCACCGCCAGAAGCTGGTTGACCCTGTTTAAACGTGGTGATTTTTCAACCTGTGATGCGCCTCGTCCTGGACGACCCAAAACAGTGATCATCCCGGAGATTATTGAACAGATTCACGAACTGATCTTGGAAGACCGCCGGATTTCGGCTAAACCAAAAGCTGAGCAACTGGACATCTCACGTGAGCGGGTTGGGTCCATCATTCTTGAAGATTTGGATATGCGGAAGCTCTCCGCGAAGTGGGTCCCGAAATGCCTGAACGCGGATCAAAAACGTCAACGGTGCCAGTCGTCTGAGCAAAT
>Ga0123354_10011433_pt1 | contig 13716 bp, 9 predicted proteins | sample TergutLab28metaG_2_FD_97872 | JGI IMG/M metagenome (GOLD analysis project Ga0123354, IMG submission 97872) | Labiotermes labralis P4 segment gut microbial communities from Petit-Saut dam, French Guiana - Lab288 P4 | ecosystem: Host-associated > Arthropoda: Insects > Digestive system > Gut ... | reverse complement strand
CCAGTCCGTACCGCGCTGTAAACACTTTTCATCTCGGTTATAAAAACCAATCAGTTTATGCTGTAAGTGGCACAAGTCGCTGTTTGTTCTCATATAAATACAAAACACATAAATACAGTGTGGACAGAGCGTACAGTTGTTGAATGTTAAACTGTTGGTGCGTCACGTAACGATTAGGCTTTAAAAGGTTAAAGCGAAAAGATACACGAAAAATAGACGCTTGTCATAAGACGATATTTTATTGCAATTCGCGTTTTATTACCATAAAGAGAAACAATGTTTACGTACGTTAAATCAGCGTTTCCAAATTTTAATTAGCCGTGTACGAGGCTTATTCAGACAGTAAGTACCGTTTCGCTGTAAAAAAGTTGGTCTAATATTTCGTATAAAATTTTATTATTATCAGATTCTACATTCTTCAAACTGTTTTTCCACATATTCGCCGCCATTATTGAGACACTTGTCGTAGCGGGGCACACGTTTCTGTATATCCTCCTCATAGAATGCGGCCACGTGCGATGTTAGCCACTACTGACAGTGTCATAGATTAGAGTCCTTGAAATGTGACGAAAATGCAGGGAAAGATCAGAAATTGTGAAACGTCTGTCGTCACGCACTCTTTCGTTGATGTTACGCACCAAATCATCCTTCACCAAAGATGGATGCACACTTCGCGCTTCATCGTGCACGTTCTCTCGTCCTTCATTGAACATCCGAACCCATTTCCTAACCATGCCATCACTCATCGCATGATCACCATACACTTGACAGATCTGGTGATGAGTCTCACTTGGTAGCACATTCCTAACGTTCGAAAACGAATTACAGACCGTATTTCTCAGTCGCCGGCCCCTTCATTTGTCTTAAACATGTTTAAGGTATAGGAACAAACATAAACTTAACACGAATTTCACGAAGTGGCGTCTGTGTCTTCTCAATTGATAGAGGAAGTCACTGCACATGCGCAAAGTGACAGTCTATAGGATGCGCGAGAGATATGCGCAGACGGTACTTACTTTCCGAATAACCTACGTGTTACATTATTCAATATTACTACACACCCACAGCACATGTAAAGCAACAAATGTCAAAAACGTGATCTGACATCGTATTTCCTCTGTCAATAGGCCTAAAAAGTCAGCCATGGATTATTTATTTATTAAAATTATTTATTTATTTTTAATATTTGAAGTTCTGGTAAATCAGTTAACAGGGAAATATTGTATAAAATTTGGAACTCAACAGATTATGATTTGAAATTTTGCAGAATATCCAGTGGGCCTCACACAGAGTTCCAGTAAGTGCTACGAATATTCTTTCTATTTATTAAAACTAGCTTGCACAAATTTTCTCCTACTAAACAACAGCGTAGCATTTCTTAACATGCCTATTTTTTACGGTGAGATTTTTTTTAGCCCCTCGCCGTAACCCCAAGGTCGAGAATCAGCTTTTGTCGGCTGTCAGCGACTCTTTAGACAATACATTATCAGAAACCCTCCATATCCGAAGATTCTCTCCGCCATCTGCAACTTGAGGAAGTTCCATAACTTGGCGCTAGGGATCCCACTAATGTGGGAGAATAATATTAAAATGGATTTTGAAGACATCGTATGATAAATTTGTTAACTGCAGTTGGGTTGACAGCCGGTGGCAGCAGTACAGTACACATTTACACACAAGTAATACATAGAACAACAGAATGAAACAGAATAAACAGAACGGAACATATATAACAATAAGAATACATAAACATAACAATAATACGACACAAAAATAACAATAAAAGTATACAATTTACATAATTAAACAGAAGCATACAGAACACATAATCATATATACAATGATAAAAAATGTAACCAAAATCATGAAAAATGTGATAAACGAAAAAGCCATACAACTTCATATGAACTCTATATCTTCTAATAATATTAGACACCCTGTTACTAAGACATTCACTCCACTTCACTACACTTCACCCAATTACACTTCACCCCACTTCACTACAATTGTAAACACTTCATTTCCTCACATTGAAACTTCACCCAATACACTTCACTACACTTGTTGACACTTCACTTCCTCACACTGAAACTTCACCCAATACACTTCACTACGCTTCACTACACTTCACTACACTTCACTACGCTCTCATCTGGCTTAACCCCATTTAAATTTCCTACAGAAGTACAGTTCGTCTGGTCCAGGACAGGGATGAGTGGCGGAATTTGTAAATACGGTAATATGCTTCGATAATATTAATTAGATTAACTGAACACCAAAGCATGTAGGCCAATGGAGGATTAGAGACGAAGGACGACGCATTTTTAAGCTGCAACCAGACGGGATGCAGTGCGCGTCTTCGTAGCTACGCTGCTTTATCCCGGGGAAGGAGTTGAGCCACGCACGTTGGAAAGACGGCACGAACAGGTCCTAGCGGCTGTCTGAATGCTTTGGACAAAGTGTATATAAATATTTTTGCCCCCTACCGAGAATCGAACGATTCCTCGTAATTTAGTCCGTTGCACAGACAATAACACAGAATGAGACTTTGCGGGTTTTGTGTACTTATAAATCGACTATTTGCAATTTGTAATTGAATTTTAACCCTTTGGCCCTGGAGCTGGACATTTACAGTTTAGCACACCATTCATGTACAATGTAAATATTTTATGAACCAAGAAGGGTAACATTACGAAATACTCATTTTGTGGAGGAATAAACGAAGATGGTGAAAGTCTAAAAAAAATAATTAAATAATATATCTGTTGACTAAATATATAAAAAGCGTACTCTGGAGGGTAGCGGTACGTCTGTCTTATACAGGTTGTTTAATGACTTGTGTACATTACTGCAGCAGGTGATTTCCTAGGTCTTTGTGATAAAAAAAATATCATATAAACATGTGTCCGATTTTGGACGGTTACGGAGTTTTGGGCATCTTTCAATTCCCGTACACGCCCTTATAGTGTGCATGGTTCGTAAAGGTTAAACAAACAATGGGCTGATATTTTAGGTGAGACATCCCCGTTGTACACTTTTCAGTGATTAATAGTAGTATAATTTTAGCCTAACAAAACTTTATTGTAAAAAAATTTAACGGAATATAACTACATGTTTCGGCTTACTGGAAGCCATTTTTGGGCTTTGATTTAAAAAAACAATTAAATAATATCTAACAATGCCTCAAAATTACGAGGTCTCATTTACAATTAGTAATTTTAAGTCGGTGTTAATCATACATTTAATTCTTTCAAGTCAAAGCCTGAAGATGGCTTCCAGTAAGCCGAAACATGTAGCCTTGTTCTGTTAAATTGTTTATATAATAAAGTTGTGTTAGAACTGAAATTATACAGCTATTAATCATTGGCCTGGGAATTCGAGTCTTCTCAGTTGTTACGCTGTTTTGCTAGGGTGGGGAATCCGACGTCTTGTTTCCGCCTTCATCTTCAGCATTAATCCGCCCTTGATCTAAATTTACCAGAGTTACAATACACATACTCAGGCTGATCTACTGCAACTGACAATTACTGCCAAATTTTGTAGAGGCCAGCTGAAATGTGATGGCATACGCGCAGAAAACATATTTCGTCTTTCGGCGAAACGGACGAGTCCATTTAAATCGGCGGGGGCGTCAGTTCAGTCGTCTACTGGCAGCCGAGGTGCGCGCATAAGCGGTAGTAATGCTGGATACACCATGTTCCGAGGTAGTGTGAAGAGTACTGGCTACCCACTCCTTTCGCCAGTTTTCCCTTCACTTCCCCTCCCGTGCGTCACCGTGTGCCACCACATTTCAATTTGAGTCTAACCTAAAATGACGAAACCAGAGCTTAATGTGGGATGAAGTAGTTTGAAACATTTCAAACTGAAACACACAACCGCGTGAAGCTAAAATTTGTATCCGATGATTCTACAGTTTGTGTTACGTCGGTCTCTTGTATTAACCTTTTGGCGCCGGAATTATTTTTCTAATTTTAACACACCCTGTATATAAAATGTGAATAATACAGAACCAAATACGTTAGAATTATGAAACAAACTGCATTTTGAAGAGAAAAAAACGGAGATTATGAACCATGTTTAAAATATTCATTTGCTATATGTGTTGAATAAATATATTAAATGCAACTTTAGAGGTTAGCGGTGCGGTATGACCACTATAGTTGAAATTAGGCGTCAAAAGGTTAAGGTAAGAATCTGGGACATTTTTTCGATAATTGGGTGCTGAGAAAGATATTTTTCGGTTTCTGCCGGAGAAAGTAACAGAAGACACCAAGAAACGGTATAATTAGTAATTACATGATTTATAATGCTCACCAAATATGAAATACCTAAGGACGTTGTGGGAATCGTACGTGGGAGAGAAATGCAGTCACCGTCTTGGTAGGGAAACGTGAATGAAATAGACCACTTGGAAAAACCTATATTCAGATGCAAATACAATATTAACATTATCTGAGATAAATAGTATTTGAACAGTGCTAATACGACTTGAGTTGGGGACAAATATAAAAATTTATGAACACAAGAATGAACTTTCAGTTGCTGTAAAAATGGAGAAAAGTTCTTGGCTAGAAGAGGAATAATTAGTTTCTCGACAATGACTATATTCCATGGAGTTAATACGAGGTCATTGTTTAAAAAACACAAGTTAACCATTTAAAGCTGTCTTTATCTATGAAACTAATAACATTTTCGTACAATAACGCCTCCCCCTCAAAACGCTGCCTTTGACATGCATACAGAAGTTCATTGCTGATGTGTGAAACGGCAAGTAGTTGGTCTCTGGATATATAGGGCCAGGCAGAAAAACCTGACAATTTTTAAGTTACAACCAAATGAAAAGTATACTATCTTTTTACGTGAATTTATTACTAAAATTATCTTTATCTGAAAGCATTTTAATTACAATATTCACTTCCCGAATATAGTGTCTGTGAGGTGGCGTCCCTTGTTGTCAGCACATTCCCGCAAGTGGGGGACTTCTGACAAAAGCCTGACGCAATCGTTCTATGTTCCCAGGAGTTATAAGTGAAGGCTGTCTTCCTGGACGTTTTCCTTTTGCGGCAGACGCTGTTTCTCTGCAGTTTCCCACCCACAACAGTACAGTATTGCGACTAGTGACACTGTCGTTCCGATGAATGTTGAAGTGCTGACGAAATTTCCGCTGAGTCACGACAGTATCGTTGTTTTAGAAATACGTCTCCACAGCGAAAGCCCGATGCTCTACAGACCAGCGCTCTATGGCAACTGAAGTGCTTTGAGTCTCGCTAGAAGGGCGCCCAAGGACAAATTCCCCACGCCAACGGTTCCACTAACAGCTGTGTTGCCAAATCGTCAGGTATTTCTGCCGGACCCTGTACATTGTGCTGTGAATGCTCTGCGCAACCCGGTCGCGCAGAGCAGTCAGACGTCGATTTGGAGCTTTGCCAGAGAAGTAATGAATTCTCAAAAACATTAGGCTTCATTTACAAAATTGTCTCCACCTCTTGACACAACGTCTGTTCACATTTCCTGTATCGTAAAAACACAACGTTAGCCAAAAATGAGATGTTAGCCAAAGTTAAAGCGAAATTCTGTCATGGCATAATTCGCGTATTTTCGTGGATTAGAGCAAAGATTAATGGTAAATTGGTGCCATCTGTACGTTCTTCAGACGAATTAATACTTGTACCTATGTTTTCTCTTTCTTACTACACTCGTCTATTTTCAAAGATCCTTCATGTATCACATATATGATTAAAATATATCCTTTCTTATATAGGATTAATATTTTCAGTTTTTTGTAATTCCTTTGACTGCGCACTGTGATTCTTTTCTTATGAATGGAATCGTTGGGAAAGCCTGCCTGTACAGGGCACATTAATAACAACCACTTTTTTCTTGCCAGTTGAAGGTAATAAAGGCTAATAATTTTAGATTAAAAAGAATTAATTAGAAAATGTTCCAAATTTTGAATATTTGTCCTATAGCACAATAAATGATATTAAAACATAATTTAAAAAAATAAAAAAAAAAATCCAATTTAAGCATACGCATTTCCAAAGTGGACCACAGAACACAAGATTACTTCGCAGTACGAAAAATTAAACATATCTACGAAATCCATATTCCGATATGCAACCAGTTTTGTCGGGAAAATTCCTCTTTCCTCGCCCGGTATTTTCCTGAATATAAATACTTTAAGTACAAAAGAAAATTAGGTTAAGAAATATTACACCTGAATTTAAAATCTATATTCATGTACCTAATATAAATCATGCATTTCTCTCCTTATTAGTAAATCCATAGAGTTGAAAGCTTTTAACGAAGTGTTTCTCCTCGTTTTCGGAAATTGTGCTACTTGAAGTAGCTAGTCTAATACAGGAAGCTGTTGCCAGTCTAATTTATAGCAACGCACCGTTTTTTATCTTCAATGAAGACACCTTCTGACACTCGACGGCACAATGCAGAATATTAAGGCTCTAATTTTAGCCTAAGAAAGCCGTATTCGCACATCTGTAGATGGAGTTCCTCAGCTGATCAGTATTTCTTTCGCAAAAGCAGATGTCAAAAGTAAAGCAATCACATTAGAGGCTTGGACAGGCCCTGAGGTTTACAGGAGGTTGAGGATCCCAAATTTCAAGACAATCGGCACACGAAGGTGGTAAGACTGTCAGCTGTACACACCGGCCGCCTTTACGGCCTAGGATATATTCCCGGTACTCATTTATGTTAGAGGTTCAGTCGACTCCAGGGCCATAATGTGGCCGGAAGGATTATGTCAATGAAAAATTCCAATGACAACATCGGGAATCGATCGAAACTGCGAACTTCCGGCTTGTTGCGTAGTGCATCAACCAAATGGGCCACCGCGTGCCCCAAAAGCAGAAGATGTAAAAGTATGAAAAAGATACAGCACGTGTAGTATATAAGAAAGCACGCCACAAAGAAAAATACTTTCTCACCAATCTCCTCCATTAATCACGGCAAATTGAAGCTTCGTCTCTTTGTCGCCAGAGTGACGGACACTGCCTTCCATTTATAGGGCAGTGCCACCAGTATCAACCCTTTAGAAACTAAAATTAACCTGAATTTTGTACAAAGATTCAGTTCGTACCGCACAGTAAACAAACCGATTTCATTTTTAATCTAAACACCCCGACGGTACGTGTTATGATATTTAAAATAGAGTATGTTGAATTTATCCGAATGTTACAATTTTCAGAATTTATTATTTTTACAACATGTTTCGGCCAATCTGCGAATAACCAGGTATTATACAATATATATTATACTTGGGAGGTAATCATAAATTGCCATAAAAAGAAACGAGATCTCGTGTCCTTATGTAAGTTTAGCCGAGAAAGATGGATTACTTCAGTATAGTCTACACGCCATCTGCGTCAAAACGACCCAGTTATTACGGCATAGTTTTCTCAGATCCATACAAAACACATAAATATTCTGTGTTGGCAGAACGTAGAATTTTTGTATCCTTAGGCCGGTAATACATAAAGTATCCAATGAAGTTTAAGGGCTTGATATCAAAGGCCCTTCATTTTACCCATGGATTATATTTATGTACCTCGTACGGTTCTTACAACAAACAGCCATTATTTCCCCGAACAGCATTAACTGGCAGGTGTGTCACTGATGTAGCGGTGTGTTTATGTAAGGTACACACAAGAGTTTCATGCTGCAGAGGGTTTAGTAACACGAAGACAGATTATGATGTAATATATATATACGCGTTACGAATTATTTATTCGGCCATCAATATTTGTCACGAAATAAGTGGCTTTCCTAACAGCACAAGAAAAATATCTAATGCTAGTCGCGGCGTCTTTTTTCCGCAGTAATCGCAAAACATTTCTGCAGCAGAGAGGTAGCCTTAACTTCACGTCAGCTCTCTTATGTCAGGCGCTCAGCTGCAAGAGGAACAAGTTTCTGTTTATGAACGCCAGAGTGCAGCGCTGAATGCAGGAGACGAAAGTATACGGTGACTACACAAGCGGTACGAAGCAACTGCTTACACTGCATGAGTAATCGAATGTCGGTGTCTCTGAAACCCCCTATAATAAACTGAGCGATTTTACCTGACGGAAAAACTGAGTAAACTGCGTAGTTTGGAAAGGAAATAACCCAGGACTCAGACTGTCCTTTCCAGTCGTCTTTCACACACAGAGAACTGCGCAGTTCACTGAGGGAATCCCACAGTTTCCTCAGTTTACCTGCCCACACCACGATGGCATCATCTCAAGGCACATCCGTTTCTAGCAATTCATTCAGCAGGTGAACATCACATGATATATTCCTTTCCAAATATCACTTCTTACTGCACATTTTACGCTTTCTTTTCTTCTTTTCGGATAACATTATGGCCGATGTGGCTAGCAAACATCAAACAACAACCATGTTTTTACCCACCACAGTCACACGCACAAGAAGACACACTGAACTGAAAAACCTGATGGGAAAACTGTGCTGTGCCAGGGAACATTTAGTTCAGTTTTTCGTGCAGTTTTTTTTACACAGTTAAACTGCACAGTTTGGGTTAGAATGTATGGGGGCCTTGAAAACACATCTCTCGTTCTTGCGCACAGCCTGGGAAACCATCAGACCACAATAACAAAGACATTCAATACATGTTTACGTCACCGCTATAAAATTGACTGCAGACTATCAACTGTTCCACAGTTCGCAGTACCAACATGCAATACAATGCACTATAACTTACATACCATAAAAAAACAAGGAACTTTATCCCTCGGCCATACAAAGTCTGGCTGGTGATGCCGGTGGCCACGCGTTCTAAGGTGCGCGTCTTCGTCCGCTCGCTTGCTAGGATTACGGGTTCGAGTCCCGCCGGGGGCATGGATGTCTGTGTATTGTGATTCTTGTGTTTTGTCAGGTAGAGGTCTCTGCGACGGGCCGATCGCTCGTTCAGAGGAGTCTTACCGAGTGTGATGTGTCTGAGTGTGACCGCGAAACCCCAAGAACGACGAAGCCTAGGCCCTCCACGGCTGTTGGACCATAAAATAAAAACGACCTTGGGTCTAGAAGTAAATACTGAGAAAATAGGTACATGCCTTTTTCTTGTCAAAGGAATGCAGCACAAAATAGCAACACAAAAATAAGCAGTACATTATTTCGAAAATGTGGGATATTTCACGTAATTGGGATGTGTGAAGAAATTGAAAGCAAATTAAGTTCAAGAAATGCCTGTTAGTAATACCATTTTGTCCAGCACGTTTTACTATACATTTGCTACATAAGTATAATATTAAAAAGTATTGAAATATATATCTACTTTATGTTTTGTATGAGTTTAGACCTTGGGGCCTCGTATTAGAGGAAGAATATTGGATAAGTGTGTTCGAGAATAGGGAGCTGAGGAAGATATTTGGGCTTAAGGGTTAGGAGGTAACGGAGATGGGGTGGGGACTGCCCAACCGACTAAATTTCACAAACACACAGAGACCCTCTGCAGTCCGTTTGTAACAAGAGGCGATTAACGTTCAGTTACCCGTTTCCACTCACTCAGTTATCAGTGGCAGGACCGCTCCACAGTGTCGCCAGGCGAGCACGCCCACGCCGGGTTAGTAATTTCCTACTTGCGGTTACACAGTGTATACAACTCCCCGTATAAATACTCCAATAGGGCACATCCTTACATCGCTTCGTCGAGCGGGGAACATTACCACTTTAATTTATTGACTCCTGAATGTGTAGTGGTTATTATACACACCACTTTCTTTTTAAAAATCTCTGATTTTGCCTACAAAGTGTTGTCGTATATTTTGTGTGTCTAATAACAAAAAAAGATATTTCATATGTCTTCATACAGGATTAACTACTGGGTCTCTAGACTGGATGTAAATCCAAACGTAAACACTAAAGAAAACACTTTTAGCGGCATACAGTAAGGGATTATAATGACACATATATAATTTTCAACAAGAAAATATAGCAAAAATAGGTACGGACCACGGAAGGCTCGTCCGTAAATGCCGTATTTCTGTTGCTTTCCCAGAAAGTTTGAGAAAAATTGAGCTTCTTTTCTCAAAGAAAGTTTTCTTTAGGAGACAGGGCAACATTAAAAATGACGTGAATGAAATCATAGTAAATTGAGGTACTTTCTGCAGACTGTAGCAGCGGTGCAGAGGAATAAAAAGCGAGCGGGCTGTACCCTACCTAGACGTTGCGCGCTGGCATTAACACAGCTAGAGCGAGTGGTGGGAGAGACAGCGAGCTAGGTAGGAGGCCGGCCTGCAATCCGTGCGGTTGACCGAGTGTTTCAAAGGAGAGTTATTATTTCGCTTTATAATTTCTAAGGTTGAAAGCGTTGGTATTTTGATAACCACTTGTACGTAGCTATTTAAAAAAAGTATTTGTGAAATTTTCAGTTTTTGGTATTTGAAAGTTTTAAGACAATCGAGAACAACAACACTGTGCAGTATCTACAAGGCATTAATTTATTTTGCAATTAAATTTCACCGTGAAGCCCTGAGATCAAGCACAGCTGAAAAAATAAACAACATGGAAAATTAAATGTAGCCATTTCTGATTAACCTTTTAAAGCCTACCAGTAACTAGAGCACGATTTCCTTTAATATTAAAAAATTCTACATAATAATCACATGGAATTAGTACGTTTTTTATGGATCTCCGAACAAACAGCAAATTTTGCATTACAGAATATTAAAAGGTTTTTTTATAACAAAGGTGGAGAGTGTTTACTGCGCGGTACGGACTGAGACATTATGTAGCATAGATAAGTTTTTTCTTTAAAAAGTTAATCATATAAATATCTTATAATCAGCCCTCTCATGAGAATTTCCCACCAACTACCACCGATATGGACCTACGTACAACATGAATCCAGAACACGCACGTGCAAAAAGATCAATGACGAAGTAACTTCACTGGTAATGGGAGGATATGATTCAAGAAAGCTTCGGCTTTGGATATCAAATTTTCAGTACTTAATTTTCTTGTATGAAGGACATCCCTTCGTGTTTAACGAGTTACAAGATAAACAAGTTGTTTATCTTGTAATTTTCAGTATTTAAATTACGCAAGTTTGACATTTTTGACAAACGGCATGTTCTCACAAAATAATCCGATATTCTCTTCCATAATGCAACCAGTCATTCAAATAATTTCGGAGGTACGCTTTGGCGCAGTTGGTTGAGGAACTGCGCTACAAGCCGGAAAACGGTCGCGGGTTCGATTCTCGATGGCACCCCTGGATGTTTTCATTTACATAATCCTTCCGGCCGCACTATGGCTCGACTCAGCCTCTAACAGAAATGAGTACCAGGAATATTTCCTAGGGGGTAAAGGCGGCCGTTGCGTAGGGCTGGAAACCTTACCAAATTTATATGCTGATTGTATTGAAATGTGGGAACATCAAACTCCAGGAACCCCTCAGGGCCTGTCCAGGGTTGTAATGGGATTCCTGTACCATTCAAATATTTTAATGTTTCTTTGAAGTAGTTACGAATATGGACCAGAATATGGCCTAGCAGAAAAAAGTCGTAACATGTCGTCTGTAATGACAACGAAACACAACAATAAATTTGTGTGAACTTCAGAAACGAACCCTTCCTTTTGTTAAGCTTACAATGGACAACGTGAGTGTTCTCTGGTAGGTGGGAAATATCTTTGTATGTATACTACTAATTATTTAGTCGAATTTCGCGAAAAAAATGTGGATAAGAAATAAATTACGATAACACAACTTCCAGCTGTTACTTGAAACTGCTCAGTGTTATTATAAATTATGTACATCATTTGTAAGCGAAGACGTGTAGGAGGGCTCCACATTAGATATGTTTGCTTTCAGTGATTCTTTTCTCTTTGTTTATGAATCCCAAAACTAATTTCGCAGATTCCACAAACTGTATTCCTTTTACACATGAAAGCGCAAGAAGAAAAGGAATTATAGATATTAAAACAGAGAATATTATTTTTGCGCTCTTTGTTGGTGGACAAGAAAGACGAGGTCTTGCTCAAATAAAGACAGGTTTTTGTAGCATCTGCTCTTCGTACTAACACGGTTGGATAAAATACAACATTAGAAGTAGAATATATTTACACCGAAACTCTTGTTTCAACTAGGAACCTTCATTAACATGGAATAATAAATGACAACTTTCAATCAGACTTTAAAGAAAAAGCATAAAAACAGAACCGAGAGGGAGGAGGTAAAATTATTGAGGTCACTTCCAGGTTATACGTATATTGAATGACCATTAAAACAAATGAGGAAATAGGAACACAACTAAATGAATAGAGATTAAGTACGATAGATTAACTCTTAAAGCCTACTGGTTACGTGATGCACCAGCAGTTTAACATTCAACAAATGCACGTTGTCGGATAATAAAGTTCGCGAACTCATCGCGGTAAAAGTACTACACACATCTTTGCTGAATACCACCTTGATTGCCTTCAAAGTACTACCCTTGGGAAACTATGCACCGATGCCAGCGCCTAGTCCACCCTTTAAGACAATTTTGGAACTGATTTTGTGGAATGGCCTTCAGAGCTGCCGTTGTATTTCTGTTGATGTCATCAACGACAACAAAATGCCTTTCTTTCAATATTTCATTTATATTCGGGAACAGAAAAAATTCATTGCAGTTAGTTAGTTTTCACTCTTTCCAAGTTTAACAAGAAATTTATTGTTCCTTCGCTTCTCTAATTCAAGCTCCGACATTCTCGCGGCGGCACACCAAACACACGCAGTCATTAATTTATACCACTCAGAAAGAGATTGCCATACATCAACAACAACATAGATGTGAAACGCTGATATGTCAACGTCATCAAACCATACTATGGCTTTTGTCCAGTGCTGCCAAGGCAAGCACACGGTGGCGAGTTCGCGAACTTAAATGTCCGACCACGTATGCTCTGCCTTCATTGTATTCATGCCTTTTGTATTTATCTGAGAACAAAAAGCGACTTGTGCAGCTTACAGCATAAACTGATTGGTTTTAATAACCGAGATGAAAAGTGTTTACAGCGCGGTACGGACTGGGGCTTTAAATAAATTTACGTGTTTTATATTTATCTGAGAACAAACAGCGACTTGTGCCACTTACACCATAAAGTGATGGGTTTTTATAACCCAGATGAAAAGTGTTTAGAGCGCGGTACGGACTGGGTCTTTAAATAAATTTATGTGTTTTGTATTTATCTGAGAACAAACAGCGACTTATGCCACTTACAGCATTAACTGACTGGTTTTATAACCGAGATGAAAAGTGTTTACAGCGCGGTACGGACTGGGTCTTTAAATAAATTTATGTGTTTTGTATTTATCTAAGAACAAACAGCGACTTGTGCCACTTACAGCATAAACTGATTGGTTTTATAACCGAGATGAAAAGCGTTTACAGCGCGGTACAGCCTGGGTCTTTAAATAAATTTGTGTGTTTTGTATTTATCTGAGAACAAACAGCGACTTGTGCCACTTACAGCATAAACTGATTGATTTTTATAACCGAATGAAAAGTGTTTAGAGCGCGGTACGGACTGGGTCTTTAAATAAATTTATGTGTTTTGTATTTATCTGAGAACAAACAGCGACATGTGCCACTTACAGCATAAACTGATTGGTTTTAATAACCGAGATGAAAAGTGTTTACAGCGCGGTACAGACTGGGTCTTTAAATAAATTTATGTGTTTTGTATTTATCTGAGAACAAACAGCGAATTGTGCCACTT
>Ga0123354_10011431_pt1 | contig 13716 bp, 11 predicted proteins | sample TergutLab28metaG_2_FD_97872 | JGI IMG/M metagenome (GOLD analysis project Ga0123354, IMG submission 97872) | Labiotermes labralis P4 segment gut microbial communities from Petit-Saut dam, French Guiana - Lab288 P4 | ecosystem: Host-associated > Arthropoda: Insects > Digestive system > Gut ... | reverse complement strand
TGGCGCTTGATGACAGCTCACGTCTCGATGTTGTTGAAATCGCGCGCGTCCCTGGCATGCTTCCGAGCTTGTTTCCTTCCTGGTCGGGTTAAGGACTAATCAGCACCCAGTACTAGCGTCTGGGCCGTAATCACCAGTCACGCCATGCCATGCCCCTGTATTTGTTGACACACTTGAGATCCTGAAAGAGCCCTTCACTGGTGCAAGAAAGTTACTGCTGCTTTTTGCCAGTTACTTGCGTCGTCTTCTGGATTGCTCGTTATGTGGAGGAGGTTTGAGTGGCAGCAAGACAGCTGATTCGCAACCTGATATTACCAATTGGAACCTGGACTTCAATATTGGCTGATGTGGCTGGGGTTCTTCGCATCTTCTCTCAGCTGTTCCAACGTATTATAAGGGGCTCCAGCTGTTTGATTCTCACGCTGTTCAGTTCACCATAACCATCCTTTTACTCGCACTCTGCTGACAAGCACAAGTGCACAGTCCGCAACTTGACCATTTCCAGCCGGACGGGGAACCCTATGATACAAAATCGGAAAGTCTACCAGTGGCCACCATCGAAAGAATCCCGCCAAAACATCCTACCATGAATCAGTCTAATCGACTTCACGACTTACAGTTTCTATTATTATTGTTATCGTCATTATCATCATCATCGCAGTTGGTACAGTGACGAGACTACGGGCTGGACCATCCAGAGTTTGAATCCAAGAAGAATCAAGGGATTTTTCTGTCCTCCAAAACGTCGAGGCCGACTCCGGGTCCCAGTCAGCCTCCTATTCACTGGGCGCCGAGGTTTTTTCCCCGGGGTGTATAGCGGCTTGAGCGTGAAGTTGACAGTTGACAGTTGACCTCCATCTATTACGGAGGTTAATAATGCGTGAATCTACAACTGGTCTGTGTTTCCCCTATTTTTCTTCATGGCGTGGACACGAACAAATTATTATTATTATTATTATTATTATTATCATCATCATCATTATCATCATCATTATCATCATCACCACCATCATAATCATCATTTGATCTAATCGTTAGTCTCGAAAGTGGTTTAATCTTTAAAAGTTTCAACTAAAAGTTGAAATATCTCTTGTTTTTCCTTTATTTGATCCATATTCAGCCAATCTTGTCATTTTTAGTTATTAATGAAATATATTTTGTTTGCGGATTACTTAACGCCGCTACCAGCTTATCAGACTGTATCATGTAGGATAATGAATAATGGATTGGGAAGGATGTGAAAGCGGTCGCGGCCTACCTGATCTTGCTGTCCCGACATATGTCTGATGGTGCTGGGGAAAATCACGAGAACTCTGAAGATAGTCCGTGCCCCGGCCAAAACTCGAAGTGGACTCCTCCCGAATACAAGTCAGATGTGCTATCGCTTGGGCCAACTTGTTCCAGTGTTTATAAAAACGAAAATGTATCTTAAACAATGCTATAATGTATATGGTTACCTGACAAGCTTTTATGAACACATCAGGGCATAGGCGTAAATGGCCAACAACATGGGGGGGGGGCGCAAAATCGACCATGAGTATTAGGAAGTTCAACTCAGTAGCAAAAAAAAAAAAATATGTTCTTAAGCGGGAAAAATATTGGAGAGTCATTGCCCCCACCCCCCGTTCAAGGTTACGCGTATGCATCAGGTCTCCTTTCAATTTAAATAAAAAGCTCTCTTTTAGTCAAACTATAAGGTTTTCTTAGTCAGCTAAATTATTATAAAGTTTTCGAGGAGGATTCTTTGCTGAGAGTTTTACGGTGCTAAACGAGTAGTGTCAGTTACGAAGCTTCTGTATATAATTTCTTGTCCTTCGTAAATCCAAATAATGGTTTGTATTTCCGATACTGGAAGCTGAAAGGTGGTAACAAGTGATTAGAAACCGCGTTATTTCATTGATGTAACACCTGAGAGGCATGAAGCAGCAGTGAGCATTCCTGGGCAGCAGGTGGGTGACTGACCTCTGTAATCGTCGACAGCTATAATGCCACGTCACAGATTCCCCTCCTAGTGAAGATCGGCTCCCGTTATTAACAGAAACTTTCCGGGTAAGCACTTAATACTTTACCACAGATGATAAATCTGGCGCATTAGTTGTGGTTCTTCGTTCCTATCAGGAAGTAACCGACTTGTTGGCGAGTTCTGTAGTGCGGCTTGCATAAAGTGGCTTGCATTTGTGAGTTTTCGTACATACATTTATATGAGTTATTCGTCTTCCAAATTAGTGAACGGATGTCCATCAAATTTCGTATGTGGCGTGTGTGGAGTCTGCACCACCATTTCTGGAGCACTTATTGACAGCAAACTTAAACTTTATCAAATTTCCTAAAAACCCCTCCCTCAAATCCACCAGTACACAACACAAAACATGGATTACATATATTATATTTAAAATACATATATATGGACTATATATGTAGGGGCGTGGCCAGGGGGTGGGAGTGGTGCCGTCTCTTCGGGCGGCTAGGTGAGTGACCACATGAATATTATAGACGAAGAAATCTGATATTTGCGCTCAACAAATTTTAAATTATTGAGCTGAATACAGGGAAATTCAATGAATAATTGTTACTTTGTTTAAAATTAGGAATGTCTGTTGGGGGCGGCGGGGAATCGAACTACTGTATAGTAGGGAATTTCTGTTCACAGACCTTCATGAGCGCAGCACAGGAGTTCGATTGTATATACTTCTGTATATAAATTCTCCGTCTTCTCTGGAACCCAAAGGTTCATTACCATGTTTACAAGAGCTTGCCACTACAACCTACCCTGAGCCATGCCAGTTCATTCTACATTATTCCGTTGTTTTTGCGCGGTTTATTTAGCACGCTGTTGGCACCAAGAATGTATGGCATCGGTATTTGATGAGTGATTGTGAGCGTAGAACGATGACGGAGGAAAATAAAGTACTCGGAGAAAATCCTGTTTCATCATACCTGTTTAACGACGTTTTTCATGCTTCTGTAGAAGTCTACTCAGGTCACGTCATGAAGACATTTGGGGGGAGGGAGTTCAGGTTTAGATCCATTCACTTTCCACCTTAGCAGTAGATGTAAATGGGTTGTCAGGTTCACACCCCCGCTGCTTTGCCCACGGAGGAAGCGCCCTCGGCACCAATGGGAGATTGAGTGAGCGTCATAACCGGACTGGACGCTTTGGAGACGAAAAATTCCCAGTCCCTACCGAGCGTCGAGCAACGGTTCCTTGATCATCGAGCCCTTAGCGTAGTTACTATATCCACAGAACCGTACCTGCTCCTCGTCAACATCAATATGAGACACAAAAAAAATCTGTACTCTTTGGTGAAAACCTCTTCCTCTTGAAAATCCTAGTCTTCTGCTACACGGCGCCTTACGAATCTACACGGCGTCATTTATCAGAAGTGTAGTGTCTTCATCAATACTACTGGTTGAATCTCAAAATTTTCTACACCTGTTTCCAAACTAATGTGATAAGCAAACAAAAGAGGGAAGAAACGTCAGGACATTTTTCATCATTGGCCAATTGGTAAAGGTTTGTGGGTTATTTAATGATTCTCCATCATCTTAGGAGACTATGTGGTGTCGAATTAGACTGGAGCACGAGTGCGCACGAACTGGAAAAAATAGGCAATGAAGCAAATAGAGCTGTGATTTGCTTCAGTGTACTATCTCAGAATTTGTCTGGTTAGGCACGAGGAAAACCATAAACAGTCTCAGAATAGTCAGCGCTTCTGTTAATTGTTCAATGAATTGTGAGATCTGAGGGTTACGACAGCGCTGAATATGAATGTCACGGTCTTCCATGCTGTGACACGGATGTCTTAAACTACACGAAATTATAAACCAGAAGACGGAAATCTTTGATTAATCAAACATTAATTATTATTTAATTTAATTATTTAAAGGGATTTTTATGCCCAATAAGAAAGCACAGGACCAGTAATACTATTTAAGATGCGTAACGCCGCTTAAACTGAAATAAGCAACAGTAGTCTGAGAATGACTTCAATTTATGCGGCTTTAAATTTCATACCTAACAATAAACAAAAAGTTCTCTACTTTACACCCACTTAAGCGAAGTAGTTCTTGTGGGTCCACCCCAATGTAGTCTGCTGGAACGTGGAAAAGGCAACACACTTTAGCACAATGAAACCAGGAGGGCCTATTGTGCAATATTCGTTGGGGTGAAACGGTTCTTATGAAGTGCTTTGAAAAGTATGTTCCATATTAAAGTGTTGTCTGATATCCTACTGAAACAGTCTGCAATGAAACCAACAATGTGTAAACCTGCTTGCTTATCACACTGGAAAAATTGTCGCGCTGTATTTTTACAACACGCAGGATCGTAATTTCGTACCGATGTTTCGGAAAAATGCACTTCCTCCACCTTCAGGACGACTGACTGAAGTGCTGAGTGCTCCGATTGGTCACAGCAGCCTTCCTATAGAGTCCACGTATTTCCTCTTCCCATTAGCTTCCGTGTTTACCCGAACCCAATTCAGTCATCTTGAAAATAATAAAATAAAATTAATTATATACGCCAGCACTACCTTTCTTTATTATTACGTAAGGCTACAGATTTACATTAATAAAATGCATAAAGTATTTTAAATTTCTTAACAGACTTTAAGCGTTTTATTACTGTAGACATATTTGGATTCCAATGTGCACACAACACCAATGACTTAATCTGCTATGTAGGCCTAAAGATGACCGACTGATGGGTCGAAACATGTAGCCTTATGTATTAATGAAGAAAGGTAGTGCTGACGTATATAATTAATTTCATTATTACGCTAGCACTTCGTGATGCCTTCTTTCAACATCCTGAAAATAACATAAACAGGCTGTCCCAAAAAGTAAGTATCCTTTTTCGCCCTTTTATTTCCTAACATATGCACCGATTTATTCGAATTTCCGATTTAATACGCCACACGTGTTTTCCCCATGTTTTGGCTTACATTATGTTAATCTTGTACAAGCATCTTTAATCGACTTCTTCACAATGTATGCAGGAGTAGGAAACGTAACTTGTGAACTGTCGCATGAGTGGTAATTAATGTACGAAATAACGGAACACTTTAACTTCGTAACTGACATTTAAAATTTGATGTTCCACACACACACACACACACACACACCGAATGTCACGGTTGTGTGTTGTGTGTTAGTATTTCTTCTTTGTACCCAGGAGTACCCGGGCTAAAATCTGTGTCCGGAGACCGGCTCTTCTTCCTGAAGATTTTCGTGGAGCTCCTCAGTCCCGCATGGCAAATCCTAGGATAGTGCCTGAGATTAGAACACGGCAGAATCTTTCCACGCCTGTCTCCAGTTCTTAATTTACTAATTAGCCTAATATCGAATGTCAGATATGAGCTGTTGACTGTGTCGTTAATAAACGATAAGTAAACTAATGCTATACACAAGACCAATATTGAATCTTTCGTACTTTTCAAGAAATTCAGTCCCTACGAGCTACAGAATGGACGTTATACCTGCCTTATATTATTTACTGCCAGTACATGATAGATCGTTTTATTCATTGAAGTGAATATTGTTGCTCCGCGACGAAAGGGCGATTAGAGTAGATTTAATTACGTTTTTTTAGTTTACTTAGTCTGCTATCAGTAAGATAAGACGCTGACCACGTTCTTGTAGCAGTAACGCTCTAGACTCACATTTGGGAAGTGCCCGGTTCAAAAAATATCCTGACATGTTTTTGATGGTTTTCCTCAGTCTCGCTGCAGCAGTGTTTCAGGGGTTGAGTATATTCTATTCGGTGGAAAATAATTCTTTCCCCCTTCAGGCGTTTTTATAATCTTAGTTTGATTGTTTTTCCCTACTAGGAAATTCATTGATTTTGTAATTAATTGTAACATTGACATAACAAAGGTTTCGACAGCCCATTTTTACGTGTAAATATACAAACTTCAAATGTACTGCGAATTGCGCCTAGGGTGTCCGCGACTTGAGGTAATTTTGGGGACGGGATCTGCAAAATTAACGGGATTCTATAAAACGTTCGTGGTACCAGAAAAGTTAAGTACTGTTGTAGGCAAAAGACGGAAGAGTTCGTCGGCTATACCTCGACCACTTTCTTCCAAATCTTTTCGAGTTTATCACGCAGCGGTAATCCTACTGTCGGTATTATTTAGCGTGAAAAACTGCTGACAACAGGGGTAAAATAAACCACTGATGTAAAGAAGACCGAACATCGAATGCAGAAAGGAAGAAATAGTAGAGACAGAAAGAATAACCGAAGCTATTTTAACTGCAGAAATTACATAACTCGAATAGGATAGAAATATGATAATGTGTGACGAAAGTAAAGCCTGCGAAGATGCAGAAGGCGGTCGTAGCGTATTGCATGCAATTAACGGGTCATTCGCCTGTAGAGGATGACGAAACCCATGAAGCTTTCAGATTACCTGATAGTTCAGCCTAGAATCGAGCTGGATACCTCCGTCCTACAAATTCAGTGAGTTGCCCCTACACTAGTCTGCTCGGCAAAAGGAGCATCGAATAGTAAGTTTGGCCTAATTGTGAATGGTATGCATATTGTTTCTTCGATAAAACGTCCTTCAAGCTTCAGTAGGTTCGAGCGCGGAGGCGAGCTACAAGCCATCATCCTGAACGGTACCGTTAGGTTTGAAAACCTGTAACGGGCCCTACTGACCTCGAGCTTGGCAGCCTGAAGCCTCATAGGAAATGTATTGAAGGACACAGGTGACGCAACATCTCTACAGACATTCCACAGAGATGAATCCTATGAATTATGCATACAAATTCTATACAATTCAGGGCTGTTCATGCTATAGCCTATGGCATGGGTATGACCGTAAACTCTTCATTCAATGTCTTTAAACACGATTAGCAAACGCTGTCTGGTTTATACCAGAATTTAAGCGCTCAGATTGCTTCGGATAAATATGCAAGGGAATTTGAGTTGTGTTTTGACTGACGGTTTATTGTTTTTTCCATTATTGACTTATCTACCGGTTTACAATGAAACAGACACCTGCAAGATGAAGGATCATGTACGTCTTCTATACGAGATGACGCTAATTATATTTTAAAAACACATTTGCAATGCGGTGGTTAGCGCAGCTATTTCGCATTCGCAAGTCAAGGACTCGAATCTATTATTGAAGAGCGACTATCTTTCCTGAGACTTTTCGTAATTTGGCCCAGTTCCTCCAAGTTGATTACTTTGAAACAAGGACGATAATTTGTTATCACTTGAGGTTACATAACCCTTAACAGTTCACGCATTTGTCTTTATGGAAAAAAACAGGTGGAAACAAAAACAAATTTCTCTTGTTTTGACATTTCATTTCGTGCGCCTTGACTCAAATATTCATTCGTAACGGCAATGAATGCACATTCGCCACATAAGCCCCCCCTGAATATACTGTTAATGACGCCGAAACATGTAGAAGCAAGAGAAGACTATATTTTTATGTGTTCAATGTGCATTCGATGGTGTTCAGCATGAATAATTTGGACTCAGTTCTCATTTACAGTATTTTCCTGTGAAGTACATTTCGTCATTATTTATGCATTTATTTATGACTTATTGCGGGTGTTCTTGTAGCTTGGTCTTTACAGAATAACGTCAAATATTTGCGTCTTTAGAGAATAATAATTTAGAAATAATTCGGAAGGAAGCGGACGCACCCTATTTTGAGGTACTGTCTCATGATTTGGCTGGAGGGACTGAGGAAAACAACAAAAACCACAGGGAGGACAGTCGGCGTCCTAGTTGGAGTGAGGCGCACAGCCACAATACGCACCTGCACTCCAAAGAGACCAAAGAAAGTCGAGGAAGTTCAGTCCCAATAGAACGCAAACCGGCTAACAACAGCACCTGCCTAATACACTGCTAGTTGCTCATATCCTGAGCAGTAAGAACGGTTGATTTAAGTGTAACCAACTCCATGGAACATAATTTTTCTTGGGAAGCCAGTAGTTCCTGAGCCAGTAAAAAAAAGTCCCCACACTTCTTTTTACCCGAATTTGCATTACCGCGTACATGAGAACCCGCCACTTGTCCTTGTCGTTAGCCAGATCAATCCATCCTATTTCTTCTACGTCCATTTTAATATTATTCCCTCATGTACACCAAAGTCTTCCAAGTGGTCTCTTTCCCTCAGGTTTTCCCACTAAAACGTATGTGCACGTCTGCCCCCAAACGTGCTAACGTGAATCACCCATTTTCATTTTCTTCATATGATCGTTCCAACAATATTTGGTGAAGAGTATATATCACGAATCTCCTTCAACCACCTGCTACCTCATCCCACGTAGTCCCAAATATCTTCCTCAACACTCTCTTCTCAACCATCCTCAGCCTATGTTCCTTCCTATGTATGAGTAAAGAATTCGTTAATTTATTCTGGTGCTTAGCCGTATGGCTTCTGAAGTGGTGAACCTGGACGTTTTGAATAATACCTCAATTAAATCACGGCTGTTTTTTTCCACCCCCCCCCCCCTTGTCATTCGCTAGTCATATTTCTCTGAAACATCGTCACGCTTAAGGGAAACACGTGGCTTCACACCTCAGAGGACAGCAGTGTTCATATTCACCGCTGCTGTGACCTCCAATCTACACCAAGTCAGTAAAGTGTACATCGCACCCAGATATCTGAGTTGTTTCATAAGCAGTGGGGTACGCAGGGCCGCATTCCGTGTGGAGTGGGATCTACTATTGTCCCACGCTGGGTTTCCACTATGGGTGGTCTATGTCCCGCGTATATTAACCTTTTGGCGCCGGAATTATTTTTTTTAATTTTAGCACATTCTGTATATAAAATGTGAATAATACAGGAACCAAATAAGTTAGAATTATGAAACAAACTGCAATTTGAAGAGAAAAAAACGGAGAGTATATACCGTGTTTAAAATATACAGTACCTATATTTGTTGAATAAATATATAAAATGCAACTTTAGAGGTTAGCGGTGCGGTACGACCACTATAGTTGAAATTAGGCTTCAAAAGGTTAAGCTAAAAGTAAAGTTGTCCGCGTCCACGCCACGAAGGCATGTAAGAGGTGGAGGTATGACTCCACTTTTTCTTATCTTCGGCCCTAGGCGATGAGTAGTCAAATTAAGGGCCCGGGTGCTTGTCTGCCGGGAGTGAACACCGGTACTCATCGAATAGGATGTCTGATGGGCCCCAGAGCCGGTCTGAACCTTTTGGAAGGTTGCCCCCGCCGGCATTCGAAACCCGGATCGTCCAGCAAATAGCCTAGTCACAGTTCCACATATATTACGCTGCTTTTTTTTAATAACCGTAAGACTGATGGTCATTTTCCACATTCCGGTGTTAATTCGTCTGTCTTTTTATTCGCCTTCTTAACAAAAGAAATTGGTTGACAACTGATCTTGACGGCTAACTTGGAAGCAGGAAATGAAGAGACAGGTGCCCAGTTTAGAACTCTTGTTTCCTCTCGTGCCCGTTCCTCCACAGGTCATACTTCGCTTGGTCAAGTAACACTGCATATTTCTATTGTGCTGTTAGCCAACATTCCTGCATGACTATCACACCTTTGCATTAACTCAGGGCTGCACAAATCCCGGGCGCCAGGTCGCTGTGGCGAATAAATTTTGTACGGTAGCGATTAATAGCTGTGGATCCTCAATATGGGACCTGCTTTTTGCCACCCTTCTGGTGCCTTGATTTTGAGGTGACTCCCGGAATTTTTTGGAAATATGTGCACCGCTGCATTGACGTATTCCAACTGACAGTGTAACATGCATATCCCTTCTGATATCTAACATCTGGAGAAGCCCTTCATACTTCATCTGATTAATTGAAGGGTTACTTGATATTTGGACTCTATCCTTTCCAACGAACTCCATGATATAGAATGGTTTTTAAGAAGCTGAGAATGTGTCGTAAATAAACCCTGGGGGAAAAGTGCAGTGCTTTGGTTGTTAAAAGTAGGTAACTTGCATCTTCGACATTGTGCTTTAAATTTGTCGAAATAGCAACAATTTGAGAACAGAAACAAAATCACTGACCGGTCAGATTATAAACTCATTGTGAGAAAGATCGCATTTCTATCGCCTTGTGAAGAAACAATGAATTAAAATGCCACGGTCACTTAGATTCACGTCACGGTAACAAAATACATCCACGGAGTGGAGTCCTTCTTGAGAAGCCAATGTTTCCTCAGCTAGTTAAGAAACTCCCCGCATTTTATGGAAACCGGAGTTTCATTGCCGTGTTCACAAGATCCCGACACCTGTCACTATCCTGAGCAAGGTCAATCCAATCCTTGCCCCCCCCCATTCCATTTCTTTAAGATCCATTTTAATATTATCCCCTCATCTATGCCTAGGTCTTCCAAGTAGCCCCTTTCACTCAGGTTTCACCACCAAAACCCTGTATGCACTTCTCCTCTCCCCATGCGTGCCACATGCTCCGTCCATCTCATTCTTCTTCGTATGATCACCCGAATAATATTTGGTGAGGAACACAGATCGTGAAGCTCGTCCACTATTTTCAATTTCCCTGTTACCTCGTCCCTCCTAGGCCCTTATGTCTTCCTCAGCACCCTATTATCAAACAACCTCAGCCTATGTTCCTGCTTCAAAGTTTTACACCCATATAAAACAACAGGCAAAATTATAGTTCTTTGTGTTTTAATCCTTATGTTTATGGGCGGCAAACTGGAAGACACAAGATACCGGACCGAACAGTAGTAGGCATTCCTCCCGTTCAGTCATCTTCTAATTTCTTCTTAAATGCAGTTTTGAATGTTTGGGTTGTTCCCAAATATAGGAAATCTTCCGTATTGTAAGAGGACATCTTACCTGTTTTTCTGTTATGATAACGTCCTGCGTTCCGTTCATTAGTCATGACCGTATACACTACTCACGTCACGGTACACAGGTTGTTAAATAACGACTTCAATCAACTATACCAAAATGTGTGCAAATACGAGTACATGCACTTTTCTACCTTACGTCGTGGAGCAACATTGTCACTCAACCAGATGTTACGGCTGCAGTAATCCAAATAGTAATAATGTCTAACGGTAAATAATAATGGGGCTTCTGTTAGTCTCACTGACATATGTTGAGTTCAGATTGTGGTCTTCTGTGGTGTGACACCGTGTGGTCGTGCAGGTTTTTACCCAGATTTCGGAGGAACTTTGTGCCTTAAATGTTCTTTCCGGGGCGTAAAGCGACCAGGGCCTGAATTTGACCACTCACCTCCGTTTAGTGCCGCAATGAAGAATGATATACCTATACCTCTTCTCATCTCTTATTTGCCTTCGTGCCGTAGACAGGGGCAAATATACCTACGCCTTTTCATTGTTGTTGTTGATGTTGTTGTTGTTATTATTATTATTATTATTATCGTCATCATTGTACCTAATGTAGAGTCTCAGCGACCGAGAGCGTCTCTAAGTAACATAACCTTCATCTCCAACCATCTTGTTGATTGTTTCATTTTGTGACTCTTTCAGTTAAGATCAAACGAATATAAGCGTTCATTGCAGTTTGATGCATATGAGTATGAAGCACTGATGGAATTTGAGTGATGTCTCCATCATGGTTGTTATTTTTTTTAATTTTTCATCGTGCATGTTGAATCAATATACATTCATTTAAAATACCAACAAATGCACCTTGTCTTTAAAATATTGTAAAACCTTATTTGGTTAAAACACTTTAAAAACATTCATAGGCCTCCAACATGTTTCGGTTGCTATTTTCAACCATCATCAGGGAGCCTCAAAGTTCTGCTAAAGTTACTTATGTGCGTTGTATATATGGTGATAATGGTGTTGTGACAGCATGTCTTTATAAGTGGCTGATGTTTCCTTGTCTATCAGAATCTTGAAGTCGAAGATTCTGATAGACAAGGGGAGGACCGGTCATAACATATCCGGAAACATCAGCCACATATAAAGACATGCTGTCACAACACCATTATCACCATATATACAATGCACATAAGTAACTTTAGCAGAACTTTGAGGCTCCCTGATGATGGTTGAAAATAGCAACCGAAACATGTTGAAGGTCTATGAATGTTTTTAAAGTGTTTTAACCAAATAAGGTTTTACAATATTTTAAAGACAAGGTGCATTTGTTGGTATTTTAAATGAATGGTTGTTATTGTTTGTTTTATTATTGTTTTTGCTGTTGTTGCTTCTAGACCATACTTTTCTTAAACATCCTTAAAGAACAAAGCAGCAAATCCACGGAGCAGAGTCCTTCTTGAAAAGCTAGCAGTTCCTCAGCTAATCAAGAAATTCCTTGCATTTTGTGGAATGCCAAGGTTCACTACCATGTTTACAGCCGGCCACTTGTCCCTGCTCTGAGCCAGATCAGCCCATTTAACACCATCCAATCCCATTTCTTTAAGACCCCTTTCAATATCATCCTCCCATCTACCCCTAGGTCTTTCAAGTGATTTCTTATTCACAGGTTTTCCTCACCAAAACGCAGTATGCTTCTCTGCTCTTATCCATACATACCACGTGCCCCGCCCGTCTCATTCTTCCTGGTGTAGGTCAAAGTGACACCAATCACAGACGAATGTGAGTCAGGCAGTTAGTGTTCTTGTGTCTTGTCATGTAGGTCCAGAATTCAAACCACTATTCAGATAAAGGATAATGACTAAAACAGACCACACCCACTTGCTGACACATCCCTGCCAATTCACTGTTGTCTGATTATCCATTACTATACTGTATAATTTTATGTACACCATGAATTGAGTGTGTCAACAATTCTACTACTACTACTACTACTACTAATACCACTACCACAACCAATAATAATAAAACTAATAATAATAATACACAGCACTGTCATGTGTTGTTTCAGATTTGTGTTGTGTGTTCAGTGATGGTGCTGTGTGTTGGCGTAAGCATCACTCAGAGCTCTGAAGTGGTGCAGGAGCCACCTGAAGGTTACTATGCCTTTGTTGAATCTCCAAATGCAGAGCCACCCAGAGTCAGGCGTCCACCTTATCAGAACTCAGAGAAGGAGTGTCCAGGTTTGTGTCTGAGCCAGAGACGTGGCCTAGGCCCACACAGTGTAAAATTTGGCAAAAAGTACTAATGTCAATATGTTTCATTTATTTCATTGCTCATTACATAATGGAAGTGCATACACTGGAACCCACATTATTCTGTCTTTTCACTATTAGTCTGCATGTTTTACCCAAAACGACCATACATACAAGTAATTCCTTTAATAGTGGTCTTACACATTGTAATGTTTTGATCAAATTTAATTGTGATATGTATAAGCCAACTGCAAACTTTACAGTACATGAAATCTTAGTCAATATATTTACATGTACTAAGCTTTCAAAATAATTGGTTTGTACAGACTTCTCACTTCATAATATTCTGTAACTTTCATATGAGGTGTTTCTGATACACTGTATTGTCCACAAAGGAAAATAATTCATAACCAAATAATGATACAGGAGTCATAATTAGTGCAGTCAGTGTAAGCAGAGCATAGTTTGTTTGTTTGTTTGGGATGTTTGTTTGTTGTTTGATTCCATGAAAACAAATACAATGTTATCATAACTTAACCTCCAATAGTATCACAGCATGGATAAAATACGAGTAAATAGCTATGGAATGTGTTGTTGTTGTTGTTGTTGTTGTTGTTGTTGTTGTTGTTGTTGTTGTTGTTGTTGTTGTTGTTGTTGTTGTTGTTGTTGTTGTTGTTGTTGTTGTTGTTGTTGTTGTTGTTG
>Ga0123354_10011430_pt1 | contig 13717 bp, 9 predicted proteins | sample TergutLab28metaG_2_FD_97872 | JGI IMG/M metagenome (GOLD analysis project Ga0123354, IMG submission 97872) | Labiotermes labralis P4 segment gut microbial communities from Petit-Saut dam, French Guiana - Lab288 P4 | ecosystem: Host-associated > Arthropoda: Insects > Digestive system > Gut ... | reverse complement strand
TTGATCCTCAAGATGAAGTTGGTCCCTCCATCTCTTCCTCGGTCGTCCTATGTTCCTTCGTCCTTTTGGTTTATACTGTAGTGCTTGTTTTGGTAGTCTGTTTGTGTCCATCCTCTGTACATGTTGTAGCCACCTTTTCTGGTACTATTTTATTTCCTTTACTATGTTCTGTGCTCCCGTTTTTTTTGCTTCATACATTGATTCTTTTTTTATCTAGTTTTGTTATTCCAAGTAAGTGTCTCAAAAATTTCATCTGTGCTGCTTCTAAACGTTGTTCCTCTCTTTTCTTCAGTACCCCAGCTTCACTTCCAAATTTCAATGCTGCTTTAGCTGTAATGTTGTGAATTCTTAACTTTGTTTCTTTGTTAATTTGTTTTCCAAAATGTCTCCGTAAATGTCTTTAATTTATTTTTTTTTTGAGTGGAATAACACTCAAAAAAATAAATTAAAGTTTAGTTATGTAACAGAAAAAGGGCCTGGAAAGAATACACGAATCATATCCAAAAACTCTACTATAATGATTGGATACCACTTTAATTACATCTTTGGCTACTATATATATAGGCAACACTACAGAGTTAATTTCATAAGATTCTCTGTTCTCTATTAGACCCATGGTATGGAAAAGAAAACAGAAGAAAGTTACATTTATGAGGACCTGCATGATACAAGATTTTTGTTACAATGAACTAAAATGAATACTGACATTTACTCTATATCACTACTACAAACAAAAATAAATCACTTGTTCCAAGAATCCTCTTTTTTATAACTGCTAATATCATTGCACAGGGCTGGTCTAAGGTGCAGGTCAGCCAGGCAGTTGCCCAGGACATGACCTACATGGAGCTCTAAGACGTCACTTGAATAATTGGAAATACAACGCTGGTACCTCAGGTTTTCCACACGCGAGGGAATTTCTCTGAAAATTATCAGCAATTTGGGCACACCCTCAAAAAAAATGTTCATGAGCCCAATTCTGGACCAAAAAAGTTTAAAAAATATATCCGTTTGAGGGGGTGCCAAACCAATGGCCTGCCCAGGGTGCCCGCGTGTCTCAAGCCAGCCCTGAACTGACATCAGAATAACCTACAGTTTAGACAATGTGTCTCCCCAAAAGCAATCAGATGAAGTAACCCTCCAGCCATCAAAACATTTGTATGACCAACTACTGGACTTAGCGTTCTGTCCTCAACCTTACTGGTGGCCATCCAAATCACTACAATGCTAAATTGCCTCATAGTTCAGTTGTTGTTGCATAACCTCCTCCAAGGGAATATTACATGGTTGTCTTACACAGACACATTAGCACTATATAGACTTATTGATAAGGTATGGTTGTTTGTGGACAATTCGCTAAGTCTAGCAATGCTGATTATTAATATTTCTTTGTATTACACAATGGGTACAAATTATGAAATGTAATGAACATATAGTACTATCGAGTCTTGATTGACATACCCCTGTTCTTTCTTTTTGTCTGGTCCACATGAGGGGCCGAAACTGTTTTCCAAACCCAGCTTTGGTTGCTTCTGAAACACCTGCCCTCTCATAAAACAGGTATCCTCACAATGAGCAGCGGCCAAATGTGCAACTCCTGGTTGCTGTAGGGATAAGCGTGACAAAAGCCACAACTAACCCTCAGCCAGGGAAGCCGCATTCCTTCTTGCGACAATAAGGCCATAAGGCTAACAATATTGCCTTACTCACGAGATCTTATGGCCTTGAGGTCCGTACCTCCGAGTGTGGTACTTTAACCTCCATCCCATGCGCCAGTATACATTTTGCTCAAATTACAATAACTTTGTAGGGGTTACGCCGTGGCGCAGTTGGTTGAGGCACTGCGCTACAAGTCAGATGGTCGTGGGTTCGATTCCCAATGGTGTCATTAGAATTTTTCATTGACACAATCCTTCCAGCCACACTATGGCCCTGGGGTTGACTCAGCTTCTAATAGAAAATGAGTACCAGGAACATTTCCTGGAGGTAAAGGTGGCTGGTGTGTAGGGCTGACAACCTTACCACCTCCATGTGCCTAATGTCTTGAAATCTGGGAGCCTCAACCTCCTGGAACCCTCAAGGCCTGTCCAGGCCTGTAATGGGATTGCTTTACCTTTTACATTTTAGCTTTACAATAACTTTGTAATCAATTCAGCCAAATGAAATTTGCTTATCTAACCACTAAGCATATCAGTGATCTGGTCTTGAACCAAGAATCACTGGTAATATACTTCTGCTCTTTAAGTCGTCTGCCAACAGAAACGTTCCCAGCTGATCTACAGATGATGTATTCTTTACATGCAAAACATAAATTACAACAAAGGTAAAGTTGTCCATGTGTAAATTTTCGAGGCATGCAGTGACAGCAGAGGTATAACTCTGCTTATACTGAACCTCAGCTCTAGATGGACGTGAGCAGTCAGATTCACACCCCCATTCCTTCATCCCCAAGAAGGACCCGCAGGACCCGTTGAATGGTAGTCTGGACAGGATGCTTTCGCGAAGACAAAAAAACTCTTCACATGGCTAGGAAGCAAACCACAATTCCACAATTTCCTACCAACAGCCTAGTTCTTATGCCTACTACGCTACCCCACCTCTTTAACTACAATAACAATTTGTAATACTGTAACTCTACAAGGAAAAAACAAAAATTACTGTATTTTAAAGCTGTAGTGCATAACTTCTGATAACGTACCTATCAGACTGGAGACCCTGAGAAAAGCATATAATAAATGCCATGGTATGCAGGGTAATATAACTAAATTTAATCCAATTGAGTTTCAAAAGTATTGTATTATATGGATTTCTTACTATTCTACTGTTCAAAATACAGGTGGACCGCCGTATCCGCGGGATGTTCCAAGACCTAGCATGGTTACGTGAAACTGCGGATAATGCCAAATGCTATATAATGTGATACAATGTGATATTCGTGTAACTTACATAAATACGGTAAAGTTTAACCATTTACAATCCGATTTTTTCTGCCAACTGCATACTCCCCAACTCTTATTTATTTTGGGCCGGAAAGAGGTTGGTTGATTACTTGTAATTATCCAACAATCACCTGTTCACATCAAAACACATGGCCTGCCGAGAAACAGAAAGAGTACAACCTGCGCTATTTGTTGGCTAAAATCCGTACTATATGAGGAAAAGCATCAAACAGGCTCCGACAGCGGAGCAGGTGCACAAACACTACAAAAAAACGTGTTGGACGTCACCCAACATCAGAGTGGAAGAGGAAAATCATAATATTGGACGTGGTCCGATGTAGGATCGGAAAGGGTTAATTGATAAATTACGTACATTAAGACATTACCAACATTAAATAACCTAATAATAAAATGTACTGTACACTACATTGTACATTTACGGTGTTTTTTTCTCTCTCTTGTATGTACGAAAGTAATGGATTCTGACATTTTAGCCTAATCCCCAAGAGATGATAGAGCAATAAAAAATACAGTACCTGTACTGTACAGTTTCAAGGGATGACAGAACAATAAAAATCATGCTCTTCCATCAAAGCGTTGCATAAGCAATAATAAAACATGTTATTGTTACACATTTTACAATAAAAATCACATGTACAAACCTGTACATAACCTGTAATAAGAAAATTTTATTTGTTAAAAATAATCTTAAGCTACTGTGGGTATTCAATGACTTCTCCATTCTTCTTATTGCTTTCTGAACACAAACACTGCAATAACGCGGCAACTGATTCAAACAGCGAGAATGCTAGAAGCAGAATGGTGGTAAGTTTGCTGGGAAGCACAGATACGGGGACAAAGGGAGATGAGTCAAGTACTGGGTGTGTTTGGGCTGCTGGATTTCACCATGTTACGGCCCATTCTCACTTGGCGCGCGGTTTGGAACTTATGAACCGTTTATTTATTTATTTAATTTTCCAAATTTTTTTGGGCCACGGTGAACCGCATATAACTGAAACCATGGGTATTGAATCCGCGGATACAGGGGTCCATCTGTATATTTATTTCATTAGCAAGAGCAACATATACCTGTTTTATGATGACTTTCACATTTTTCAGTGGAATACCCTGGTAGTTGCTGCGAATTATTAACTTAAGGAGGTTGTGACCCAACACTTCGAAGACCATACACACATGGGTTCCATTTACTCCGCTGATCTTGAAGTCATCTAACAATTGAACAGTCTTCTCTCGCTTTGGATCCTCTACATCACTCTCTCGAACCTGCACAGAAACCTTCAATTAATTCATGTCCTTTTTCACCTGCGACTACTGTCTGCCATTCGAAATGTTCCACTCCTCAGAGCCTGTCAGACTGGCATGAATGTTTCATTCATGGTGAAATTTAGCCATAATTTTTAAGACGTAAAAAAATGAACTTCCTTTAAATTAAAAATAGATAATCCAAAAACCTTCTCAAATACACTTTTGGTTTAAAGAACTAAATATCAAAATACACACATGTTTATATGATGGAATGGAATAATATCAAACACTGATAACTGTGGCCATTTCACATGGGTAGTGCTGCACTCTTCAGCAAATCTTTGAATTATTTCCCCTGAAAATTTTTTAATTATTTCCCTTCCTTTCTTATCAATAATGATACTGTATGATATGCACATATTATGAAATGACAGCCGCCATGATAATCACAAACTGTCAATTTTTTAAAATATGGAAGAAATTACACAGTGCATCTACTAAGTTTTAGGACTGATTGTGCAGAGCAAATACTACGTGCGCCATCAAGCAGTCACCCACAGAAACACGTAGGAGCAACTCTGGACACATTGTGTGCTTAGTGTTGTCTGAGTGAGGTGAGCAATATTTGTGATTAGAGGCGAGAAACAAAGCTGTTTGTGAAAGCCTCGTCATGGATTTTAGTATGGAGCCATGATTAGCGATAAAGTTCTGTTTCATAGCTGGAAGAAGTGTGATGGAAACTTTCCAAATGGTAAATGCAGCTTGTGGGGACCAAGCACTATCCCATTCAAATGTTTTCCGATGGAATGGAAGATTTCGTGTAGTTTAGTGCGTAGTTTTAACCAATTCTGTCAGTTGTGCACACGTAAAAAAAAAAAAACAGGCAAAAACAGCATTTTTACATACCTATAGCTCCAATTTTTAGTTTTCAGAGAAGATTAGCATTTTAAACCACATTATAATATTTCACCTTCTCGACTGAAATTACTTAATGCTTTCCAGGAAAGTATAAAATACTTTAAAAACATTTGTCATTAATATACCATGAGAACTAGACCAGTGTTTCTCAACCGCCAGGCCATGGCCTGGTACCAGGCCCTGGCATCAATTATACTGGGCCGCAACAGATTCTCCTGGAATTGGTACCTAATTTAAATGTAATTTTATATTTGTCAACATGCCACACCGTAAACATAATTGTACTAATACTCTTTATGATTGGAGACTGCGGTGGCACAGTGGCTAAGGTGCTGTGCTACAAATCGGAAGGTCGCTGGTTCGATCCCAGCTGGTGTCAGTGGATTTTTCATTGACAAAAAGTCCTTGTGATCGCACTATGGACCTGGGGTTGACCCAGCCTCTAACACAAATGAGTACCAGGAGCATTTCCTGGGGGTAAAGACGGCCGGTGCATAAGGCTGACAACCTTACCACCATCCTGTGCCGCTGTCATGAAATCTGGGAACCTTAACTTCCTGGAACCCTCTGGGCCACTCCAGGCCTGTAACGGGACTGCTGTACCTTTCACTCTTTATGATTATGCCATAATTAATTAAAAATACTTATGTTAGTTTAATGTATGAACTTAAAAAAAAAATTGCAAAGGCACTGATGAATAAATCTGTTGGGACCGGGCCCTCGTCTTATGAAAAAAAATTTACCAGGCCGCGGTCTCACAAAGGTTGAGAAACACTAGACAGTTGCTGACTGTCGGCACTTTACAAAAACCACGCCATTCACAGTATAATTCGTTGTTACCAAAACAAGGGTCATTCGCCCAGTTACACTAGCACAAAACTTACACATTTGAGCAACTTAATTTCATCCAGGGCCGTCTCAGTGTAATGAGCAGCACTCTTCACCACTTTGAGGGCTACAAAACGCTTGGCTCTGAAATTGAAACGAGTTTAATTATATGATTTATATTTAACATTTCACATATATGACATGCAGTTCGCAGAGATGCCACAAGGCAGAGACACTGTTCAGAACTGTCTACTTACTGTCACATTCAAAATAAGTCTTCAGCCTTGACATATGTAGGTTATTTGGAAAGTAAGTACCATCTGTGCATATCTCTTGCGCATTCTCAAGACTGTCACTTTGCGCATGTGCGCAAAGTGATCAATTGAGGAGCCAAAGACGCCAGTTTGTGAAATTCATGTTGTGTTTATGTTTGTTCCTGTGCATTAAACATGCTTAAGACAACTGAAGGGGCCACCGACTGTGAAATACGGTCTGTAAGTCGTTTTTTGAACGCTAGGAATGTGCTACTGAGTGAGATTCATCACCAGATCTGTCAAGTGCATGGTGACAATGTGATGAGTGATAGCATGGTTAGGAAATGGGTTTGAATGTTCAATGAAGGACGAGAGAACATGGACGATGAGGCGCGAAGTGGGCATCCATCTTTGGTGAATGATGATTTGGTACATAAGATCAAAGAAAGAGTGCGTGATGACAGACATTTCACAATTTCTGATCTGTCCCTGCACTTTCCTCATATTTCAAGGACTTTACTCAATGACACTGTCAGTAGTGGCTAACATCGCAGGCGGCCGCATTCTATGAGAAGGGTATACAAAAACTTGTGCCCCACTACAATAAGTGCCTCAATAATGGCGGCTAATATGTGGAAAAATAGTTTGAAGAATGTAGAATCTGATAACAATAACATTTTATATGAAACCTTACTCGATTTTTTTTACAGCGAAATGGTACTTACTTTCTGAATACGCCTCGTATTTCTAATGTGCTACCTGATCTAAGTGCAAAAGACAAGAATCTTTACTTTCAGCAAGCATTTATAACAGAGAAAGCCTTTCAACTCTAAAGGGCTCTGACAACGGTGCATAACCCTTTTTTTTTTGACTGTCCCTCATCATTATTTTGTCGGCCGGGTAGCTCTGTCAGTATAGCGATTGACTACGGGCCGGACGGTCCAGGATCGATTTCCAGTGGGGACGAGATTATCCGCCTGTCCAGACCGGCCCTGGGGCCCACCCAGCCTTCTCTAAAATGGGTACCTCGGATCTTTCCCAGGGGTAAATTGCAGCCGGGGTGTGCTGCTGACCACTCACCCCCTTCTAGTGCCGCAGTCATGGAAGAGTAGAGCTATACCTCTACCCACCCTCTGGGCCACACCGGGCCTGTAACGGGAACACTTTACCTTTTTATCATCATAATTTTAGTTATGCATGTTTTGGAAGCAGGTTCCTTTTTTTGTGTTCAGGCAAGGAAAGCACCTAATCTGGTGGACCCCTTAGACAGAGCTATTCTCAGTCCCTGGGCACCAATGGTCAGTAAATGAGAACAGATCTTTAACAAGGGTAATATTTAATAGCTACTTTCCCGCTACTACCCTTGGACAATATCTGTTCACAGGAGTGTATCTTAACAAGTTTACTGACTGATCTATGGTGCCCAGGGACCGAGAGCAGCTTTAACTAAGAGGTCCACAAGGTGCTTTCCTTGCCTCAAGACGGACAGACAGCCAGCTTCCAGAACTCTGTCCTGCATTTAAAAGTCAGACAACAGACAAAGACCAAACAAAAAGAGGACTATTTCAGTGAGGAAGTCCTTCTTTGTCAGAGTACATGGAGCGATAACAACGGCTGTAATATCAGAACAAGCACAGTTTAGCAAAACTGACAAGAAAAGATACCAAGTACTGAAGTTTCAGGTACTCCTAATTAAGTACATACGAAAGCAACCAATCACCTATATTACTTCTACTTTGCACTAACTCATAAAAATTCTAGCAACAAAAATAACTTCTGTGTAAATATTGTGTACAAAACCTAAAATATACAGGAAAAACAAAAATCAAAAGCTGTTTGTTTCCTGATGTTCTATGAACTATCAAATTTATGAAAGCTGAAGACAGAAGCAGAGTTCATGGGCAAAAAGAAAGGGAAATGGGAAGGAGGGGTAATTTGTAGACTTTTTAAGGTGCTATTTGAGGTACTATCAGGCAACCACCTCCAGAGACTGCTGAACATGCAATTCCTATAAAGAAATCAGTGACAACTTAATGGAGCCAAAATAAGTTGGTTGTTGTATCAGGCTTACTTACACCAAGTCCCAGCACAGCCAGACGGTAGAAAAATGCCCCCAGCCAAGCTTTCGGACGACATGATATCGATTGTGGAATAAATCGCCTATTTTTACAGGATGATATCCACCTGCAAATAAAACCAAAGTAGTAACTTTAATACAGACCTACAAACCCTCCATACTTCACACATTAATATATAGTTATAACTACAGGTTGTAAAAGAAATGAAGCGGCAGAAATGAAGTTACTGAGACCTCTGGCAGGCTACACCCTTTATGACCACAAAAAAAATGACTACATATGCCGCGAACTATGGATTACAGGCATACTAGACAAGATAGATGAATACAGACTGAACTGGCTTTCACACTTGCAAAGAATGCCACAAAACTGAATCCCTTTACAGACCACAAGGAAGGAGAACAATTGGAAGACTGAAGAAACATTGGCGCAAGCAGCTGTAACTCTGGAGACGGAACGGATCAAAGGGTCCAAACCTTGATGTTTATGATGATGATGATGATGATGTTGTAAAAGTAACCTTCGCTTACATACGTTAGAAGAAATGATAGGTCGCATGGTTGTGACCAGTTAACATGTCGAAAATAATATGTGACTTTCATGACAATTAGTACAGACACGCCACTGGATGTAACCCATCCTTTGCAATTTCAAATTTCCTAACATCAACAATACCAACATGGGGGGTGGGGGGGGGGGCATTTGAACTTGTGTAGTGACAGTGACACTAGTATGAATTAACTGCAGAAAATTTTATGTAGAGGCAGACTGTAAAAAATGTCATTTTTTTTTGTCATAATGCAAAAAATACAGCAAATGCAAAATATTTATGTGCACCTTTTAGTTTAACAGTGATAATCAATTCCTTAACTACCCACTGAATAGGTGGCTGGGAGGGCCCCAGCTGTCCAGCAGCATGGTCACTATACCAACTATAGTACCATGGCTTTTGATTTCCAATTTCCTGCACTGTATGGATGCTTTTGGAGAAATTGTACATCTCCTGGCCCTACCAGGTTTCGAACCCCAGATCCAGACCATCCAGCCCATTGCCTGGTCACTATACTGACTACACTTTGACGTTCAGGTGGCCATGCATCGTGATAAGTTCTTATAATAAAATCAACTAGACTCACTAATTTCTCAAATTTATTTTTGAAATAAAACTCTACATGTTTCAGACAGTTCCTCTGTCCATCATTGGGAGTTTTTCACTGTACACACAGCAATGGTATATGTCATACAGGTTTTGCTGACAGCTTGCTGAGCAGGATCAGGAAAGAACTGCTGCTCACACGCTGTCAGCAAACCTGTATGACATATACAATTGCTGTGTGTGCAGTGAAAAACTCCTGATGATGGACAGAGGAACTGTCCAAAACATGTAGAGATTTATTCGAAAAATAAATTTGAGAAATTAGTGCATCTGGTTGGTTTTATTATAATAACTGACCACACTATTCTGGCCCCCCATACACAGGTACTATGGAAATCAAAAGCATTAATTGCAATGAATCGAGACAGGACTCTTAAAAGTCGCATCAATGCTGGGAAATAATTTCTAACAGCTCGGACATTACGTGTTTCTTTTCCTGTTACCTTCTCCATCCCTCTGAACTCTCTGCCCTTTATTTCTAATGGAAAACACATGCACAGTTTCACCGCTGCCACTATTACAGTATGATGTCTCTCTGACTACCAAAGATTTTTGTCTCATACACTTCCCAATTTCATGAATGTTAAATAAGAGCAATTTCTAACGTCACTGTTTCTGACCAACCAGTGTGTAAGTTAAGTATTGCTTTGGGGGTTAAGTCCCAGCGTCAAACTTAATCAGAAATGAAGCCTGTGATACAAAGACTCCATGTAAATCAGCATATTCCTAAATTAAACTGTTATTTTCAAACTTGTTTCAAGAGACAAAAAAGAGCAGGATGGGTTGTGAATACATAAAGCAATAAAAAGGCGAGCGACTGTTTGTTAAAATTCATCATCATCAAACATCAAGGACTGGACCCTTTGTTCCGTTCTGTCTCCAGAGTTACAGCTGTTCGCGCCAACACTTCTTCGGTGTTCCAATTGTTCTCCTTCCTTGCGGTCTGTAGTGGTATGATTTCAAAGGGATTCGGTTTTGTGGCATTCTTTGCAAGTGTGAAAGCCAGTTCCGTCTGTATTCATCTATTTTGTCTAGTATGCCTGTAATCTGTAGTTCGCGGCGTATGTAGTCATTTGTTTTATGGTCATAAAGGGTGTAGCCTGCCAGACATCTCAGTAACTTATTTCTGCCGCTTCAATTTTTTGTCTTTGTAAAAATTTGTTAAAATTCCTACATATAAAACATGAAGAAAGGTGCAATTATTTACTCTGTTATCATGATATTAAAAAATAAATAAAATGCACCCTTGTACAGGTACTGAGGCTCTGTACAAGCCGTATGGCCCATATGGGGAGTAGAGGTATAGCTCTACTCTTTCTTGACCACGGCACTAGAAGGGGGTGAGAGGTCAGTGTCACGCCCCGGCCGCTCTTCACCCACGGGAAAGACCCGGTACCCATTGTACAGGAGGCTGGGTGGGCCCCAAGGCTGGTCTGGACAGGTGCGGAAAATCTCGCCCCGCACTAGGATTAGATCCCCGGACCGTCCAGCCTTTAGCCAGTCACTATACCAACTACGTTATCCAGCCCATGCTACCATGATAACTAACTAACTAACTAACTCCGTGGCCTTAGTCTGCACACGAACTATACCGATAAAGGTTAATAAATTAGTGACAAAGGATTGCTTCATAAATACTGTGGCAAAATTTATAGTGGGTTTTCATTCCAGTCTGTTTCACTTTGGTGTACATGTCATGAGTTTCCATCTGGTAGGAAGAGAAAAACAGAGGATGAAATTTTATAAGGTGAAATAAGAAATGACTGTAACAGCACAAATGCTACTTTCCTTCCATCTACAGAATGTTTTTCCAAACTGCTTGTGTACAATAACTCTATCATCTACATATCATGCAACTGTATCACAGTCAATTAAAACTGTGAAGCCTAGTGTTTACGTACATACCACCAGTAACCACCAGATCTAACGTTCAGAATTTCTATGTTCTTTTTTCAATGTTTTGTTGACCGTGCATCTTATTACAATCTTAGTAAATAACCAACTTGAGGCTAAATTTTTTTCTTATATTTGTTTATTCCAGTTCTCTACATGTTTCGAGCAACCAAGTGCTCATCATCAGGAGAGTCGATTGTATCAATACAACCTCTAGTTCCATCTAAACCTGCATACCACATGGTCACCTACATACAGTGACATATACCAAAGGTCGTATTGATACAACTGACTCTCCTGATGATGAGCACTTGGTTGCTAAAAACACTTAGAGAACTGGAATAAACAAATATAAGAAAAAGAATTGTGCTTCAAGTTGGTTATTTACTAAGACTGTTTCTATGTTCTGCCCACACAGTGTATTTATTTGTTTTGTAAGGATCTCTGAACAAACAGCAATTATTTTGCTATGCAACATTAAATGTATGATTTCTATACCCAAGCCAGAGACTGTTTACTGCGTGCTATGAACTGAATCTTTACATCTAATTCAGGTTCACGTTTGTATATTTAAAGTGTTAATTAAACAGTGTAATTACCTTTACAATTCACTTATTTATTTATTTATAGACTGACAAATACAGGGTTATTCATAAGTCCATGAAACATTTTAAAAATTCACAACAAATAAACTACTCAAGGGATCATGGTAGTTCTTAAGCAATAGAGAGAGAAACTCTCCAAGTTTTTTTCACATATTTCACAGTTGCTCAATGTGTCCACCTTTGGTAATACGGCAGACAGCCATGCGATAGTCCATCTCATTCCACATGCATGTCAGCATATCACGGTTGACCAGAGCCACAACAGTGGTAAAATGGTTGCGAAAATCTGGAGATTAGCGGGGAGTGGAGGCACAAAGACAGTGTCCTTCACAAACCCCAAGAAGAAAAAGTCGCACGGGGTTAAATCCGGGGACCAGGTGGCCACTGCATTAACGCGTCATCTTCTTTTCGTGTGCATCCTATCCACTTTTGTGGCAAGTTTCGATTGAGATATCCTTGCACGTCTTTGTAGTGAGCCGAAGAGCCGTCTTGTTGAAAGATGTCATCATTACTGTCTTCATTCAACTGTGGCATCAGCCAGTTTTCTAACATGTTTCACTGACTTATGAATAACCCTGTATATGTTGATACCAACATATGTGTCTTCCCCAGTGTTGTTATACTAATTTGATACACATGTGTCTGGTTTAGTTATCACACTGATATCCTTTACATTGTACAATACACCAATATTTCTAGACCAGTCTGCAAATTTCTTCCCAAGAGCTGAAACCATGTGCTCTAGTCCCTTACACCTGAACTACGCTGAACTACGTGTCCATGGCAATACACTTACATGTATATTGATACAAATACTCTACGCCGTGTTCATATACCCGCAATATGACATTAACCCTTATTCTGCTAACGTGGAGAATATGGTGAGCTCCTAATAATGCCATCAAATGGCAGATGGGATTTAATTCGGTGTTTGAAGGGTTAAAATCTTAAAGTATTCTGTGTCCATTACATAACCATTACATCATGTTACTCACAACATGCTCTATGCGACAGAAAGCTGTATTTATAACGAAAAACTTTGTTCAAACTGTATCACTCCTGAAGTGTATTCAAGATATGACAGTTCTAAATCTCAACTGAAAATGAGGTTTCTTATGGTTTTACCCAGTCCCTCAATGCGATTTCTGTGAAGAAGCTCATATTAGAACACAACTGCTCCCTTCCATACCCATCCAATTCATTATTCACTGGTCATTGTACCATTCAAAGCTATAGAGCCTGAGCTACTTCTACATCCATCCAATTCATCATTCAATGAACAATGTACCATATGACGCTATATGGTCTGAGCTACTGACAGCATTTTAAAAAAAATTTTAACGGACTTGTCTCCTGGACATACCAGTCAATTAACTTACTTAAGTTACTTATGGACACTTAACACCTATACCATACAAACTTACAGATATTCGTCACCTCTACAGTTACAACCTAAGGACAATCATTGCCTCTAAGGGAACAACTTAAGGGAACTCAACACCTCTACAGTTAAAACTTAAGGACACTCGTTGCCTCTATGGTAACAGCTTACAGGCACTCATCACCTCTATAGTTAAAATTTAAGGACACTCGCCTCTATGGTAACAGCTTAAGGGCACTCATCACCTCTACAGTTAAAACTTAAGGACACTCATTACCTCTATGGTAACAGCTTAAGGGCACTCATCACCTCCACAGTTAAAACTTAAGGACAATCATTGCCTCTATAGTAACAACTTAAGGGCACTCATCACATCTACAGTTACAACACAAGGACACT
>Ga0123354_10011429_pt1 | contig 13718 bp, 9 predicted proteins | sample TergutLab28metaG_2_FD_97872 | JGI IMG/M metagenome (GOLD analysis project Ga0123354, IMG submission 97872) | Labiotermes labralis P4 segment gut microbial communities from Petit-Saut dam, French Guiana - Lab288 P4 | ecosystem: Host-associated > Arthropoda: Insects > Digestive system > Gut ... | reverse complement strand
CGCATCGAACCAGAGCAATACAACCCGTGAAATAACTCAACAAATAAGTCGCAAGCTCCTGAGGATGGATGTATTAACATCCGAAACATGTTGAGCATTAAATAATGAAATAAAAAAGCAAGTCACATCAAGTTGGTCTCTATTCAACTTACTAGTGAACATTCATAGTTTGAATGTCTGAAAGATGGTTTAAGTGTCTGATGCTTGCCTGTCGGTAGATATGCAGCCCACACTCTGTCTTCAGTTTGTCATATGCAGGAATTCGCACTCTGAGGGACCTCAGTTGCAAGAGCGAAATTAAAATATGTGAAACATCTCTCACAGCAATTTGGACATGTACAGGTCTTCCAAAATCAGGGACTTGTTTGTTTATTTTTATTTTTTATACATGTGTATATATATATATATATATATATATATATATAATTTGACTTCATCTGACGTTGGCCCAAGATCATTTCCGTGCTAGTCACTGTGGTGGACGGTACAACAACTGGGAATGATTTTTCTCTGAATAACTTTCTCCTGTTAGTGTCATTCCATCAATGCTATGTACCCATGCATACATTTATCACTGATGCTGTATAATCTTATAATTTGATAGCCTCCTTAACCCTTTAAAACGTGCCGTTTACTTTTCGAACCACCAGGCTTAACATCCAAAAATTCTACGTGGCGCTCGCATTGCGTTACATGTTTTGTATGGTACTCAGAACATTGACTTTAACCTTACGTACCATTAGCTGGTTGGTGTTTACTGCGTGGTACAAACTGGGTCCATATATAAAACAGACTTGTTTCCTAACTTTTAAGTGAGCCATCCCCGTTGTGCTGCATATGATCATAAAGTTAGATAGAGTAAAGTTACACAACTTGTGTGGTTGAAATAGATATTTGCATTGCAGTTCTATAGTTTCCTCTTTATGTTCTCATACTTACGGATGGGGCCTCGACTGGCACTGATAATTCTAATGTGTGTCATCCCCGTTGTGTTTTGTACAAAAGTAAGCAGTTAGGTATGCTAACACTTAACGTCGAACACAACTACATTTGTTTTTATTATATTATAGGAAGTTTACAACAACAACATGTTTCGGCCCTATATGTGGGCCATCATCAGGTTGTGGTTAGACTTAGAGCTTAGGCTATACTAGCATGCGTGTAGTGGTCTTGGGGCGTATTGGGGCGGGTTCAAGATATCATTATATTATAATATAATATAATCATTATATTATAATATAATGATATCTCAATAATATAATATAATGATAATTATAATATGATATCTTGAACCTGCCCCAATACGCCCCAAGACCACTACATGCATGCTAGTATAGCCTAAGCTGTAAGTCTAACCATAAACTGATGATGGCCCACATATAGGGCCGAAACATGTTGTAAACTCCTTATAATAAAAACAGATATGGTTGTGTTCGACTGTAAGTGTTAACATACCTAACTGCTTACAATGGCATTGATAACTTTTGAGTGAGCCATCCCCGTTATGCTGCATACAATCATAAAGACAGGTAGAGTAAAGTTACACAACTTGTGTTTGACTTTACTCTACCTGTCTTTAAGACTTGTTTCATATTTGAATGGCTACATAACACTTATACAAGCCAAGGAATCATAATGCTTGTGCGAAAGATTTCTTGTATTAACCTTTGCATTCCTGTGCACTGCTGTAGTATTTTGCTGAAGTGTATGTATTGCTAAGCATTGCTGTATTACCGTTGGCTTAACAGGCTGATTTTAAAATCAGTTGGGTGCTAGCAGATGAGGTATACTGTGTTTGAAATGTGATGGCACACGCGCAGAAACCAGATTTTGTCTTTCGGCGAAACGGACGAGTCCATTTAAATCAGCGGGGGCATCTGTTCAATCGACTACTGGCAGCCGAGGTGTGCGCATCAGCGGTAGTAACGCTGGATACACCACGTTCTGTGGTAGCATGAAGAGTACTGGCTACCCACTGCATTTGCCAGTTTCCCCTTCACTTCCCGTCCCGTGCGTCACCGTGTGCCATCACGTTTCAACTGGACTCTACCATAACTTGCCACCTATGAGAGAATTGAAAGAACTTCTGGAATTCAGTGCTGGATATAAAATTTCATTTCTCCAATAATCATGAAATGAGCAGGAAAACTCAAGAAATAGGGGCTGGCTTAGTGCATAAAAGAGTAGCATTTAAAGATTAACCTTTTGGCACTGGAATAATTTTTTTAATTTTAGCACACCCTGTATATAAAATGTGAAAAATACAGGAACCAAATACGTTAGAATTATGAAACAAACTGCATTTTGAAGAGAAAAAAACAGAGAGTATATACCAAGTTTAAAATATTCAGTACCTATATTTGTTGAATAAATATATAAAAGGCAACTTTAGAGGTTAGCGGTGCGGTACGAACACTACAGTTGACATTAGGCGTCAAAAGGTTAATTTTGAGTGTGTCCTTATTTGCTAAATGTTGTAAAGACAAAGAGAATGGTGAGCCAAAGTGGTAATTCAATTGCAACCACAGCAATGTAAGTTGTGATGCTTGTAGCTGCAAGTTTGTAGCATTCTGTGTGGCGCTGTGTGCTTTACAGGCAATGCTGGAAGATAAGTTGCGTGCAACCGACTGGGAAGCTACGAATGAAGCAATTGAAGAACAGGTTGCCAGGGAAAGTTATTTGCAGTGGCTTAGAGATAATGAGCAGAGAAACAAGAACATGGTATGTACATAGTCCCTGGTTTCATTTTGCAGATACTGCTTGTTTGTGTACATGTGCCAGTATTCGGGCCAAGGCTACAGTTTGTAAATTACTTTTCGTAAGGTACAATGCTTTGTATTATCAGTAATGTGGTTATTCATTTTTGTTCTTTGATAAGCCCTGTCGGTATATCTGACGTTAAGGTGACCATGCAACGTGATATATTCTTATAATAAAACCAACTAGATGCACTAATTTCTCAAATTTATTTTTTGGAATAAAACCGCATGTTTCGGACAGTTCCTCCGTCCATCATCAGGAGTTCTTCACTGTACACACAGCAATGGTGTATGTCATACAGAGAACCAAACCAGCTCTGTCCCGATCCTGCTCGCAAGCTGTCCGCAAGCCCGTATGACATATACCACTGCTATGTGTACAGTGAAAAACTCCTGATGATGGACAGAGGAACTGTCCGAAATATGTACGGTTTTATTCCAAAAATAAATTTGGGAAATTAGTGCATCTACTTGGTTTTATTGTAAGAATCTATCACTATATGTTAATTGGTTCTTTTGCCATAAATTATATGTCATTTGTTCAGTACCTAAAAGCAAAATTATGGATTACATGCTTCTGAAATGTGGTGGAGTATAGTTGGCGTGTAGGTACCTACCCACATACCCCGTAGGACCAGTCATAATATTTACTGTTGTGAGAGTCTGAAATCTCATAAATTATCCAATGTTTTGTAATGTGTTAAAGTGCCTGTGTTAGATTTATGTTTAAAAAGTACACAGAACCATTTTCATAGATCATCAGTTTCACCTAAAGATTTTCATCAGCCTTTCCACACCCAGATGCTGGCATATCAGTGAACCAACAGGTTTAACAGTTGGGATGTGGAGTTCCATGGCATTGAAACTTTTTCTTATGGAAAGTATGGCATTCTGAAATTGTTACAAGTGTTTTATATTCATGGGTCCATGTATCGTGATCAAATTTAATAATTTTCCAACAAGATGTAACTCTGTTCAGTTTATTATATTTCTGTAGGCAGCTCTACATGTTTCGGGTGTTGACATCCATCATCGGGAGCTGGTACAGCTGTAGTTACAGCTTTGGCACTGGTCAACTGGGTCTACAACCATCCGCTCTCATTGTTGAGTTCCTCTACTACCATCTGCTCTCGTTGTTGAGTTGGAACTCAACAATGAGAGCAGATGGTAGTAGACCTGGTTGACCAGTGCCAGAAGCTGTAATTACAACTGTACCAGCTCCTGATGATGGGTGTCAACATCCGAAACATGTAGAGCTGCATGCAGAAATATAATAAACTGAAGAGAGTCACATCTTGTTGGACAGTTATTAAATTTGTTACAAGCTATTGCCTTAAGAAATATAATAAACTGAAGAGAGTCACATCTTGTTGGACAATTATTAAATTTGTTACAAGCTATTGCCTTAAATTCTCTTATGACATTTTTAGTGACAGAAATGCCTTAATTACTTGTACTCCTGGTACTCTGTGTGGTTTATTATGAATTTTTAACAGATAAATATTGCAGCCCTGAGCCGTGCAAGGTTTTTGGCCTGCATGTACATTTATTTACATGATACTCTTATTGACATGATGCAACAATGTGGTTTAACAGCAACGGTCAACCACGGCAACTTCCAGCACAGCAACAGTCACCTCAGACAACAATCGCTCATCACCTCGTACAAGGGTCGGAGGATTAAATTCTCCCTCACACCCCGAGTCTCATCGCAACTCCCCTAAAGTTGTGGATAGCCAGCACTTCACAGATGATGCAACTGCATGTTCTTCTTCAGCTGGATGCAGCTGGGATGAGATGTCAAACTCAGGACAGGGATTTAACATCCTTGAAACAGCCTCATTTCTTGACCACTTCACACCAAAACTGTTCGGTGAGCACCGACATCATAAAATAGATACAGTTGTGTTTATTAGGGGTAATTCTGTTGTTCATCTAGTGCTGGATGCATTTGCCTGCAACCACAGTACTGTTGTGTAGTTGACACACATTGATTTTTTTCATTGTGGTTTTCTTTTAGCATTCTTACATGTACTGTGTGTTAGTCATAAGATAAATTTACTCATGCTTAGTTCTCGCCTCTCTTAAGACCAGGCATGGGAGGAATATAATTTCCTTCCATTTCTTTTGTTTATAACTGGACTCGTTAAGTTTATTGCGCGACCAGTGTGTGCAGCAAGACATGTAACAATAGTTGCTTTGTTCTGCGGGAGCCATCTGCTGTGTAGTTCGAACTGTGTCTGAGCAGCAGAGTACGAAGCTGGACAGTCAGTGAGTGCGAACGGTAATGAAGAGTCCACTGGCGAGAATTGTCACTAATACAGTTTAGTTGTAAATGCTATTACTCCATACTCTCACACAATAGAATTTCCAATATATTCTGCTTGGGGATTATTGAGAGTGTGTGCGGCCTGCCCGAATCCCCGCTTTAACCTGAGTTACGAGCTCCGTCCTCCCTGGGAACAACATCTAAGATACGTTCCTCATCGGGTCCGCCACGGATACAACAGTACTTTAAATTTTCCCTTCTCAACAGCTTCATCTTGTATGGATTATTTTTATATAAACAGCAAGAACTGTTACGTGGATGCACTCGTGTCATTGCCAGGTGATCTGACAAACTGCATTGTAGTCCCCATATGACATTTGCCTTCAGTCAAAATGTCTCCGCCATAAATAGACATTAAACAGGGATCATAAGGAGCTTGAACAGCAAATGGCACAGGCAGGTCTCGTTTTACATCAGGGATACATTCCTGAAAAACGTCGCGTGAATCGAACACAGAATTCCCATTTAAAAGTGTAATTTTGGGGGGTTAGGGGATTGACAACCTCATCCTATTTAGTGTTTGACTACACCGTCAGTGGACATACAGATCTGTATAGTATATAATTACACACTGTATATACAGTATGCGTAGATTTCTATACAATATTTTTATTTTTTTTTTTTTAACGCAGTGTAATTGTGACTGGCATCCGCAGTTTATGGTATGGTTCATTCCGATAGGACTGCGGTAGATTCGCTACACAAACACTTTAGGTCCTGACAGAACACTTTTTGTGAATCTGTCAGCAATATTACATATTGTACACATATGCTACTGTGAGCAAATCTAACATTTCGCCACGTGTCAACAATTCATTCATCTTTTTCTCGCCAACTACAACATCCAATTTCTCGTCAATACAGATTTTTATTTGCCATTTTGTCACTTGGATTGCACTAGGTGATGTAGATTTACATTTCTCACTGATGCTGGTAAAGAGGTACACAGGGGTGCAGATGGTTGAGGCACTGTGCTACAAGTTGGAAGGTTGCGGGTTTGATTCCCGATGGTGTCATTTGAATTTTTCATTTACATAATCCTTCTGGTCGCACTATGGCCCTGGGGTTGACTCGGCCTCTAACAGAAATGCGTACCAGGAATATTTCCTGGGGGGTAAAGGCAGCCAGTGCGTAGGCCTGACAACCTTACCACCTTAATATGCCGATTGTCTTGAAATCTGGGAGCCTCAACCTCCTGGAACCCTCTGGGCCTGTCCAGGCCTGTAATGGATTGCTTTTACTCATGTCGGTAAGAAAAGCCAGTGCTGTCGAAGAGGAAACTGGATGAGCCGCATGATTATGTCACTCATATAATCAATCCATAACACGTCACTGATGGAGTGACAGTGGCTTAGCTTTCTGCTAGCTTCCAACCCAAGACTGGAGCAACAAGAGTATGTTTATGCCACATCAATTTAAACTGAAAATTTTCGCATACCATCCATGCCAAATCATGTTAATCTGAACATTATCACATAAATTTTTGAGTCTCATTCAAGTGAAATTGCTCAAGAAAAAGAAATCACATAAAGTATATGACAATGAAAAAGAAAATTGGAGGATATTAACCAATAAAGAAATTTATGCAAGCATTAAAAAACCAACTGTAATAGAGACAATAAGGTTAAATAGATTATGTTGGTTTGGGCATGTACAGAGAATGGAAGGAAATAGAATTCCCGAAAGGCTATTATATATGAATTAAGGAACAAGAAGATTGAGAGGTAGACCAAGAAATAGATGGCAAGATGAGGTGAGAGAGGATGGAAGAATATTTGGCGGAGAAGGGTGGCAGGAAAAAGTATATAACAGAGAGGAATGGAAGAAGCTCCTGAGAACGGCAAGGAATCGTCGCATTCTGCACATGCCTATGGAATGAATGAATAAAGAGAGACTGCCTGATATACATTTACTGCATTCCATTCATAGACAGCCTCCTCCTCTCAGCGATATCCCTTGACTGTCCAGCATCCAAGGAATAGTAAATACATGTGCTGCATATCTGGAAAACTTGAGTTTTGTTGTCATTTGAAATATCAGGTACCTACCTTTGTACAGTGGGGACTGTGGTAGCACAGTGGTTAAGGTGCTGTGCTACAAATCGGAAGGTTGCTGGTTTGATCCCAGCTGGTGTCAGTGGATTTTTCTTTGACATTAAATCCTTTCAATCGCACTATGGCCCTGGGGTCGACTCAGCCTCTAACAGAAATGAGTACCAGGAGTATTTCCTGGGGGTAAAGGCAGCCAGTGCGTAAGGCTGACAACCTACCACCATCCTGTGCCGTTGTCATGAAATCTGGGAGCCTTAACTTCCTGGAACCCTCTGGGCCTGTCCAGGCCTGTAACGGGACTGCTTTAACTTTGTACAGTAATTCAATTCCAGCTGACCACTTTATAGTTTTTGCAAACAAAGTTTTTGTCATGCAACAAGTAAATGACTTACTGCAAAATTTTCTTTAGTCAAAGACCACAGTGAGTTAGTAATTAAGTGCTGTAAGTCAGAGCACACTTCATCAGCATGTACTTTTTGTTGAAATCTGAATGTTTAGTTTTCAGCAGGTTAGACCCTGCAAGTGGTGGGAATAGCGTGGATTCAGGTGTGTAGATGACTACCTTGTGTTTACCATTTGCGATACCGGTGTTCAGGGCATATGCACACACATATAGGCCTTCTTATCTTGTGGTGTAGACACTTACTTACTTACTGCATGGTGCAGAGTCCTTCTTGAGAAGCTAACTGGTTTGCAGCTAGTCAAGAAATTCCCCGCATTTCACGTAACCAGAAGGTTCATTACCGCACTCACAAGCGTCCGCCGCCTGTCTCTATCCTGGGCCAGCCCAATCCAGTCCATATACCCACATCCCACCTCCTGGAGATCCATCCTAATATTATCCACCCATCTACACCTAGGTCTCCCCATTGGTTTCCTTCCCTCCATTTTCCCCACCAAGACCCTACACACCCCCCTCTCCTCACCTATACACGCCACATGCCCAGCCCATCTCATTCTTCTAGATTTTATCACCCACACAATATTGGGTGAGCAGTACAGATCATTTAGCTCCTCGTTATGCGATAGTGTAGACACTACACGAAGAAATAATTTATACCTGCCCCAAGCAAATGTAACCATTTATCAAAAAGGAGATTATTATTTGGGGATGAAAATCTTTAATAATTTACTCTTGGAGATTAAGAATGTTGCTGGTAATCTAAAAAAAGTTTAAAATTGCTCTGAAATAATTTTTATACACTTACTTATTGTGTGCATTGGAAGAATACTATAATCAAACAAGGTATGTGTTTTATCACAAAATTCCTTACTATATTGGTATTGGTTTTGAGGTTCTATCATTGTACATTATATAGATATTCATTGATTGTGTGCATCATGAATTGATCTCATTTCATTGTATAAACCTGATGTCTTATTTGTGTATTGTATTTACAAAATTATTATTATTTGTTTTATGCTTTCTTCTGGGTAATTCCCCGGCATCTGAATTTTATACGCCGACTTTTTGGAACACTCTGTCCGTTCCATCTTCATAGGCAGGTAGGTATGAAGGCTGACTAGGTTTGAGAAATTTTGGGGTATTTACGTGGGGAAAATGTTTGGCTCGAAAATAACCCGAGCCAATAGGAAGGTGGGTGACAGTTTAGGGGTGGGTCAGAGTACAGAAACAGGCTGTGGAGAGTAACGACCCACATGGAGGCCACAGGTGGGTATGTGGGTCGTTACCCTCCGCAGCCTGTTTCTGTAATCAGACCCGCCCATGCCCCGTCACCCACCTTCCTTTTGGCTTAGGCTATTTTCGAGCCGAAACCTAGTCATCCTTCGTACCTACTTGCCTATGAAGATGGAAGAGAGAGTTTTGAAATGTCAGCATATAAAATTCAGATACCGAGGCATTACCCAGAAGAAAGCATACAACATTCAGAACATGGCGAAATTTTGAAATAAAAAATTATTATTATTTGTATTTTATTGTCGAGACGCATTCTATACTCTGTCTTTTATTATGTTAATGAGAAGTTATATATCCACTTTGATGGATCCCTGGAATGCTTAATAAGCAATCACTAAGCAAGCGTTGGCCAAATCCATGTGTTATTAAAAGTGGCATCCAGTTGGTTCAGCTACATGCAGATAAGATGTGCTAAAATCTGTAATGTGCATAATATGTACAAAACCCAAATGCTTCTTGTTCTTTAAAAATTGTGCACATAAATTGAATGTATATTGCTATGGAGTAACAGACACTTTTGACTGTCTTGCAGGTTGACGTTTGTAAGATATTATCAAGGAGTTTGTTGTTTTGCCCGCAGACCCGAAAGAGTGGGAAGACGGTATCCTGGCACAAGTGTTGGCCAGATCACAACAAGAATACATTGATTGCTTGAAGAAGGCTCGTGACAACGGTGACAACAGTGAGTCTGTAAGTTCAAACAGTTCGACTAACAGTGATGTTCAGGGACCCTCAACTTCAAGGTAACATCCATTCACTGTCACATTAGTAAACATTGCAGACATTTCTTGTTGCTATATTGTTTTAATATTCTGAATATAATATTTGTTACTGTGAAACATATTTGTTATTATTTACACTGCTCAGTGATTCATAATAAGTACTTCTATTTCATAGATACAAAAAACTGATAGCTCTTTACACTGTGAATTATGAGTTTTGTTAAGGAAATGACATGCTTTGTCATTAAGAAATTCAGAATGTTGAGAGAAGAGACAGTGGAACCGGTTTCTGACGAGCAAAACGTTATTTTTGGAGTTAACTCTTCTGGAGAAATGTTTTTAACGGTTATATCGAGTGAGAAAGGAAATGATATGAACATACCGGCACCGCAGCTCGCAGGAACACTTAGAAGTGTGGTATTTTCGATACGGATACGGTTACGTAAATAAAAATATCCGCACTGTTACCTTTGTCACAGTATTTTAAATCTTTTGGATATTGTGATATTTTGGGTTTTTGCCTCACTGTAGTGGAGATCCCGTCTCTCTTCCGGGATGTCATTTCCCTTCTTGCTCAATGTAATTGATTTGTGTAGTATGTTTTTTTTTGTTTATTTTGCTGTGCCATGATATAGTGAGAGTTTGCCACAGATATGTTTGTGAGCATAAGGCTTGTTTTAATGGCATAATATTCTGAAACTTGTATTACAGGTAGCGTTTATAGGGCAAAAAGGAGCACTTTTTGTTTTTTTTTGTTTTTTTTTTAATGAATGCTGGTTTATTGTGGCAGACATTTAGTGAATAATTTTTTACTCTTTTGATGCAACACATATAATGATTTTTTCTGATTCATACACATTACAATTCTACGTTATTCTTATAAAGAAATGAACATTAATGTCAGTCTACAAACGGATATGTTTAGAGGGAACTCGAAAAGTATAAATGGAGGAAATATCCTGTTTTGTAATACCAGTGATGCTGTAACGGTGTGTAACGAAAGAACGATGGTGGTGGTGAAATGTATGGAAATGTCTTGAATCAAAGTGTAGAACAGAGTTGATGTATGAAGATTGAAGGAAGAATATTTTGATATTTGTACCAGTAAACAGGGTGTCTGCAAACTCAGGTGCTGCTGAGGCAATAGACAGTGTAACACTGTAAGATTGTGTCACACCTGATAGTTTTAATCTTATATGAGAATGTGCTACCTGCTTTTGTTGTATAGGTCCAGTGCACCTGAATGTCTATGTCATAGCCTGATATAAAACTCATACTTCTGTCCATTGATAATGCACCTGAATGTTTATGTTGTAGCCTGTTTGGCTGAACAGCCTGTCTTGAGTATAGAATCAAATATATCAGGGAATAGAAACAGGAATTGCAAACTGTGAAAGGTTGATGTACCATACCGTACTAATAGCTTGTAACATGAAACATAAAATTCTCATTATGTGTCTTGCCTGGTAGTTTGTGCTAACCATGTAAAGTGCAGACATTGGTGTAATTTCAGTTTTAAATACAGTTTTAGTGTGTCAACATATAACATGGCATTACAGTAATCAGTAAGCAGCATGTGAAACACAACTTTCTGAAATGTATGTGTGTTGTTGTTGTTATTATTGTTATTGCTGGTGTAAGCTGGTTTTATTCCTTCCTGACTTAAACGTGAATCTTGCCTGGCAATTTAAGTACTGCTGTTGATTTCACAAGCTGTCACCCTTTCCACTCTTCTGTCAGAAGACTTCCAATGTCATAATTTTCCTATACAGGTCCAGGGTTGAGAGCCGACTGCTACCACCCATAGCTTTATAGTCAGTTTATGTTGTGTGCTTTGTACAATGTTTTTGGTGTCTTATGGTAGGTATACATTTAGGGACAGCAGATGGCTGGGGATTTACGTTTGTCCCTATCAGAGGGTCTTTTTCTTTTTAATGCAAATTGATACGTGCTTGGTAGGGGTGTGACTTGAAGTAAAATGGGGGGGGGGGGTTTAAACTGATACGTTGTATTGGTCGGTTGTTTAGTACTTCATGTGTGTAATTAATTCAACCTCTTCCAGCCTGTGAAAATTTTTCCTCTTTCAGCCTCCCCAAAAGTAATGAAACAACAAACTTTCTTTCTGTTGTGCTTCCTGCTTCTACCCTTTATAGATAGTCCATATTAACAGGACTGTGACTGTGATGATAAATATGAAGTTCCAACAAGAGCAATTACAAAACTTGACAGGAATGGTTTACAGAAGAAAATGGCAGAACCGAGTTGCGAATCGTGAAGTGTGCCAGCTGAAAAATATTTGTGTTTTGAAGCATTTATAAATGAGTCTCCAGGCTTTATTCTATCCTTACTCCACCGTGTGAGTACTTATGGGTTCAGGTGATTTGGTATGTGACATTGTGTCATGGGGTCAGTAGTTCAGGATCTTGTCACCTTTACTTTCAAGAATAAGCAGTCCATATAGAACTGATTGGACTGGTCGACTGCATGTACTTGGAATTGAAAGGGATGGACTGAGTACGCTTGAAGATGAAAGGGACAGACTGAATATTCTTAGAGACGAAAGGAACAGACTGAGTATGCTTGAAGACAAACGGGGCAGACTGAGTATGCTTGAAGGCGAACGGGGCGGACTGAGTAGGCTTGAAGACGAACTGGGCGAACTGAGTATGCTTGAAGACAAACGGGGCGGACTGAGTATGCTTGAAGATGAACGGGGCAGACTGAGTATGCTTGAAGATGAATGGGGCGGACTAAGTATGCTTGAAGTTGAACTGGATGGACTGAGTATGCTTGAAGATGAATGGGATAGACTGAGTATGCTTGAAGATAAAGGGGATGAACTGAGTATGAAGACGAATGGGGCAGACTGAGTATGCTTGAAGATGAACAGGGTGGACTGGATGGACTGAGTATGCTTGAAGACGAACAGGGCGGTCTGAGTGTGCTTGAAGACGAACGGGACGGACTGAGTATGCTTGAGGACGAACGGGATGGACTGAGTATGCTTGAAGATGAATGGGGTGGACTGAGTATACTTGAAGACAAAATGGATGGACTGAGTATGCTTGAAGACGAATGGGGCAGACTGAGTATGCTTGAAGACGAACGGGATGGACTGAGTGTGCTTGAAGACAAACGGGATGGACTGAGTATGCTTGAAGACAAAATGGACGGACTGAGTATGCTTGAAGATGAACGGGGCAGACTGATTATGCTTGAAGATGAACGTGGCAGACTGAGTATGCTTAAAAATGAACGGGTTGGACTGAGTATGCTTGAAGATGAAAGGGATGCAATCCTTTGAAATGTCGTGAACCACTGGATCATCAGCACCTTGTCACATCCCAGAAGTCTCAAATTCTCAACACTGGTATGAAAACCTAATTATTGCAAGGGATTCTATATGATTCAGTGGTGTTTTTATATAATGCTGAGATGCTATTGCATAGGGTTTTTTGTGTGTCTGCAAGCACCACATTATGATGGAAACCTGCATCTGCTGCAGACTTGGAGCCTCTAGTATAATTCTTTATTTCGTAGAACAGTCTCGAAGTGCCTACCTCCGGCTTCTGAATAGGATTCACACCTCTTGAAAATATTTCTGAATGTGCAACAGAGCCCCTTCTGAAGTAATTACCAGGTTGTGTGTGTGTGTGTGTGTGTGAATTTACTACTGTTTGTGAAATATGGCAGAATCTTCATTTAAGATCCTTCTGGGGAGAGGAACTCATTATAGCTTAAATGCAGGAAAGTATGAAATGGGGGTCGTATCAAAATCAGACGGAAAATGACTGATGTGGTTACAGACACATTGTAAAAGGTAAAACAATCCCATTGCAGGCCTGGACAGGCCCTGAGGGTTCCAGGAAGTAGAGGCTCCCTAATTTCAAAACAGTGGGCACATGAAGGTGGTAATGTCAGCCATATGCACCGGCCACTTTTATCCCCCAGGAAATATTCTTGGTACTCACTTCTGTTAAGAGGCTGAGTCAACCCCACGGCAGCATGCTGCCACAATACCCAACTGGTACAGCAAAATTAATGTGACTTTTTATAGTGTGACTTTAGCAAGGACGATATAGCTCCCTGATGATGGTCCTAGGACCGAAACATGTCGGAGCGTTTTTAATGTTTTAATGTGTAAATTTTATAAATTTT
>Ga0123354_10011427_pt1 | contig 13719 bp, 9 predicted proteins | sample TergutLab28metaG_2_FD_97872 | JGI IMG/M metagenome (GOLD analysis project Ga0123354, IMG submission 97872) | Labiotermes labralis P4 segment gut microbial communities from Petit-Saut dam, French Guiana - Lab288 P4 | ecosystem: Host-associated > Arthropoda: Insects > Digestive system > Gut ... | reverse complement strand
TGGAAGCGGCGTCTCAAGGTCTATCCCCTCATCTCAATAAGCCGTCATGGCCTCATGATCCAGATGCTTGCCGGCTTGATCACCTCCATCCTTTTGGCCACCTATTGCCATGATGAGCACGGCTAACCGGTCTCCATCCGCCGGGTCCGCCAATTACGCAACCAAATCCTCAACGAATCCAGAATGAGGTGCTTTGAATCTACCATGCAAGGACTGCCTATACCCGACAATATCATACATGAAAGTCCTTAACCGGACAGTAGCACTGCGCCAGAACAACGAACAGTGCGCCGGGATGCGACTCAAGGCTCCTTGGGGAGCGGCGCGAAGGTCATGCTGGCATCGACCACCACCGGCTCGTTGCCGACCTCGCCGACTATCAGCGGGTTGATTTCCAGGTCGAGAATCTGGGGAAAATCTGTGGTCAACTGGCTTATGCGCTGCAGGGCCACGGCAATGGCCTGGAGGTCGACCTCCTTGACTCCGCGCTTGCCCTGAAGCAGTTCGTAGGAACGGGTCGACTTGAGCATCTGAATCGCCTCGTTCTCAGTGATCGGCGCCAGGTGGAAGGTGACGTCCTTCATGACCTCGACGAAGATGCCGCCGAGACCGAACATCAGCATTGGCCCAAACTGGCGGTCACGGGTCATGCCGATGATCACCTCCAGCCCCTTTTCCGCCATTTTCTCGACATAAATGCCGCCGATGATGGCGTTGGGCGCGTGCTTGTTGATGCGCAACATCATCAGGTCAAAGGCGTCGGCGACCTCCTGGGCGGAACCGAGGTTGAGGCGTACCCCGCCGAGGTCCGACTTGTGGACGATCGAAGGCGAGATGATCTTGAGCGCCACCGGAAAACCGATGAAGCGGGCGATCTCCACAGCCTCCTCCTGGCTGGTGGTGAGGCGTCCCGGCGGCACACGGAAGCCGTAGGCCTGGAGGATGTCCTTGGATTTGACCTCGCCCAACCTGAGGCGGTTGGTCCGCTGCCGACGGGTGATGATCCGCTCGACCCGCCGCCGGTTGACCGGAAATCGGACCACATGGCGGGCCGGCCGGTTCCTCCAGCCCCCATACTCGTGCATGGTTTTGAGGGCGCCGACCGCCCGTTCCGGCGATTCGTAGAAGGGCAATCCCGCAGCAGCCAGCTCCTTGCGCGAAGGCATGATGTCGCTGCCGCCGAGAAAGGAAGCCACCACCGGGGTGACCCCGTCGAGATGGGCGACGATCGCCCGGACCGTGGCTGCCGGCTCGGTCATATACTGGGGGGCCAGCACCACCAGGATCGAATCGATGTCCGGGTCGGAGGCGGCGATATCGATGGCAGCGGCATAGTGGCGGGGTTCAGCGGCAGCGGAAATGTCGATGGGGTTGTCGATAAAGGCTGCGGCCGGCAACTGTTCGCGGAACTGCGCGGCCAGCCGGTCGTTCAGCGGAACGACGCTCATGCCCGCCTTTTCCACCGCATCGGAGGACATGGTGCAGGAGCCGCCCGAATTGGTGATGATCAACACCCGGTCGCCCTTGGGGGTCGGCTGTAGGGCCAGGGCGGTGGCGTAATCGAACAGGGCCTCGAAACTGTCGGCCCGGCAGATGCCCGCCCGCTTGAAGGCGGCGCCGTAGGCGGTGTCCTTGCCGGCCAGCACGCCGGTATGGTTGGCTGCGGCCTTGACGCCGGACACCGTGGTCCCGGCCTTGAGAATCACCACTGGTTTGTGCGCGCTCGCCTCCTCGGCCGCTTTGACGAATTTGTCGCCGTCGCTGATATCCTCAAGGTAGCCGACAATCACCCGGGTTGCCTCGTCATGGGCCAGAGCGGCGAGAATGTCGACCTCGGTGATGTCGGCCTTGTTGCCGATGGACACCGCCTTGGACACCCCCAACTCCCGTTCGTCGGCGATGTCCATCATTGCGGTGCATAGGGCGCCGGACTGAGAGAAGATGGCCAGTTGCCCGGCCTGTGGCGAACGTTTGGAGAAGGAGGCGTTGAGGTTGATTTTGGTGTTGATCACCCCCAGGCAGTTGGGACCGAGCAGCCGGACCCCGCCCTTGCGGCAAATCTCGCTCAGCTCCGCTTCGATGATCCGACCCTGGCGGCCGGATTCCTTGAAGCCGGAGGCCACGACCACCAGGACGCCCGCCTTTTTTCGCACCGCTTCCTGGGCTGCGGCCAGGACCTGGTCTGCCGGCACCGCCACCATCACCATATCCACCGGGTCCGGATAGTCCGCAAGCCGGGGATAGACCTTGAGCCCGAAAAGCTCGCCCCCCGCCGGATTGACCGGCACGATCGGCCCGGAAAATCTGCTCTGCACCAGATTGCACATGATGTAATAGCCGACCTTTCCCTCGGTCCTGGAGGCGCCGATCAGGGCGATCGACCTGGGTGTAAACAGCTTTTCCAGCATGGCAGTCTCTATTCCTTGAATTCTTCGGGGACGTGGATGGTGAAGCCGGCGGCCTCGAGCGCCTTGTACATGGCCCGGATGTTGTACGTGTTGATACGGAGATAAATCATGGCCCTGCGCTTGTCGCTGCCGTCCGTCCGGACCAGTCGGGTGAAGGAAACCTGTTTTTCCTCCATCACCTGCACCAGCCTGGACATGGCCTGGGGATCGCCGACATCTTCGATCGAAATCAACACCGACCCCTTCTCACCCAGACCGAACAAGCTGCGGTAGGCGTTCATCAGGTCGGCGGTGGTGAAGATGCCGACCACCTTGTTCTCGTCGCTCACCACCGGTAGGGCGCCGATCTTACGCGATTGGAAGAGGAGCAAGGCGTCGTCCAGGGTAGCGTTGGGGTTGAGCATCAGGCAGTCGCGGGTCATGAGCACGCTCATCGGCGTGCTGTTGACCTGCTCCTCGACCCGGCGCCGCTCCTGGCTGCGGGCCACGGACGACGGTCGGGCCGAACGCAGATCCCGGTCGGAAAGGATGCCCTGGAGCTCGCCCTGCTTGTCCACCACCAAGAGATGGCGGATATTTTTCTGCTGCACTATGTCCATCGCCTCGGCCACGGTCGTCTCCGGCGTGACCGTGATTGGCGAAGGGGTCATATGGTAACGAATAAACATGGCCGTCCTCCCATCCTCTCTGTTTCCAGGTTGTTTGCCTTCATGTTTCCCGCTCTCGCCACATCTGCTTCCAGGTTGTTTGCATTCATGCGTCCCGCTCAGCCAGCCCTTGCAGATATGCTTCAACGCAGCTGCCCAACCGGCGCAGGTTGTACCCGCCCTCCAGGATGGACACCACTCGGTTCCGGGTGAATTCCTCAGCTATTTCGCGGACAAAGACGCCAAGTGTCCGATACAGCTCGACGGTGAAGGTAAGCCCGGACATGTCGTCGTCGCGGTGGGCGTCGAAACCGGCGCCGACGATCAGGGCATCGGGCCGGTTCTCTTGTAAAAATTGGTGTATTTTAGGCAAAATACGCTGCACATGCTCCTCTCCAGCTCCCGGCGGCAACGGCAGATTGAGAATGGTGCCCTTGCCGGCGCCGATCCCCCGCTCCTCGGCCCAGCCTGTGCCTGGATAGCTGAAACTGGGATGTTCATGGATTGAAATATAAGTGGTCTCGGCGTCTTCCTCAAAGGCGGTCTGGATGCCGTTGCCGTGGTGGGCGTCGAAATCAAAAACGCAGACCCGGCGCCGCTGATATTGTCGTTGCCAGTAACGGGCCGCGATCACGCAGTTGTTGAAGAAGCAGAAACCATAGGGCTGGTTGGGTTCGGCATGGTGTCCCGGCGGACGGGTCTGGCAGAACACGATCGCTCCGGGTTCAGCCTCGACCAGATCAATGCCCACTAGTCCCGAACCGGCGGACAATGTGGCGATTTCATAGGAATCGTAGCCCACTTGGTTATCGGGATGATCGATATAGGTGCGCCCGCTCAGCACGGATTCCTCGAAGCGGAACAGCCAGTCCTCGGTATGAAAGGCCAACAACTGCTCACGCTCGGCCGGTCGGGGCGGCAGGTGGTGGATGCGGTCGCCCAGATAGCCCTCGGCGAGCCGGTCGGTTATCGCCAGCATCCGTTCGGGTGCTTCTGGGTGGTCGCTGCCGCCGGTGTCGTGGCGGAGGAATTCCGACGCGGTGATGATAGTGATAGGCGAATCGTTATTCATGGTAAGTGATGGCGGATCGGACAATCAGGGCCGGGAAAACCGGAAAACGCCTCTGTTGCAATTCAAACGAATCTACCGTATCCATCCCAAAAAACGAAGCGTTATCTTGCGGGTAGGGGCTGATAAGTGGCGAAGAATTCCGGCAGCGTCCATGCAATACGCGGGTGCAATGTCCCGACGCTGTGGTATGATGCCGCAAACCCGATTGATCACGCGGCGCGCCGCTCTGCATTCGCCCGCCGCACTGCCATACCATCCCGTTCCCATGGTCCACCCTTCAGCCACTGCCAACCTTTCGCTCGCGAGCGCCAGCCCGACTGCGCCGGTGCTCGTGCTTGACAGGGTGGACAAGGGCTTTGTCGTGGAAAAAAAGCGGATCGCGGCCTTAAACGAGGTGAGCTGCGCCATCCGGCCCGGCAGGGTCACCGGCCTGATCGGTCCGGACGGGGCAGGCAAGACCACTTTGATGCGGCTGTGCGCCGGTCTGCTGCTCCCCGACCGAGGGACCGTGCGGGTTTTGGGCGTGGACGTGGTCCTTGAACCGCTTGCGGTCCAGGCGCAGATCGGCTACATGCCTCAGCGTTTCGGCCTGTACGAGGACTTGAGTGTGCGGGAAAACCTCGATCTCTACGCCGATCTCCAGGGGGTGCCGGCCAAGGAGCGCAGCGGGCGCTACCAACAACTCCTGGCCATGGCCGGCCTGGAAGAGTTCCAAGGGCGGCTTGCCGGCCGGCTTTCCGGCGGCATGAAGCAGAAGCTGGGCCTGGTCTGCACCCTGGTGAGGCCGCCGCGCCTGCTGCTGCTCGACGAACCCACCGTGGGCGTGGACCCGGTCTCCCGGCGGGAACTGTGGCAGATCGTCTATCACCTAGTCGAGTCCGAGTCCATGAGTGTGCTGCTCAGCACCGCCTATCTCGACGAGGCCGAGCGGTGCGCCGAGGTGGCGCTCATCCATTGCGGCCGCATCCTCGGTCATGACAAACCCACAAACTTCAGCCAACAGGTGGCCGGCCGCACCTGGCTCATCCGGGCGCCAGCACTCGCCAAGCGAACCTTGCAGCGCCAACTGAGCCGCAATCCGGCGGTGCTCGACGCCCTGGTCCTGGGCGCCTCGGTGCGAGCGGTCAGTCGCGATTGCACTCCCCCGACCCTTGCCGATCTGTCCAACCCCTCGGGGGCAGAGGTCATCCTGGCGCCGCCTCGGTTCGAGGACTTTTTCGTTGCCACCCTCAAGGACGAGGCAGCCGACAGAAAAAACAACCGGATCGCCCTGGCCGTGCCAGGCAGCCGTAGGGGTGGCGATGAGGTGATCATTGCCGACAACCTGGTGCGCCGGTTCGGCTCCTTCTACGCGGTCGACCGGGTCAGCTTCCGGGTGCGGCCCGGCGAAATCTTCGGCCTGCTGGGAGCCAACGGCGCCGGCAAGACCACCACCTTCCGCATGCTCTGCGGCCTGCTGCCCATCACCAGCGGCGCCTGCACCGTGGCCGGGCTGAACCTGCGCACCGCAGCTGCCGCAGCCCGCGCCCGCATCGGCTACATGGCGCAAAAATTCTCCCTGTACGGCAACCTGACCGTGCAGCAAAATCTCCGGTTTTTCAGCAGCGCCTACGGGCTGCACGGTGGACGCCGCCGCCGCCAGATCGACTGGGCCCTCGCCACCTTCGACCTTGCGCCCTATGCCGCCACCGAAAGCCAGAATCTGCCGCTCGGATTCAAACAGCGCCTGGCCCTGGCCGTGGCCCTGATGCACGGGCCCGAGGTGCTGTTCCTTGACGAGCCCACCTCAGGGGTCGATCCCCTGGCCCGCCGCGACTTCTGGGCCCAGATCAACAGCCTTGCCGACCAGGGCGTCACCGTGCTAGTCACCACCCATTTCATGGAAGAGGCCGAATACTGCGACCGCCTGGTCATCATGGCCGACGGCCGGGTCTTGGCCGAGGGCACGCCCGAGGAAATGAAAGAGCGACACGGCGGCGATCTGGACCGCGAGGCCACCATGGAAGACGCCTTCATCGGCCTGCTGCGACACCATCAACCAATGGGGACTTGATGCCATGAAACCAGGATCGCTGCTTCGCCTCAAGGGCATCATCCGCAAGGAATGGCTCCAGGTCATCCGCGACCCGTCCAGCATCGCCATTGCCTTTTTCCTGCCCCTGCTGCTGCTCCTCATCTTCGGCTACGGGGTATCCCTCGACGCCAAGAACATCCGGATCGGCCTGGTGATCGAACAGCCGGACAGCGCCTCGCTCAGCATTGCCGGGGGTTTTGAGCACTCGCCCTATTTCGCCCCCATCCATCTGTCCTCGATCCAGGAGGCGGAAAATGCACTGCGGGCATCGACCATCGACGGCATCATCTGGCTGCGCCAGAATTTCGCCGCCGATTATCTGAACAATCAATCGCCGCCGATCGGGGTGCTGATCAACGGGGTAGACGCCAACACCGCCCGCCTGATAGAGGGCTATGTCCAGGGAATCTGGTTCAGCTGGCTCGAACAACAGGCGGAGAAAGCAGGCAGAACGCTGCGCTCACCAGTGCAGCTGGAGCAGCGCATTTGGTTCAACCCCCAGGTGCGTTCCACCGACTTCCTGGTGCCGGGCATCCTGGCGGTGGTCATGACCCTGATCGGCGCCCTGCTCACCGCCCTGGTGATTGCCCGCGAATGGGAGCGCGGCACCATGGAATCGCTGCTGGTGACCAGGATTTCGGTCAACGAGATCCTGTTGGGCAAGCTGATCCCCTATTTCATTCTCGGCATGGGCGGCCTGCTGCTTTCCCTGGTCATTGCTGAAACCCTCTTCCATGTGCCGGTGCGTGGCTCGCTCTGGCTCCTGTTCGCGGTCTCGGCCCTGTTTCTCTGGGTGGCCCTGGGCATGGGTTTTTTCATTTCCACGGTCTTCAAATCGCAGTTCGTGGCGGCCCTGGTGGCCATGGTCAGCACCTTTCTTCCGGCTTTCATCCTCTCGGGCTTCATCTTCGATATCCAATCCATGCCCACTCTTATCCAGGGCGTGACCCTCCTGATCGCCGCCCGCTACTATGTGGCCATCCTCCAGACCCTGTTCCTGGTCGGCGACGTCTGGAGCGTCATCCTGCCCAACGCGGCCGCCCTGGCGGTAATGGGCCTCTTCTTCCATGGCCTGGTCCACCGCCGGACCAGAAAACGACTCGAATAGGCAGTACTGTGAGCCCCCGTCTTTTCGCCCTGATCATCAAGGAATTCCTCGCCCTGTTCCGGGACAAGAAAAGCCGGATGGCGGTCATCGTGCCGCCGATTCTCCAATTGTTGATCTTCGGCTATGCCGCCACCTTTGATCTGGAGCAAGCGCCCCTGGCCATCTACAACGAGGATGAGGGCGCTTTTTCCCGCGACCTGGTCAGCCGATTCGAACGTTCCCCGGCCTTCGAAGTGATCGGCTACCTGCGGTCGGAAGCGGAGATCAGGCCGCTGGTGGATCGCAAGGACGCTTTGCTGGTGCTCCATGTCGGCCGACAATGTTCGGCCGACGCCGCCAAGGGCGAGGGGTGCTCGGTCCAGGTGCTGATCGACGGCCGCAACTCCAACACCGCCATGCTGGCGCTCAACTACGTCCGCTCGATCGTCACTGATTTCAACGAGGAGCAGATCGAACAGACCACAGGCACGCTCCTGCCAGCGCGGCTCGCCGTGCTGGCCTGGTTCAATCCCAACCTGGAAAGCCGCTGGTTCATCGTCCCCGGGATCGTGGCCCTACTGGCGATGATCGTCGCCCTGGTGGTCACGGCACTGTCGGTGGCCCGCGAGCGCGAGGCCGGCACCTTCGACCAACTGCTGGTCACCCCGCTTCAACCTTGGGAAATCCTGATCGGCAAGGCCATGCCCGGCCTGATTGTCGGCGTCGGCGAGGCCTCGCTCATCGTGGCGGTGGCGGTCTACTGGTTCAGGGTGCCCCTGGTCGGCGACATGCTCACCTTATTGCCGGCCCTGGTCATCTATGTGCTGTCGATCATCGGCATCGGCCTGATGATCTCCTCCTTCTCCAACACCCTCCAGCAGGCCCTGTTGGGTTCTTTTTTATTTATCGTCCCGGCGGTCACCCTCTCCGGTTTCTCCACCCCGATCGCTAACATGCCGGATTTCATGCAGACCCTGACCTATCTCAACCCCATGCGGTATTTTTTGATCATTGTCCGCCGCGTCTTCCTGGAAGGCGCCGGAATGGAATACTTCTGGCAAGAGTTGTGGCCAATGTCGCTCATTGCCGTGACAACACTGGCGCTCGCCACCTGGCTGTTTCGGCACCGGATGCATTGAGCGTCCTACTGCCGTTGACCCGCATTTCGCCCAAGGCCCTGGCATGGAGCATAATTGAACATCAAGGCAGAAAAATAAACAACGCGGGCGGACAGCCCGGCAAACGGCAAGGAGCGGGCCGACGACCGCGACGAGGTTGACAGTCATGAAAAAATTCCTTCGCTTCAGCATAATCGCCAAGATCACCCTGGTGCTCTTCTTCTACATCGCCTCGGTGACCACCATGGGGGTCGTCTCCTACAACGATCTGGTGGCCACCGAGAAGAAGACCGAAATTTTGGAACTGGCATACAATGTCCACAACAACATCATAGAATCGAGGAGATACGAGAAGAACTACTTTCTCTACGGCAACGTGGACTCGCTCTACAGCACCATCACCATGATCCAGAAGGCCTCGGAAATCATCGACGCGATCCTCCACCACGACGGGGAGTTGGCCATCACTCCGAAGCTGCAGGAACTCGACACCAACATGGGGGTGTACACCAAAAAAATCTATGAATTGCTCGCCCTTAAAGAAACAGATCCGGAAAAATACGCCCAGACCACAGGGGAAATCCGGCAGTACGGCAAAAAAATCTCGGAGATGAGCGATGATATCGTCAACGATGAGAAGACGCTCATCCATTCGATGATCGCCCTGTTGCGGGAGCAGTTGGTGGTCTGGTCGTCGGTGGCCATCTTCATCGGCATCATCCTTTCTCTGCTGATCGTCAACTTTGTGTTCAAGCCGCTGACCGCGGTCAAGCGGGCCACCGAGGCCATCGCCCAGGGCCGGTTCCAACGGATCGAGATCACCAACAGCAAAGACGAGCTCCAGCAGGTCATGGAGGCTTGCAATGTCATGGTCCAGGAACTCGAGCGCCGCCAGAACCAACTCATCCAGGCCGAAAAACTCTCCTCCCTGGGCACCCTGACCGCCGGGGTGGCCCATCAGTTGAACAACCCGCTCAACAACATCTCAACCTCCTGCCAGATCGCCATCGACGAGTTTGACGCCGGCGACACGCCCCTGCTCAAGCGGATGCTGCGCAACATCGACCAGGAAACCCTGCGGGCCCGGGATGTGGTCAAGAGCCTGCTCGATTTCGCCCGTACCCAGGACTTCACCCTCCGCCAGGCCTCACTGGCCGACATCGTCCACAAGGCGGTCTTGCTCGCCAAGAGCCAGGTGCCGCCCGACATCGGCGTCATGATCCACATTCCCGACAACTTGGTGCTGACTGTGGACGCGCAACAGATGCAGGAAGTCTTCATCAACATGATCATCAACGCGGCCCAGGCCATCGAACGCCAGGGAGAGGTCGTCATTGCCGCCACTGTCGATGACGCGAACCAGGAGGCTGTGATCGAGATCCGCGACACCGGTCAAGGCATTCTGGAAAAAAATTTGGCCAAGGTCTTCGATCCCTTTTTCACCACCAAGGAGGAAGGCCAGGGCACGGGTCTCGGCCTGTCGGTGGTGTACGGGATCATTCAACAGCACCAGGGCAATATTACCGTGCAAAGTACACCCGGCCAGGGTACATCCTTTTTCATCCGCCTTCCCTACCCCGGCAGCAAGGAACATTAAACAAAAGCGATGCACAAACGCACAATCCTGGTGGTCGACGACGAACCCATCGCCCGCGACAATCTCGCCCACATCATCACCAAAGACGGCCATGCGGTCAGGGTGGCCGCAAACGGCCAGGAAGCCATGGCCATCTTAGGCAAGGAAGAGGTGGATCTGGTCCTGACCGACCTGCACATGCAGGGGGGTGACGGCATGGTCGTTCTGGAGGAAGCCAAGAGGCTGTGGCCAGCTGCCGAGGTAGTGATGATCACCGGCCATGCCAGCGTCGACACTGCGGTCGAAGCCATGCGCAAGGGCGCCTATCACTACGTGGCCAAGCCGTTTAAGATCAACGAGTTGCGGGCAATCATTGACAAGGCCCTGGAAAAGAGCCTGCTGCGGCGGGAAATCCAAGCCCTGCGGGAGCAGTTCGACGCCGGCAAGGGTACTGGGCGGATCGTCGGCCAAAGCCCCAAGATGCAGGCTCTGCGGGAAACCATCAACCAGGTGTCGCAACTGGACTGCAACGTGCTGATCCAGGGGGAAACCGGAACCGGCAAGGAACTGGTCGCCCGGACCATCCACGAACTCAGCCCCCGGGCCAAGAAACGGTTTGTGGCCTTTAATTGCGGCGTCTTCACCGAGGAGCTGATCGCCAGCGAGCTGTTTGGCTATGAACGAGGGGCCTTCACCGGTGCCGGCAAGGCCAAGAAGGGCTTGCTGGAAACGGCGGCGGGCGGCACAGTTTTCTTCGACGAGGTGGGAGAACTGCCGTTGTCGATGCAGGTGAAGCTACTGCGCGTGCTCCAGGAGCGAACCCTGATCCGGGTGGGCGGCACCGAGGAAATCGCCATCGATTTCCGGGTGCTGGCCGCCACCAACAAGGATCTCAAACGCGAGGTCGAGGCCGGCGCCTTCCGCTCCGACCTGTATTATCGGTTAAACGTGCTGACCATCAACGTGCCTTCCCTGGCCGAGCGCAAGGACGACATCCCCATGCTGGTCAGCCATTTTCTCGCCAAGCATGTCCGGGCGGGCAGAACGGCGCCCCAGCTTTCACCCGAGGCGGAACGGCGGCTGTTGTTCTACGATTATCCCGGCAACATCAGGGAACTGGAGAACATCGCCCAGCGGATGCTGATCACCTGCGACGGCGAGGTCATCGAAGCCCAGCACATCGCCGCCGCCTTTGGCGATAGCGACGGGGTCGCGGTCCGCGAGCAGCGCCAGGACTGGCCCACCCTGGAAGAACACGAAAAACGCTATATTCTGGAAGTCCTCGACGAAGTGGAGGGCAACCGGTCGGCAGCGGTGAAAATCCTCGGCATCGACCGAGTATCTCTCTGGCGCAAGATCAAGCGCTACGGCCTGGAAAACCCCGACACCTGACATCTCTCCTTCCTCTCTCCTTCCTCTCTTCTTCCTTTCCGCTGCCCTTCCTTTCCTGTCCCGGCCAGGCTGCCAGTCACGACATCAGAATGAAACTCTGGCTGGTGAACAAGGGTCCGATGATCTCGCCGGCATTGGCCACCAGTTGCAGCCGGATGCCTTCCACCACATCGACGTCCAGGGCTTCCACTTCTTCCTGGTTAGCCTGCGGCAGCAGCACCAGTTGCACCCCGGTCCGCTTGGCGGCCAACACCTTTTCCCTGATCCCACTGACCGGCAGAATCCGGCCGGTAAGGGTCATTTCCCCGGTCAAGGCCACGTCCCGCCGGGCCGGCCGCTTGGTGAGCAGGGACAGTAGAGCTGCGAAGATGGTGATCCCCGCTGAAGGGCCGTCCTTGGGAATGGCCCCGGATGGGAAATGGATGTGGACATCGGCGCCCTTGAAGAAATCGTCGGAAATGTCGAAATCGCCAGCCCGGCTGCGCAGAAAACTGAGCGCGGTCTGGGCCGACTCGCGCAGGACCTCGCCCAAAGAGCCGGTCAACAGCAAGGTGCCCGAACCCGGCATCAGGGCCGCCTCGACACTGATGATCTCGCCGCCGGTCTCGGCCCAGACCATGCCGGTGGCGATGCCAGGCTGCGGACTATCTTCGGCTGCCTCCCGCCGGAACTTGCGGGGGCCGAGCAGTTTGGTCACCGCCGGAGCGTCGATCAGGATCTGCTCCTCCTGCCGGCTGGCGGATTTGAGGCAGAGCATGGCGATCTTCCGGCAAATGTCGGCAATTTGCCGTTCCAGGCCGCGCAGACCCGATTCCCTGGTGTAGTCGTTGATCACCCTGGACAGAGCCTCGCCGGTCAGCTTGACCGCAGACCTGGACAATCCCGCCACCTTGAGCTGTCGGGGCAGAATGAACTGCTGGGCGATGTGCAGCTTTTCCCGCTCGGTGTAGCCGGTGAATTCGATGCATTCCATCCGGTCCAACAACGGGCCCGGCAGTTTGGTCAGGTCGTTGGCCGTGGCGATGAACATGATCCGGGAAAGATCGAAGGGCAGATCCAGGTAGTGGTCGGTGAAATGGACGTTCTGTTCCGGATCGAGCACCTCGAGCAGGGCCGAGGCAGGGTCACCGCGAAAATCCTGGCCAATCTTGTCGATCTCGTCGAGCATGAAGACTGGGTTGTTGACCCCGGCCCGCTTCAGTTCGGTGATGATCCGGCCAGGCAAGGCCCCGACGTAGGTACGCCGGTGGCCGCGCAGTTCGGCCTCGTCACGCAGTCCGGCCATGGACAGGCGGATGAACTGCCGTTGCAGGGCCTCGGCGATGGCCCGGCCCACCGAGGTCTTACCGGTGCCGGGAGGGCCGGTGAAACAGAGGATCGGCCCCTTGCCCATCTGGATAAAGAGCTTTTTCTCCAACACATCCTTGACGGTGCGCCGCAGTTCATCGAGGTTGACTGGCTTGCTCAGGTAGTGGGCCGCGCCCTTTTTCAGGGCATCCACCGCCGAACTGACTGTGGCAAAGCCGGTGACCATGATCACCGGCACTTCCGGGGCATTACGGTTGACCTGGTTCAGCAGCTCGATGCCGTCCATCCGCTCCATCTTCAAGTCGGTCACCACCAGGTCGATCTCCTCGCCGGCCATCACCTCCATAGCTTCGGTCCCGTTGGCGGCCCCGTGACAGGTGTAACCCTCCTTGCCGAGCACGTGCATCAGGTTGCTGCGGGCGATTTCCTCGTCGTCGACGATGAGGATCGATTGCCTGGCCTTGCTGCACAAGGTCTTGGCAGCCAAAAATTCGAGAATCCGCTGCTTGACCTGGCTCAGGCCATAGTGCCAAGTGTCGAGCATGGCCTGGGTCCGGGCCAGGTCGAGTTTATGCTGGCTGGAGACGTTCCAGGGCAGGGTCAGGAGCAGTTCGATATAGTTGATGCCCACCGAGTATTCAGCCACGGCCGCATCTGTTTTTTCCAGCTTGTCCAGTTCGCCGGCAATCGTCTCCATGACCTCGTGGGGCAGTTGAACCGCATCCGCCCGCGAGCGAAGCAGCGCAAGGGGTGAAGACGTTGCTTCGGGTCGTGGTTCAGGCTCTTCGCTCCGTTCCGTTTTCTTCTTGAAAAACATGGCTAGTGTCCTGTGCGGTTAATTTAGTCTTTTGATATATTGCGCGTTTTAGTGCTGCATGCCGCGCATACGCGAGAAGTATACAATAACCGAAGAGCAAGGCCAGGAACTGGAATCTCTGCTCCGCTCCCCCAAAACTGCTCAAGATTTGGCATTCCGGGCCCAGATTATCCTCCTGACGGCTTCAGGTAAAACTGCTGAGGATTTGGTTGCCGAGTTG
>Ga0123354_10011426_pt1 | contig 13722 bp, 5 predicted proteins | sample TergutLab28metaG_2_FD_97872 | JGI IMG/M metagenome (GOLD analysis project Ga0123354, IMG submission 97872) | Labiotermes labralis P4 segment gut microbial communities from Petit-Saut dam, French Guiana - Lab288 P4 | ecosystem: Host-associated > Arthropoda: Insects > Digestive system > Gut ... | reverse complement strand
CATAATACGGAAAGTACTGCAATGTGAAGCTTGAAGCCTGAGCGGTGGGGATCACCGCTGGTTCAAGAGAAGTACCAGGAAGAAATGCCTGTGACAGGAGACATACATATTGTATAATAATGATAATGCTGGTCCTAGTGCCCGCGCGATCTAAGCCGTAGGTCTGCGGCTGTTCGCCTGCTGAGATTGTGGGTTCGAATTCCATCGGGAGCATGGATGTCTGTCTTTTGTGAATGTTGTATTTTGCCAGGTAGAGGTCTCTGCGACGAGCTGATCACTCCTCCAGAGGAGTCCTACTCACTGTGGTGCGTCGTAGTGTGTGATCTAGAAACCTCATGAATGAAGAGGCCCTGGCCCACTGGGGGCTGTTGCGCCAAAAGAAATTAATAATAATAATATAATAATTACAATAATAATCCAAATATTTTAAAAGAATCCTACAGGAAGTCACAAAACATTCAACACATAACTGGTGCATTCCGTGCTTTAACTCAAAGTGATAACACCAATAGTCCAAAACCAGTAGCGAAAATCGTCCCTCAAAAACTGGCTCTCAAGTCTGGACAACCAAAGGGGAAACCAACACTGTATACAAATACGAGTCACAGTCTATGTTAGATAAATCACTTTACAAACTATAATATAAGCGGTCCGTAACAACTGATATAAATGTCCATAAAAATCAAATGTAAATGTCATGGTATATCATGCCCTGAACGCAGTAAGGGAACTATAGGTTTAAGCCTACTTTTTATTTTAACCCTGGCAATATATGGGGTGGAAGGTCAGCTCGAACGTCCTGGCCACTGTATTCCAGTGAACTACTCAGCACCCTTCGTACAAGAGGTTGCTTGGGTCCCAGAGCGGGATTTGACGAGTCGAAAAACCTTGTCCCCACCGCGATTCCAAACCCGTTCCGTCCAGCTCGTAGCGAATCGCCACAACTACTACGTTATCTCGGCACCTCAGTTTCGTCCTGTTCTATATATTCTAATGCATAAGGCAGTAGCACTTCATACATACCGTATAGTTAGAAGGGTTTTAAAGGAATAATGAATAAGAAGTGCTTTGTCAGTTAAAAAAACCCACAAACTTTGGAATCTAGTTAAACATCCTGTAATTCAGGGGATGATGATGATGATGATGATAATAATAATAATAGACACTTTTGGTTCTCATACAGACTGTTCTTGCCGCACGTGACCCGCGATAACTGGACCAGAGAGACTGCGACTAATGTAAAGAAAGGAAACTAGAACCACAATCTATTTCATAATATAATTCAAGGTGACGCAAATTCGAACTCCGAATCAACCATCTAAAAACGTTACTGTTAGACGCATAAGGGGTTACACTATCAGAAGGGAAGCATTGCAATTTGGGAAATTAGGTATTCATATTTCTTCTCTTTATCTGAGAACGGGCAAGTTTGAATGGTTTCCGGTTCCTCTTTAATCTGAATACAGAGAATACGAGGTGCAGGTCTGGACCAATTCCTTGCGGATCATTAATTGAGAAAGTACCCTGGCGTCGCGAAATGCCTTCTTTTCTCCTTTTTGTTCCACGTTTGGAAGGGAACCTGGCTGAGATCGTGGCCTCTCACAGACAAATTGCAATGCATTTTTCATTTGTCCTAGGGAGCTCCACAACAGATAACCTTGGGTTTCTATCGGGCATCTGAGAGACAATTTTAGACTCCAGAATCATGCAAATTATAACCTTCGTAAGAATCGCATGATAGAGAAAATTTCAGATGCTCCGTCCTCTGAATAATATAAGAACCCCGTTTCGAATGAAAATGTGCAAATCACATTCAATATCACTCCATAGTAACGTTTGTAATCCTTCAGTAAGTGGGTGCTATTTGTTGAAGTAAAGGGAATGTAGAATGTAGAGGAAGAACAAGGAATACGTAGAAAATTCTACCCGAAATTCCTGAAGGGAAAAGAAAACCTCGTATACCTGTACGTATGGAGAACACAAATATTTCATAATCAAATAGATGAAGTGAGTTTATTAATGACTCAATGGTTAGTATTTTTTAATTAATTCCAACCGTCTTTACACAACAATATTATAGGTTAGATGTTCAGTTAAGCAAGCTGCATGTTTCGGCCATCATGTCCATCATCAGGCTTACAAAAATCGGTATCTATTAAGAATCCCATACGTACAGCAACCTTTTTTGTACCTTAATTGATACCAATCTTTTGTAAGCTTGATGATGGCCATGAAGGCCGAAATATGTAGCTTCCTTCACTGAACATCTAATCTATAATATTGTTGTGTAAAGAGGGTTGGAATTAATAAAACATGATATATACACAACGGGATGAAAACAATTCACTTTACAATTATTAGTAGCTTGAAATTCCTTGTGAAGAGAGAAAATTCTTGACCAGGTCAAAAAACTTTAACTTGAAGTGTAGGATTCAGCCTCGCGGATTTAGGGAAATGTGACGAATATCTATGGATCATGGTGCAAAGCAATTATTGTAGAAAGCATATGGAGGTAGATCTGCACTCATATTTAGAGTCTCGTAACTTCATGACTCGACTGCTTTGCGTCAAGAAATACAGAGCTGGACACCAGGATCCAAGGATATTTCGCAGGGCAACAAAATATCGCGTCGGGTGAGTGTCACTGCTGTGTGGTTTAAATGCATTCCAGTTACAGCTCCATGCCTGGAGACTGTCTATTATGATTGAGGATTTTCAAGATTTTCTTAAGTCTGCTTAGGAAGATTCGAGGATATTGCTTTGAATTACAACATGAGTGCTTCCTCCCATAACTTTCGAAATAATAGTCACCAATCATCTTACGCCTGAAGGCTAAGTAGGCTTGAAATTAAAAATAGAGGAACGCGAGAATAAAATCCAGAAACATTTTCGTCCTTCACAAACTGAGGAAGGTATAAATTACGATAAATTAACGAAGTTTTTAAACTTTACAGTCCTGAATAAAGAACAAATTACATTTTATGAAGTAATACTTCAGTTCCAATAGCCAGAAACAAAAATAAGGTAGGATATTATACTGCTATCCGTAATATGGGTTACTTGATGAATTGGAAATGAATAGTAATGTTAGGGAAATCCTACTTCAATATCCTATGGAAATGAAAAAAATGAAGCCTTCTCGTCACCCTTTCGCTCTGAACATGGAAGTAGTACATTCCTACAAAATGTATGAAGAAATTTCTACCCGACTACACAGTGTCGTCTCTAGAAGACAGCAATCTTCCAAAGCTTCTCTCACGAAAACTTCAAATATCGTAAATTAGATCTTAAATCCAGACAGGCAATAATGAACAAGGTATTTAGGCAAAAGGCGAGAAGAAATAAAAAAATGTTTTTGTTGTAGTCTACAAGGGAAAAGAAAATTAATCGACAATATTGATAACACTTAAGTTCATACAGGCTTCTAGCGCATCCGTCAATGTGGATAGAAGAGAACTTCACTCAGGCTGTGAAGAATGGGACAACGTAAAGGCATTGGAAACTTAAAGAGTGAAATTCATATGTCATTACACTTAAAACGTCAACACTTCTATCGCAAAACACAATGCACCTTCCGTATAAGGAATAACTAAGCGGTTTTGTTTTGAGAACCACACAAAGCACTTACTGCGTAGTAAGAGACACAGTTTTTAAATGTTACAACTTTTAACGTTTAAATTTTGGTGCTATAATTCTTAATTTTGTAGTCTATGTGCCTGACCGCAAACATTGCCGCACACAGATGTGTTGTCGAAATGAGATTTACACTAATTCAAAACAAAATTTTGATAATTATCATTACTGATATCTCTTAATGTGTTACATAACACAAAAAAGAAACAAATTCAAAATTCCAAATCAGAAAAGAGAAAACAAGCGATATTAATCTGACATCGATTAATCAGTGTTTGTTCTATTAATTATCTAATATTTCACGTAGGTCTAATATAATATGAATTTTTGGAATGAAGCTGCAGGAAAGTGAACAGGTCTAAAGACGGATTAATTTATACCCCAGGGATTTGAGGTTCTCGCAACAATAAGTGTTAAATTACAGTGTTCTGAAGATGAACATAATTTAGTTCCGTAAATTATTACCAACATTTTGGGGAAATATACCACTTCCACCATTGGGACATGAAGGAGAGAACAGATTTATCCGAAACGTCCGAACTTATCCTCTAACCTTCACGGCTGTTATATATGAAGGACGTAATATGAATGTAGTTAAGTGGATTTCCCAACCGTGTCGTGAAAGCTCGAGTTGTGGTAAAGGAACATAAAATATTGTGTAGACTAAACTAGGTGCTGAAAGAAAGACGAAAGAAAATTTTTGGTCCCTAGAAGTATCACGTACTTTAGGACGCTTATCATCTTCCGCACTGCTCTTAATATCTTGACTTTTAAAGTTTTGGTGTAATATTTTTTGCCCATGTAAACAAAAGAGTCGCATGAATGAGGTAAGTCTGGGAAAAAATACCTGCTCTTATTGTAGGAAAATACAGTTTGATTGAAAGTGGCGTAGAATGGGTAATGATATTAACATATATTTAAAAGAAACAGAATTTGACATTGTGGTCTAAATTCGCCTGGCTCATGATAGCGTTTGGTGATGGTGTATTATGAACATCGAAGAGACCTCTGGGTTCCAAAACAACTGGGGAATGACGGACTCTACTAATTGAAGTTAATCAATTATTATACCAACTACTGCACATATATAAAATTTATGAAATTGACACATTGAGACATTAAAAAAGCTCCGACATATTTCGGTCCTAGGACCATCATCAGGGAACCGTATCGTCCTTGCTAAAGTTACACTATAAAATGTATCATTAATTTCGCTGTACCAGTTGGGTATTGTGGCACCATGCCGTGTTGTGTAATGTTATGCTGCGAAGAGTGCCCTGCAGGGCACACTTCGCAGCATAACATTACACAACACGGCATGCTGCCATAACTCCCAACTTGTACAGCGAAATTAATCTCTGACTATTTCTAGTGTGATTTTTGCAAGGAATATATAGCCCCCTGATGATGGTCTTAGGACCGAAACATGTCGGAGCTATTTTGATGTTTTAATGTGTCAATTTTATAAATTTTATATATGTGCAGTAGTTGGTATAATAATTGAGTAACTCAACAACATACACGGTGTAACAACGAAAATACCTACTAAATGAAGTTAATCACTTACAACACAAACTTTCCTTTCTCTTAAAAGCTGTAGAAAACGTATGAAGAAAAGGATATAAAATGGTAAAGGTCTCCTTTAACGCTTCATGAAGGTGCGGAAGGGGAGTAGAATTAAGTGTCTACTCTGTCCTAATCTTGGCGCCGGATGGGGATTTCTGGTCAATGCTTTACCCCCGGCAGAGGTAATTTACACGTAGGAGGAGACAGGACTGGTCCCAGTGACAGGTCTGGTTGGGTTTTGGTGAAGAGAATAGCCTTCGCTCCACCGGGGATCGACACTCGGACTATCCAACCCGTAGCGAGTCGCTATACCGAATACGCTGTCAAAAGGTACACGATAAGAAAAACTGCCTTCCACATACCTTATCTTGTACAATTTTTGTAATTCTTATCCCCAGCATAGATGATGGGCCGGCACATGACATTTAAGCACATTCACGGGACTGAAGACCACCTGCAAGCGAGGCTGAAGACCAGGGGATCAAAAATCGATTTTGGGCGTGACGGGTTTGTCTCGCCAGATCCTGGGAACACGAGAAGTGTTCCTCTCTCTTACTGTCACAGATTATCGCCACCCGGACGTGCCGCGGCGGAAGCAATTACACACAACTTGTTCATGACAGAGAAAAACCGAACTCAATTATTGCCTCAACTAAGGTCATACGTGTTATCCTCCGCTTTTAATGTCTTCTGTGTGTTTTCCATCGTGAATGGGTTGTCCGCTGCTATAGCAGTTTTGTGGTACCGACCTGCAGTGACCAATGTTTTGTACAAAACATTGTTGATGGTTTCAACACTGTGGATTTAATAGGCTACTTACAAAACCCCCAATGGCTTATTTACTCAAAAAAAATATTCAAAATATCGAGTACAAATTGTACTCGTATGAGTGTTTCAGGGTTAGAGGCTGCTAATTTGGATTTCCGATTTTGGCATTATAGTTTATAGGTGCGTTTGGACATTTTCGAAAAGCTTCAATAAGTTTCACCACGTCTGTCCGTCCGTCTGTCCGTCCTACTGTTCATCTGTCTGCCCATCGTGTTTTACTGGACTGATTTTTTAGAAATTTTATAACGGGGTTCTCTTTTTGAAGCTGTGTCGAGAAAATTCAAACATGTTAAAATCGGATAAAAATTCAGACTTTACGAGAAGACTTAAATATATTTTAATATTTCTTTGGATTCTTCCTGAGATAAAAAATTAAGATAAGTCTTGTTCGGAAAATCAAAGAACATAGGTAGTATGAAATAAGTCTTCAATTCTGAAAATCAGCTTTTTACGAAACAATTACAAAGGAGTAGAAATACGTGATTCACATTCCGGAAAATTAATAAAAAATGTAGCCAGTAAAAAGTTATAGTATTTTTTTGTACTAACTAGGGATACGAAATTCGGATGCATATATGTAAGCAATGCGTAACTGTGTGAAAATTGTAGTTTGTAAGTCATAAGTTACAAAAAGTTCGGAAAATCGAAGACTTTGACGTTTGTATGGCAGAAATTTCTTTAAAAATGACAAAGTTATACAGGGTGTTGCAAGAGGAATCTGCCACACTTCGGGAAATTATTCCGTACATTAATTTACATCCACATAACCAAACACACAAGCGAATATATCCGACGTTGAAATGTTACAGACAAAAAAAAAACACCAGATTTCTTGTGCTGTTACCTATTGTACCTGTTTAACATAACGCATTACTCGTACACTGTGTATGTCCGTCTTTTAACCCTAATAGTCAAACCAAGTGAGACGGAGGAAAGCTTACTACGAAGTACGTAGCAAAGTAAGGTAGTAATATCTGGGACTAGTTCCAGTTTTTCTCACTTAATGAATGTCCGAATATGACTCAGGTTTTAATTATATATTAAGTACGAGAGCTAATATTACAAGAACTTAAAATTTCTCCTAGTTTTAATATAAATTCTTAATCAACAAATTTTAGAAAGTTCTCTTTATTTAAAACTTATCTTTCAATTATCTCCTTAACCGTTCAAATATAGATGAGATATTTAAGGTGTTATCGACATAATTTAACCCGACGAAATTTTCCCGAAGTGCGATAGACCCTCCTGAAAGATTCCGTAAAATTCTTTAAATACATTTACTAACAGACCCTAGTAACTGTTATGTCATATATGCCGTTTTAAACAACAACAAAATTTAGACCCCCGTGGATTAAAGGGCATGACTACCTGTGAAGATTCCAGGATATCAAGATATAACGTAGTTTCAAAATCACAGGTTTTGTTCCTTCGATGGGTAAGATCAGCTTGGGTAAACTGATGCTATGAACTGAAGTGTCTGTGATATGAATTTGTTGTAACCTACACTAACATACGTGTTTCGTTGAGAAACAATAGTTACGCAGTCCCAGAGTAAGGTTGAATGTGTTATAAAAACCACGAAAAATTAATCAAGTCTATGTGGGTGGAAATTCAAACTGGCTTTCTTTCAAACAGAAGTCCAGAGATTTTCCTTCACACACGTCTGCCCCGAATGAACTTAAAAATGAAAAATTTGTTTTTGAAGGGCTGAGAGTATCATGAAAACCTTCAGGCCTGACAGGCAGCTCCTGAGTTGATTCAATGTATTTTGGTAACATTTAAACGGCTTATTTTCAGCCCATTTGCAGTCGGTTTTTCCCCCATTCTCAACTGAACCGAATAAAGGGTGATGCGTCGTATTAGACCCATTATATGCCAACTTTATAGAGTTAATCCTCTCTCGACTCCTAACCAGACAATCTGCGCTGGCTCAATTCCCTGCTTTCATTATATAACCATAGAATCTGTGCCACCGCCTATAACATGTGTATGCAGCTGAGAATTGCATGTATAGGAGACAGGTGCGGTATATTGTCTGTGTTGAAACATAGGATAATGGGATTTGGTGTGGGTGATTGCGAGTACAGGCCACTTCAATATCTAGAGAGTCGGAATTTAGGCGAATATTGCATCGTTGCCTGGAAAGGGAAAACACGTACGGTCCTTCATACTGCGGTACTTTGGGCTATGATACTATCTAAGCCAATAGCTGAATAAGCCGAACCCTTTGACCATGCAGTGTAAATCTTACGTATGTGGCTTCTAGGTTATTGAGATTGCGGGTTCGGATCCCTTCGAGGACTATGATGTTGTCCTCTTGTGTTTGTTTTGTCTTGTGTAGGTAGCGCCTCGGCTTCTGCGTCGTGCTCATCTCTCTTTCTGAGGAGTCATGTCGAATGTGTGTGTGCGTTTAATTGTATGTGACATAGAAACCGCAATAATTATGCAGCCTAGTCCCAAGTTGATTTGTCGCGCCACAAGAGAAGAATAGTTTAATTTTTTTTTCATAAGAGCATGCTGTCATCTTTGATTTTATTACGAAAATAAAGGTAATATGTTTCTCTCAACCTTGGTGTCTGCAAAACAAATCTTGTGGAGTTGTAACACAGAACCTAACTTATTAATATCCATCGCCATGACAGTCTCAGATTTCATACATTCTTGGCCTGCCGATGTCCAATTCTGTTTAAGGGGCCGCAATTGCATTACGCTCTTCAGTTTAACAAAAAATAAAATCATGAAATCAGTCACAGGCAATTAAAGTGCATTTAAGCAATTTATTACAAAGGCACACAACTATGTAGCAGCAAAACTTAAGAATTTTGTCATGCCTCACTTTTTCCTACAGCTTACGTTATGATGCGAAAACTTCGCCAGATTTCAGAGTTCTTTGGCAACTAAAGATTTATTGTCAACAATACAATTATTTTGACAGTAATAAATATAGCGCCTGTCGTTTGTAGCAATCAGTGCAACATCGTATTTCAGTACCCTGTTATTTATGTTAATTTAAACATTAAAATTAAACCATTCTTTCAAAATGGGCACCCACGTCAGCTATAATATTCTGCTTGGCGTCCCTCCATTGAATGTTGGTGAGGAATATGTTCCATTGTAAATCTGATGTGGATTGGACCGTGCATCATCGTGATAACTGAGGAATAAAATCCAACTAGATGCCACTTATTACATTATTATGCTTAGGTTAGGTCCAACATGTTTCCGGCACCATTATGCCCATCATCAGGAGCTCACGACGATAGCGTTGGTTACCACATAGACCGTCTGGTTTTCGAGTTGTTGCTGGTTGGAAGTTAAGTGCAGGCAGAATGGATGAGTGTCCGGACCGGACCCGTATCGTTCCTGCCAAACTATGAATAAACTCTGTTATCAAAATAGAATTCTAAACAGTGTACGTCAGCACAACCACTTTATTACAAAAGGCATTTACATAGGCTACATGTTTCGACTATAAATGGTCATCTTCAGGCCTATTTTTTTATTTAAGTTACAAGTTGCTATGCACATTTTGGGATCCCATCGTGTTTACGTCCATGGAATACATAAAATTTAATCATTTGACTCAAGGGGTGTGACGTGCAAATGACAAGTTTTAGTAGTGTCCGTGCTGCAGGCTTCAGCCTGCAACACGGACACTACTCAAATCTCGGCTGCACTAAATCGCCAAAACAGAACGAACCGACAACCAAACGACGGATGTGGTAATTCAACAACACAGTCGCAAACTCCTGATAATGGATATATTAATATCCGAAACATGTTGAGTACATAAGAAGTGAAATAAAATAGCAAGTGACATCAAGTTGGTCTTTTATTCTTCAACTCTATGTTCAGGTATGCAGCGCGTACTTCGGTGCAAAGTGGATCAGGTCCTAGAATTTATGTTCTGTCGTATAGCGGATATTGAATATAACTGTTGGCTGTACAGTCCATTAATAACGTTTGGCCCAAATAAGTAGTGTCCTCGTATAGGCATGGGAGTATTCTCTAAAACTTCTACTCAAAACGACGTTAATATTTGTTTCTAAATCACCTTATCAATATATTAAATGTGACATAAAATAACCAAACACAACATGTTTTGAAACAATGGGATAATTCTGGGAAGCCATATTTCATAATTATTTTAAAAATAATTTGATTGTTATTCCCTCTGCTGAAATGTTTTCGGACTGTGTAGAGGAAGAAGCAATTAGTACTTACTTCTAAGCTAAGACATTTTACTGTGATTTGAATAATTTAACATAATATTTATAAAGTAAGAAATTTTATCATAATAAACAATATCCAAATTATTGTAATAATTTGCAACTGCAGTAGGTCATGTATAAAGTACGGCATCGGAGAGTAGTCTTTGTGGTTTGAAATATGTCGACTTAGCTAATTTGTATGAATTTTAATATGTTATATTTTAATGTTCTCAGAATATTGCTCAGTTGTGGGAACTGAATTTTTGTTGTTCAGAACAGAATGCCGTGGCTAACTCTTGTGAATTCCTTACGGAATGTCAACTTTACAATAGGAGAAAATATAGCGACGCAATTCTTAAAAGAGGTACTGAAATTCGTAGAATCAGGAAACATTATTTCAGAAGAACTGTGACATAAATTAATGGCTATGAATTCCAGTAAACGATATAAAAAGCAAACGAGGTATCTGGAAAAACACGACCTCGAACTCTAAATTTTAGTAAAAAATCCCATACTTTATATATATTTACAACAAGTCTCTTGCAGAGTTGTGTGATCGCTGACAATGCATGACCTCGGTATAGTCATTAGTAATGTGTTGACGTATAAATTAATAACCTTACTGTGCCAGGTTTAGCCACGCTGTTGTCAAATACATGGACTTTCACAAACCTGTAGCCAATAGAGGCGTATGACGGTAGAACACCATTGTCACCATTTAAAATGCGCAACCATTATGGCTGTACATGCTTCAAAATAAAATCCGATTATAGTGAAAATGTTGGAGAGGCTGTTAAGCTCTCTAAAGCCAGCAGAATTAGTAATATGAACAGTCATAATGAAGTCGTTCATTTTGATGTATTTCTTTCTTTTTTTGTTGTTTTTTCGACGTACCCTTGCTGTCATGTGAATGGCAGCATGACCTGCGTCGGTTCCGCCTACTCCGTCGCTAATTACGTCCCAAGCCCCGACCCCTCAGTCACGTATTTACTGTAAATAGCCTGCCTTTTCCACGTCATTAAAATATCGGTAGGTCACTCAGTGCATGGATATTGGAAGGAAAATGAGTTTGCAGAGTTCCTTAAGCAAATCATGTGGCTCGTAAAATAATATTTTCTTAGAAACAGAGAACTTAAAATGAAAAACAACGGAGTGAGAGCATGGACACTGCATCGAATCTTTCATTCAACGAGAAGCAAGAAATTGTGTTCTGCACGGTCCCAAGAAAAAGCCCCAAAATATAAATATATTACTTCTTTCAGAAGCGCACATTGTACAGTCGTAACTACACTACGTAAAGAATGCAGTGCACTCCTCTTATTACAGACGTACCACACTTAAGTAGGACATCTCATTTTTCTTTACAATACGAACTACATTTAGGTGTATCTTTTACAAGTTAAACGTAGTGCAATTACAGCATTAGCCAGGGCTTCTGGAAACAAAGCAGAGCCGTTATATGTCAGATGGCACAGCGTGTAGCCTACGGGCTGGAAACCCCAGAAATCCGGTTTCGATTCCGGACAACGACAAGAGATCCTATTCTTTTCAGGGCGTCCAGTGTGGTTCTGGTTCCTACCCACCCTAGTATTCAAAGGTTACTGCGCCCTTCTTCTGTGGCAGCAGAACAGGTGGGAGTTGAACCCGATCCCTCAGCTACGGCTGTTTTCAAGGTTAAGAATGCTTTGATCTTTACCTGTACGTCACTATGCGATTTCATGTCGCTGTTCTTCATTAAGCACAGCGACTAAGTCTTCTATCTTACGTTCACCACAATGGAATTGGCCTACAAATAAAATACATTAATACCACCACCACCACCACGCAAATACTGAATTATTCTTATGTATGTTAGACATCACATTATGAGCAAGAAATATATGACTAGCCATGGAGTTTGTAATACCTACCACCACGGAGCTGCTTAATGTTCGATTGATGCCCCGAACATGTCAGTCAACGTAACAGATGTGAGCAGCGTGTGACACCACCGACAAAATGTGCGTAAGTCCGTGTCGTATACGCGTTGTACCCCAGAATTCATAACGTTACGTATCATGTTTGGGACACAAGGGTGAAAAGAAAACTGAGTGATCCACACAGTGCTCAAAACATGGAGGCCAGAAATAGTTTCATAAGAGGAGTGATTAGCTAGGGGCCATAAATTTCTAGGCCATTAAGATCTAATCAACTGAACACTATATTAAATTCTTACTTTAGATATTTGAATTGCTGTTGTGTTGCTGATAAAACATCCATAATTTTGAATATATAACAGGCAAAATTCACTACTGTTATTAATAAAATTTCATGCCGTCGAAAAGCGTATGGAGCATGTGGCAAATAATTTAAGACAGAATAAAACCTGGTTTGAGGGCACTTGTGAATACTGAAATGAACCTTCGAGTTCCATAAAATGAGGAATATTTCTTGACTAGCTGAGAACTGGTTAGCTTTTCAAGAAGGACTGTGCTCAATGGAGTAAGTAAGTAAGTAAATAAGTAAGTAAGGAAGTAGGTAAATAAGTAAATAAGTAAGTATGTAATTAAGTAAGAAAACCTCGTTCAGGGCTCTGTGGTTATTCGTAACTAACATTTCCCTAAATTTATCAAATTGCTCTCTAATAATAATCAACAATCCGACATGAGGGCTATTGGAAAACTTGGTATGAATACAGGAAAGCGCGTGATCCGATGTGATTATTAAGAAATGTGCTGATGTAATTAATTCTCGCTCTAACTTTGTTTTCTTACATGAAGGCTAATCGCCTAACCTATCTTTTGGGCTTTCATTACGTTTTTATGTGTATGTATAAATATATATAAATTTATATATATCACGAAAAAAGAGGATATCTCGCTGTATATGCCTCATTTTGAGGCAACGTTTTGAATTACCCACAACAGACGATGTCGAAGATGCCGCAGGTCAAACACAGCAGAGCCTGTCCATACTTATGCAGGCTTCTTGATGAAGTGCTACTATCCTGGACTTGGACTGTAAAGCAATTAGACGAAAGTAAACAGCGTAGTGCTTAGGAAAGTAATTTTCTGTCAAAAGCGCGAAACAGCAAGCTTTGTCTAGCCACTTAATAATATGCTAATGACATACTGCAGGACAACATTAAACGACCGTGTTTGTTTGCAAGCAACAATCGTATGCATCGATATGAAGAACAGTTTATTATATTTACAGCCTAAATATGTGGAAATAGGTTTACAACGATATTCATACCTCGCAGAAAACATACACCGTAGAAAACAAGTAGTATAGAGTGCATTATGGATAAACTGTAGTGATCTTAAAGGGTTAAAACCAGGGCCTGTCACACCTGTATTTATTTACACTGTGCATGTTACATTGACCGCCTCTGTGGTCTAGTGGTCAGAGTTTCTGGCTACAGATACAGAGGTCCCGGGTTCGATCCCCGGCGCTACCAGATTTTCTGATTAGTAGTGGGTCTGGAACGGGGTCCACTCAGCCT